>Ga0209507_1000078_pt1 | contig 150951 bp, 149 predicted proteins | sample AD_UKC028_MetaG_FD_184414 | JGI IMG/M metagenome (GOLD analysis project Ga0209507, IMG submission 184414) | Active sludge microbial communities of municipal wastewater-treating anaerobic digesters from USA - AD_UKC028_MetaG (SPAdes) (version 2) | ecosystem: Engineered > Bioreactor > Anaerobic...
GAAGTCGGCCAGTTGCAGCGTCTGCTTAATCTGCTTGAAGAAGACCTCGATCTGCCACCGGCAGCGATAGAGGTCGGCGATGGTTTGCGCACTCCAGTCCAGGTTGTTGGTCAGGAAGATCATCTCCTCCCGCTCTACCGAGAACCGAGCCCCGGCGGAAGCCCAGCTCGCCGCGTCTCAACTCCCAACCCCCAATCGAAGGGCTTCAACGAAACCTTCAACGAAAGTTTCAACGCCCGAGTAACAACCGAGCAACCCCCGTGTCGGAAAAGATAAATGACGTGCAGGGCAAAATAGTGCTTGCACCCCTGTAAAATCAGCGTATTTTTGCTGTTGAAAAGCAGGATGTAGAGGCTGGCGTCGCTGAAGTTGCGTTCAGCTGGAATGGTCGCATCCCTGACCGAAAGCGAACCGGGCGTGCTGAGGTGAAACAGACTCGCAAGACCACGCCCTTGCGTTGACCGGGAAAGCAGTACGAGGCGGGCAAGCTGTTGGGATGTTCAGTCGGACAGTAGCCGAGTTTTCCCTCGCTTGAGAGGCGTTCGTAGGTGAGAAGCTGTTCCAGCGCCGAATCGATTTCCGTTGGCATGCTTCTTGTATTGGTTGGCGTGTCGAGTTCAATTCGGGGTGCTCACCCCGCGGTAACGCCAAGGCGACTCCGCACAGTCTGTCAGGGTAGCGCAGGAGTAATCCCGCTTTTCTGATAGTCGGCCAAATATTTCACGACCTGGGTGCAGACGTTGGCGGGAGTAAAGCCCAGCTTCTCATCGAGCACCTTGGCGGGGGCAGAGTATCCAAAGGTATCAAGACCCCAGGTCCTGCCTCGGGGGCCGACCAGGCCCAACAGCGTAACAGGCAGACCGGCGGTTAGGCCAAAGGTCGGCAAATGCGGCGGAAGCACGCTCGACTGGTATTCCGGCGATTGCTGGCGGAACAGGCCTTCCGAAATAACCGATACCACGCGCACCTTAAGACCGTTCTTCGCCGTGAGTTGTTCAGCACCGCCGATAAGTGTGGATACTTCCGATCCGCTGGCGACGAGCACGACATCCGGGACTCCATTGCAGTCGAGCGCAATGTAGGCGCCCCTGCCTGCCTGCAACGCATCCCGGTAACGAGTGGACCCCGCCTTGGCGGGCACGTCTTTGATGTTCTGGCGGGAAAGGATCAAGGCCGTGGGCGTCCCGGTGTTCTCCAGCGCCATCTTCCAGGCCACTGACGTTTCGGCTGCATCGGCCGGGCGCAGGGCCATGAGGCTCATTTGGCCCTTATGGTTCTTGAGGTGTTCCAGCAGGCGGATTTGCGCTTCCTGTTCCACCGGTTGATGTGTGGGTCCGTCCTCGCCCACGCGGAACGCGTCGTGGGTCCAAATGAACTTCACCGGCAGCCCCATCAACGCCGACAGGCGAACCGCGGGCTTCATGTAGTCGCTGAACGCGAAGAACGTGCCACACGCAGCCACGACGCCTCCATGCAGCGCCATGCCGTTGCAGAGCGCGGCCATCGTCAACTCGCTGACCCCGGCCTGCAGGAAGGCCCCGCCGAAGTCGCCCTTGGTAAACTGCCTGGTCTGCTTCAAGAAGCCGTCCGTCTTGTCGCTGTTGGATAGATCCGCCGATGCAACAATCAGGTTTTCCACTTTCCTGGCCAGCCAGCCCAGCACCGAGCCCGAAGCGGCGCGGGTAGCGATGTCGGGTTTGTGGGTGATTTCCTCGAAGTCCAAGGGCGGCAACTTGCCCGACAGGAAGAGATCGAGTTTCCTGGCCAGGTCCGGATTGGCTTTGGCCCATTCCTGCTGTTTTCCTTTGCGCGCCTTAGCTTCGGCCGCCTTTTGCGCTTTGGCCTGCTGGTAGAGTTCAGCTACCTCAGGAAATATGGCGAACGGTGCCGCTGGATCGCCGCCCAGATTGGCGATCGTCTTCTCAAATGAGGCGCCCGCTTCCCCCAGTGGCATCCCGTGCGTGGCGCACTGGCGCTCGAAGCTGCTGGCATCGGCCTTGACCGCGCCCTTGCCCATGATGGTCTTGCCGATGATCAGGCTGGGCTTCTCCTTTTCCGCGATCGCCCAATTCAGCGCGGCGCGAATCTGGTCCGGATTATTGCCGTCAATGGTGGTCACGCGCCAGCCCCAGGCTTCATACTTCTTGGCGGTATCCTCATGGGTAACGGCGTCGGTGCTGGTGGAGAGCTGGATGTCGTTGGAATCGAAGAACATGATCAGGTTGCTCAGGCCGAGGAACCCGGCGATGCGGCCCGCGCCCTGCGAGATTTCTTCCTGGATTCCTCCGTCGGAAATGAAGGCAAAGGTCTTGTGGGACATCCATTCGCCAAACCGCGCGCACAGGAACCGCTCGGCAATCGCGGCGCCGACGGCACTGGCGTGGCCTTGGCCCAGCGGGCCGGAGGTGTTCTCCACGCCGCGGCCGACTTCCAACTCGGGGTGACCGGGGGTGGGGCTGCCCCACTGCCGGAAGTTCTTCAATTCATCGAGCGTGTAGTTGCCGCTGAGCGCCAGCACCGAGTAGAGCATCGGCGACATGTGCCCCGGATCCAGGAAGAACCGGTCCCGCATGTGCCAGGTCGGATCTGAGGGATCGTAGCGCAGGAATTCAGTGAACAGGATGTTGATGAAATCGGCCCCGCCCATCGCCCCGCCCGGATGCCCGGACTTGGCCTTTTCGACCATGGCGGCGGATAGGATGCGGATATTGTCGGCGGCTCGATTGGTGACTGTATTGTGCATGATGTTGGGCGAGGATTATTTGTTTCCAAAGCTAATTATCAAGAGCAATTGATGCCTGCATCGCTAACGCGTTGCGAAGCCGACTCACTCAGCAGTGAAAGAGGCAAGCCAGACTTTTGCACGCTGCGATCCCCTGCGCGGATCGAAGCGGCGTGCAGACGACTGCCCTGCCTTCACCAAGCTGCCCGCCCCCAAGCCGGCAACGGCGTTTGGACGGTGTAAATCCGGCGGGACCCCGGTGTGGTTCCCATGGGGGTCGGCCCCCATGGGAACCACACCGGGGTATAACGGGGGTCACAGCGTTGCCGCACCGGGGCGGCCAGGCGGTCCAGGAACAGGGGGCCGTGTTAAGGGATTGCGCCACTAAAGACCCAGGATTGACGGCATACATCTCAGTTGTTGGCGTGGGCTCAACAAGATGCGGTTTGTCCGTGTGTGAAACAGGCGCAGGTCGCCGGTGCTTTTGCGATTGATTTTGATCCGATCGCCCTTAGTATCGCGACCTTCATGAGAGCGTTCCTCCGCGTCGTCAACGAACGGCGTCAACGAAAGGCTAGTTTGAGCCAGACCCATCCCAGGGTGTGGCTTGAAGGAAGTGTCTACTCGCCCTTGGGCGATGCGGTTTGAAGGGCCTCCGGCATGACAGAGTTACTCGAAGAACAGCTCGATAGCCGCAATCCGGCGGAGCGCAGGCAGGCGTTGTTGGCGCTGTGGCGGGAGTTTGAGGCGGGCAAGATCACGCTGCCCGCGCCGGGCACGGATGTGAACCTCCATGCGCACACGTGCTTTTCCTACAATGCCTACGGCTATTCGCCGTCGAAGTATGCCTGGCTGGCGCGCAAGGCGGGATTGCGGGTGGCGGGGGTGGTGGATTTCGACGTGCTTGATGCCTTGGAGGAATTTATCGAGGCTGGACGACTCTTGGACCTTAAGACTTGTGTGAGCCTGGAATCACGCGTGTTCGTGCCGGAATTCGCGACCCGTGTCATCAATTCACCAGGCGAGCCAGGTATTGCCTATCACATGGGGGTGGGATTCGCCAGAGCAGTCGAGCACCCGTTCCTGGCCGCGATGCGCGCGGCGGCCGCGCAACGCACGCGCGATATGCTCGGCCGGGTGAACGTCTATATGCGGCCCGTCGAACTCGACTACGAAAAGGATGTCGTGCCGCTCACGCCCAAGGGCAATGCCACGGAGCGCCATCTTTGCGAGGCTTTTGAACGCAAGGCCGCGCAGGTGTTCCCGGATATGGAGCGCCGCGCCGCGTTCTGGCGGGAAAAACTCGGCGACGCCCCGCCTCCTGGCGCGAAGCTCCAGAACCTGATTCGCGCCAGGACGATGAAGAAAGGCGGCGTCGGTTACGTGCAGCCCGGCAAGGGCTCATTCCCATTGATGGCCGACATGAACCACTTTGTCCTGGATGCGGGGGCAATTCCTGCACTGACATGGCTGGACGGCACCACCGAAGGCGAAAAGAGCCTCGAAGAACTGTTTGCCACGGCCATCGCTTCCGGTGCGGCAGTTTTGAACATTATTCCCGACCGCAACTACACGCCGGGCGTGAAGGATCAAAAGCTCAAAAACCTCTATGACGTGGTCGAGATGGCGGAACACCACCATTTCCCAATTGTCGTCGGCACGGAAATGAACTCACCGGGCAACAAGTTCGTGGATTCCTTCGGGACGATGGAACTCGCGCCACTGGTGCCGACGTTTCTGCGGGGCGCGCACATTATCTACGCGCATTCGGTTCTGCAGCGGCAGGGCGGGCTTGGCTACTTGAGTCCGTGGGCCCGGAAGACTTTTACTACTGTTGCGGCAAAGAACGATTACTTTGAGCGCCTGGGACGCGAGCTGCGGCCGGCGCGCGAAGATCGGCTGAGCGGTCTGACCGCTGAAGCCACCCCAGACCAGATTTTGGCAAGAGCTAACTGAAGAATTATGGCAAATACGAGTGTTCCACAGAAACAGCGAGCTGTGCAACTGGTCGGACCGGACCAGTTGCGGCTTAACGAGTCAAAACCCGTTACCGCGCCCGGCCCGCATCAGGTGCTGGGGCGGGTCGAGGTCGTCGGCTTGTGCTTCTCCGACCTGAAGCTGCTCAAACAATTCTCCGGCCACGCGCGCAAATCCCCAGTGGCCAGCGGCATTGATCCGCAGACGCTGGCGGAGATGCCGAACTACGTGCCCGATACCAAGCCGACTGTGCCAGGCCACGAAACGGTGGTTCGCATCGTGCAGGTCGGCCCCGGGGTGACCCGCCACAAGGTCGGCGGCCGCTACCTGGTCCAAACCGATTACCGCTGGCTGCCGACGGTCAACTCGGTCTCCGCTTTCGGCTACAATTTCGAGGGCGCGCTCCAGGAGTACGTCCTGATGGACGAGCGAGTAGTCACCGCCCCCAACGGCGAGTCCATGCTCATTCCTGTGCCCGAAGAGTTCGCCGCTTCGGCCCTGGCGTTGTGCGAGCCGTGGGCATGCGTCGAGGACGCTTACGTGGACAAACAACGGCAGAAGCTGAAGAGCGACGGCAAGATGCTGGTCGTGGGCGAAACCAAGGTCGCGCCGAAGCAGTTGGACAACCTCTTTGCGCGTTACGGCAAACCGTCCGACATCGCATGGAAAACCGCGGCTGAGATCGGCGACCTCAAAGACGCCAGCTTTGACGACGTGGTCTATTTTGGGGCCAACGCGGAGACGGTTGCCCGGCTCTTTCCGAAGGTCGGGGTGCGGGGCCTCTTCAACATCGTCCAGTGCGGCGGCAAGTTCGGCCGGCCGGTGGTGTCGCAGGTCGGCCGTGTGCACTACGGCGCCATTCGCCTCATCGGCACGACTGGTTCAGACCCGGCCGAGGCAATGAGCCTCATCCCCGCCTCTGGCGAGATCCGCGCCGGCGACAAGATCAACATCATTGGTGCCGCCGGGCCTATGGGCACGATGCATGTCATTCGCGACATTTGCCAGGGCGTGCCCGGGGTGACGGTCTTCGCCGGGGACCTGAGCGATGAGCGCCTGCTGATGCTGCGGAAACTGGCCGCGTCGCTGGCCCGGAAGCACAACGTCTCGCTTCGCACCTACAATCCGACCAAGGAGAAGCTCGCTGAGCAGTTCAACTACATCGTCCTCATGGCACCCGTGCCGGCGCTGGTGGTGCAAGCTGTGTTGTCGGCTGCTGAGCGCGCAATCATCAACATCTTCGCCGGCATCCCGGCCAATGTTACCGCGGAGCTGGACCTGGATGCCTATATCGCCAAGCAGCTCTACTTCATTGGCACCAGCGGTTCGACGCTCGACGATATGAAGCTGGTGCTGGCCAAGGTGCTGGCGCGCCAGCTCGACACCAACCTCTCGGTCGCCGCCGTGTCCGGGTTGGACGGCGCAATAGACGGCATCCGGGCGGTGGAGAAAAATCTGGTGCCGGGCAAGATCCTCGTCTATCCGTCATGCCATGGCCTGAAAGTGACATTGTTGACGGAGCTTGCTGACAAGCTTCCTCTGCAGGAAGGCTGCTGGAACAAACAGGCAGAAGATGCGCTGGTAAGTCAACCTCCCAAGACTTGAGATGATGGCTAAGCACCTCGACAACAAGTCAGCTATTGTCACTGGCGGAGCCCAGGGGCTGGGCCAGGCTATCTCCCAACGGCTCGCCCGCGAAGGTTGCCAAGTGCTCATCGCTGATGTCAATGAAACCGGAGCCGATGCCACCGCTGCCGCCATTGCCAAAGAAACCGGCCAGCGCGTCCTCGGCATGAAAGTGGACGTGACGCAGGAAGCCGACGTGAGGGCGCTGTTTGACCGTGCCGCGCAGGAGTTTGGCCGGGTGGACATTGTCGTCGCCAACGCGGCGATCCTGATCGCCGAGCCGATCGCCGAGGCCAATGCTGAGAAGTGGCGGGCGGTCATGAATGTGAATCTCTTCGGCTATTTCCTCGTCACCAAGCATGCCTGCCGCGTCATGAAAGGGCAGGGGGGCGGGGCTATCATCAACATCAACTCCAAGTCCGGCAAGAAGGGCAGCGCGGCCAACTCCGCCTACGCGGCAAGTAAGTTTGGCAGCGTCGGCCACACCCAGAGCGTCGCACTGGAAATGGCGCCCTTCAACATCCGTTGCAATGCCATTTGCCCCGGCAACCTGCTGGACTCACCACTGTGGACCCATCCGGATAACGGCCTGTTCGTTCAGTACCTGCGTGCTGGCAAGGTTCCCGGTGCCGAGAGCGTGGAGGACGTCCGTCGTGCCTATGTCAGCCAGGTGCCAATGAGGCGCGGCTGCAGCTACGATGATGTCTGCAACGCAGTCGTGTTCCTCGCGTCCGACCAATCCTCCTATATCACCGGCGTCTCCCTGAGCGTGACGGGGGGCCAGGAGATGAACTAACCCCTTTACTTCTTGTAACCCTTGCAACTCATTTAACTCACTGGTTGCCTTTTAGAATATATGCCAACTCCCATTACTCAGGACTTGCTAACCCTCTCCCGTGAAATTGGCCGCGAGGACCGCGGTCTGGCCATCCTCGGTGAGGGCAACACCTCCGCGCGGGTTGGCGACGACACTTTCGCCGTCAAAGCCAGCGGCACCTGCCTTGGCACCCTGAAAACGGAGGATGTCGTTGAGTGCCGCCTGGCGGCGCTGCTGCCGTTGTTGGACAAGGAGAGCCTCACCGACCAGCAGATTGAGGATGCCCTGATGGCGGCTCGCGTGGATCAGAAGGCAAAGAAGCCTTCCGTGGAAGCGGTGTTCCACGCCTGGCTGCTTTCGCTGCCCGGCATCAAGTTCGTCGGCCACGGCCATCCTACAGCGGCCTTGCAGATCCTTTGCTCGCCCCGCGCGCGGGATTTCGCGGAGCACCGGATGTTCCCGGACGAGATCGTCTGCTGCAACATCGCCTCGGTGCTCGTGCCTTACACTGATCCCGGCTTGAAGCTGGCCCAGGCCATTCGCCGCCAGACCGAAGCATTCATCAAGAAACACCAGCGCCAGCCGCGGGTCATCCTGATGCAGAACCACGGCGTCATCACCCTGGGCGCAAGCTGGCAATCGGTCCTCGCCGCTATGTTGATCGCCGAGAAGGCCGCCAAAGTCTTTGCGGGCGCGGCGGCGATGGGCGGCCCGGTCTTCTTTACCGAGCAGCATGTCCAGCGAATCGCCGGCCGGCCGGACGAAGCCTATCGGCAGCGCGCGTTGAAGATGTGATCCCACTGCGCGGCATGATCGCCATCATCACCGGCGCCAGCCGCGGCATCGGCCTGGCCATCGCCAGGGCTCTCGCCCGGGAAGGGGTTCGGCTCGGCCTGCTTTCACGCTCCAAGCCCGATGTTGCTGGAGAATTCGTCGCGTGTGACCTGGCGGAACTGGAGGAAATCCCATCGGCGGCTCGCGAACTGGTCGCACGGCTCGGCACGGTGGACTTTCTCATCAACAACGCCGGAACTTTCCTGGAGAAGCAGGTGCCCGATATCCAATTGGCGGACTGGGAACGCGTCCAGCGCGTCAACCTCACGGCGCCGTTCCTCCTGACGCGGGAGGTGTTGCCGGGCATGATTGCCCGCCGCCAGGGACGGATCATCAACATTGCCAGCACCGCGAGCACACAGGGGTATCCCCAGCAATCCGCTTATTGCGCGAGCAAACACGGTCTGCTTGGCTTCGGGCGCAGCCTGGCGGTGGAGGTCAAGCCCCACAATATCCATGTGCACACACTTTGCCCCGGCGGCGTGGACACCGACTTCATCAAAGGCACCCGCCTCGGCGAACGCCTCGAAGGCCAGCCAAAGATCAATCCTGAAGACGTCGCCGAAATGGTTCTCTTTCTCCTGCATCAACCCGGGAACATTGACCTGGCCGAGGTGATCATCCGCCGGTTCGACCCGAAGCCCCCAAGCTGAAGCAGCCGAAGGACGGACCGGCTCTGCCGGCCTTGAACAACGCTTCGCTCGCTTCCCCCTCCGCTCCCGAGGAGGGGTTAATTGTCGCTCGTCGCAGGGATGCAATATTATGATTGCTTTCAACCACATTAACGCTATAATCGCTCATATTCGATCAGACTGAGCCATGGCCGATTCAGACCAGAAAGCGTTGGCGCCGCAGCGGTGGGACCACCTCCGCGCGCTGATCCGTGATAGCGGCGTGATCCGCGTCGAGGACCTGTGCCGCCGGCTCAAGGTGTCGCCGGCCACGGTGCGCCGTGATCTCGACCAGTTGGAGCGCGGCGGTGCCATCCGGCGGGTGCACGGCGGCGCGGTCAGCGTGGAGAGCCGGCTGGACGAGCCGGTGTTCGCCGACAAGACGTCGCTGGCGGTCCGCGAGAAGCGGCGCATCGCCGAGGCCGCGCTGCGGTTCATTGAGCCGGGCGACACGATTTACCTGGACGGCGGCAGCACGGTGCTGGAATTGGCGCGACTGCTGCGGGACCGAACGAATCTGACGGTGGTGACTAATTCGCTGTATGCCGCCCACGAACTGGCGGGGCGCGGCCCGCGGCTGATCGTCATCGGCGGCGAGTTGCGGCGGCTGAGCCAGACGATGGTGGGCCCTTTGACCGGGCCGGTGCTGCATGAATTGCACCTGGACAAAGCGTTCATGGGGACGATCGGCTTCGCGCTGAATGAAGGTCTGACGACGACCGACCCGAGCGAGGCCTTCACCAAGCGGCTGGTCAAGGACCAGGCGAGGCAGGTCATCGTCCTCGCCGACAGCAGCAAGGCCGGCAAGGTGTCCTTCGCCAGTGCCGGGCACTGGGAGAAGGTCCACGTGCTGATCACCGACAAGCAGATAGACAAAGACTTTGCGAAAGAACTCATTAAGAAGAACATCAAGCTGGTGCGTGCCTAGAGCAGAAAGAAATACTTTATGAAGAAGTCTCCCACTTACCTGAGCGATTCGCGGCCGAAGTTCGCGCCGTATGAAATTGACTGCGGCCGGATTCGCGCCTATCGCTACAAAGCCAACCTGGCGTCCGAGCTTAAGGCCAAAACGATCACCCCCGCCGAGGCGGCGGCGATCCTGGAGGATATGCTCGTCATCCGGGAGCTGGAAGAGATGATCGTCAAGCTCCGGTCAGGCGCCTACGAGCCGATCCGCGACTTCAACTACCGCGGCCCGACGCATGTCTCGGTCGGCCAGGAGGGCACCGCCGCCGGCGCCTGCTGCGCGCTGCAGTTGGCCGACAACATCACCAGCACGCACCGCGGGCACGGCGAGAGCCTCGCCAAGGGTACCGTCGCCATTCGCCAGATGAGCGAGGAACAGCTTCGCAAGCGCGCGCCCAACTGCCCGTCCGCGAACCACGAGGACCTGGTCCAGGCCGCGCTGGAGGAACATGTCTACCGCACCATCTGCGAGCTGTTCGGCAAGGACGACGGCTACTGCCGTGGCCGTGGCGGCTCGATGCACATCGCGGACTTCACCGTCGGCCACCTCGGCGCCAACGCCATCGTGGGCGGCGGCGTGCCGATCGCCACGGGGGCGGCCCTGGCCAATCGTTACCTTGAACGCGGTAATGTCGTCTGCTGCTTCGCCGGCGACGGCGCTTATGCCAACGGCGTCGTGCTGGAATCGCTCAACTTTGCCGCGCAGGCCCAGTTCACCAATCACCTGGCCGACGGCCGCAAAGGCGGTCTGCCGATCGTCTTTCTGGTCTGCAACAATCACTACGGCATGACCCATCGCAGTGACGACGAGGTCATGGGTGTGGACCGCATGGCACGACGCGCAGCCGGGTTCGCCAACAATAACATGCACTCGGAGGTCGTTAATGGCATGAACGTGCTGGCCGTCCGTGACGCGGTAAAGCGCGCTGCCAAACTCTGCCGCGAAGGCAAAGGCCCGGTGTTTCTGGATGTGGACTGCTACCGGTATTGGGGTCACTCGCTCAGCGATCCGCGCAACGAGTATCGCACGAAGGAAGAGGAGGCGGCCTGGAAAGCCATGGACGCAATCCAATCCTACAAGAACGAACTGCTCGAAACCGGCGTGCTGGACGCCAAGGGCATCGCCGCCATAGAAAAGCGCGTGGTGGAGCGCAACGCCCGCGCCGCCAAGCGCGCCGCCGCCGCCGCCGACCCGCTGCCCCAGGACGTGCTGACCTTCATGTACACCGACACGAAATGCGAGCTCGTGCCGCCCGAGTTCGCGAAGATAGAGCTGGCCGGGCCGCTGCCCGAGATCAAGCGCGTCAACGGCGAGCTGACCTACAAGGACGCCCTCAAGGAAGCGCTCGTGCAGGAGATGGCCCGCGACAAACGGGTGGTGTTTTACGGCGAGGACGTGGCCGATTACGGCGGGGCATTTAAAGTCACCAAGGGTCTGCTCGAAGCCTTCGGGCGCGACCGCGTGTTCAACACGCCCATCAGCGAGGCCTGCATCTGCGGCACCGGTTGCGGCGCGGCGATGAACGGGCTGCGGCCCGTCGTCGAGCTGATGTACTTCGACTTCGCTCTCATGTCGTCCGATCAGATCAGCAACCAGGCTGCGAAATGGCGTTATATGAGCGGCGCCCAGACGGAGGTGCCGCTGGTGATCCGCTGCTCGGCGGGCGCTGGCAAGGGCTACGGCGGGCAGCATTCGCAGACGCTGGAATCCATGTTCTGCCACATTCCCGGGCTGTATGTGGTTTACCCGGCGACACCCGCCGACGCGAAGGGCATGCTCAAATCGGCGATTCGCGACAACAACCCGGTCATGTTTGTCGAGTCGCAGGCGCTCTACGGCATGAAAGGGCCCGTGCCAGAAGGCGATTATCTCGTCCCGCTCGGCGTCGCGGACGTGAAACGCCCGGGCACTGACATCACGCTGGTCGCCTGGGGACCGCTGGTGCACGATTGCCTCAAGGCCGCCGACAAGCTCAAGGCGGAACGCGGCGTCAGCGCCGAGGTGATTGACCTGCGCAGCCTGGTGCCGCTGGATCTGGACACCGTCCTGCGTTCAGTGCAGAAAACGGGCCGCTGCGTGGTCGCCAGCCAGGCCATTCAAATCGGCAGCTATACGGGCGAGATTGCCTCCACCATTCAGGACGAGGCGTTTGACTACCTCGATGCGCCCGTCAAACGCGTGGGCGCCAGGAACGGCATCGCGCCGCAGTCGCACATTCTTGAAGCGGCGTTCCTGCCCAACGTCAATGACATCCTCGCTGCCGCCAACGCCATCCTCTGAGGTGACCCATGGCTACTCCAATTATCATGCCCAAGTTCGGTCAGATGACCGAAGAGAGTGCCATCGTCGAATGGCTCAAGAAGGAGGGCGATAAAGTCGCTAAGGGCGATATCCTCTTTACGGTGGAGACCGACAAGTCGGTCATGGAGGTGGAGAGCTTCGAGGAGGGCACGCTACTGAAGATCGTCGTGCAACCGGGGATCAATGTGCCGGTGCAAAGCACAGTCGGCTTCCTGGGCCGCCCCGGCGAGGCGATCCCCGCAGTGACCGCGCCCGCCCCCATTGCCGCGCCCAGGCCTCAGCCGGCAGGGAGCGCCGTCCCCAGCGCGCCGACTCCAAGCGCCACCGCTCCCGCGCCGGAGCCCGCCACCGCTCCCTCGGTCCCTCACCCGATCGCGCAACCGCTGGCGCCGCCCCTCTTCCGCATCAGCCCCCGCGCCGCGGCCCTGGCGCGCGATTGCGTCATTGACCCGTCGCGCATCACGGGCTCCGGTCCCAACGGCCGTGTTGTGGAGAAGGACGTGAAGGCTTACCTGGAGGCGAAGGGCTACCGCCGGCTCCGCATTTCACCCGCAGCCAAGCAGCTCGCGGCGAAGGAGAAGCTTGATGTGCTGGCGATCCACGGCACGGCAGAGTCGGGCCGGATCACCGTCGCGGACGTGCAGCGCGCCTTGGCGGAGAAGCCAAAGCCGATGAGCAAGATGCGGCAGATCATTGCCCAACGGCTCTCGCAAAGCGTAGTGACGGCCCCGCACTTCTTCGTCACCGTTGAAGTGGACATGACCGACCTGGTCAAGTTCCGGGCCCAACTCAAGGCGCAGGGCGCCCCCTACACGGTCACCGACTTCATCGCGCAGGCGGTCGTTCTGACGCTGAAGGAATTTCCGGAGGTAAACAGCGCGACAGACGGCAAGGCCATCCGCTGGAACAGCCATGTGCACCTCGGCCTGGCGGTCTCGCTGGACCAAGGGTTGGTCGTGCCGGCGATTCGCAACGCGGACGAACTGACGCTGGCCGAGCTCAACGCGCGCGCAAAGGAGCTCGCCGACAAGGCCCGGGCAGGCAAGCTCGCCCCCGATGAGATGACCGGCAGCACCTTCACGATTTCGAACATGGGCATGCTCGACGTGGAGAACTTCACCGCGATCATCAACCCCGGCGAGAGCGCCATCCTGGCCGTGTCCAGCACTCGTAAGACGCCCGTCGTGCGCGACGACAAGGTGATGGTTCGCTCGATCATGAAAATGACGTTGTCGTCCGACCACCGGATCATTGACGGGGCCATGGCAGCGCGGTTCGTCAACGGGATCAGGCAGAAGCTGGAGAATCTCGAACTGTGGAAGCTGCTGACGACCTGACGGCTCATGGCGGCAATCCCAAGAACGTTTGTCGGGTTCGGGTTCGGGGCCATCCAGGGCGGCCTTTTCCTCTACGAAGCATTTCGCTCCGGCAAGTTCGGGCGGCTGGTGGTGGCGGAAGTCGTCCCGGAGGTGGTCGCGGCGGTTCGCCGTGCCCGGGGCTGTTTCCGCGTCAACATCGCCGCGCGCAGCGGCGTTGTCGTTCAGGAAGTGCGGGGTGTGGAGATCTTCAATCCGGCGGTGCCGGCGGATGCGCGGGAATTGGTGGACGCGCTGGCCGGGGCCTCGGAAATCGCTACCGCCCTGCCAAGCGTCGAGTTCTACCAACGCGGTGCGCCGACGGTGGCCAGCCTGATCGCCGAAGCCATCCAAATGAAGGCTGCCCGGAACAGCCTGCCCCTGGCCATCGTCTATACGGCCGAGAATCACAATCACGCCGCGGAAATCCTCCAGCGGCTGTGCGACGAGCGGCTTGATGCACCTGTTCGCGCCGCTGCGCCCCGCCTGGTTCAGTTTCTGAACACAGTCATCGGCAAGATGAGTGGAGTGGTTACGGCGCCGGAGCAAATCCAGGCCGAAGGCCTGGCTTGCCTGGTCGAGGGTTCTCCCCGCGCGCTCCTGGTGGAGGAATTCAACCGCATCCTGATTACGCAGATTCGGCTGCCCGGCTTCAGCCGGGGCATCGAAGCGTTCATCGAGAAACCCGATCTGCTCCCGTTCGAGGAGGCCAAGCTCTACGGCCACAACGCGGTCCACGCCCTGATGGGTTATCTGGCCGCGCGCAAGGGTTGCCGCTTCATGTCTGAGGCGGCCGGCGACCCGCCGCTGATGAAGCTCGCGCGGGATGCGTTCCTGGATGAATCAGGAGCCGCGTTGATTGCCCGGCACAAGGGTTTGGATCCATTATTCACGCCGGCAGGCTACCAGGCCTATGCGGACGATCTGCTTGAGCGAATGACCAATCCCTATCTTCGCGACCGCACCGAGCGCGTCATCCGCGACACCCCGCGCAAGCTCTCCTGGGATGACCGCCTGATCGGCACCATGCGGCTGGCGCTGGATGCGGGCGTCACGCCCCGCCGGTTCGCCTTGGGCGCCGCCGCCGCGCTTGAAACACTCCCATCGCCGGACAACGCAGCCGCCGCGCTCAACGCGCTATGGCAGGTGCCCGATCAGCCGCCCGGCCGGAAGGCCCATTTGATTCAGCTCATCACCGAAGCTCAGGCAAATCTCGATACGAAAGGAAGCTAACTATGGAAACATTTGATGTCGTAGTCATCGGCGCCGGCCCCGGCGGTTACCCCGCTGCAATCCGCGCCGCTCAACTGGGCGCGTCGGTCGCCATTGTGGAGAAGGAGCAGTTGGGCGGCACGTGCCTGAACTGGGGCTGCATTCCCACCAAGGCCCTTATTGCCACCGCCGATACCTTTGCCCACATCAAGCACGCCGGGAACCTTGGCATCACGGTCAAAGGCGCGTCGGTGGATTATGCCGTGATGATCGGACACAAGAACAAGGTCGTCAGCCAGCTTCAGAGCGGCGTCAGGCAACTGCTGGCCGCCAACGGCGTGAGGCAGTTCACCGGCGTCGCCTCCTTCAAGGACCGCAACACCATCACCGTTTCTGGAAGCAGTTCTAACGGACAGGCTGCCGAGCCCAAAATCCTCGTAGCCAAAAAGGTCATTATTGCCACCGGCTCCACCTCGGTCATGCCCGCGTTTCTCCCGAAGCACGAGCGCGTGGTGGAAAGCCGCGGCTTTCTCGACCTGACCCGGCTGCCAGAATCCATGCTGGTGCTTGGCGGGGGATTCATCGGGTGCGAGTTCGCCTGCATGGCCGCGATGCTCGGGGTGAAGGTGACCATCGTCGAGTTGCTCGAAGACATCCTGCTCCTGCTCGACGCCGATCTGCGGCGTGAAGTGCGCGCTCACATGGAGAAGAGCCTCGGCATCCGTGTCCTCACCGGCAAAGCGCTCGAAAGTATTGCCGCCAACGCCAGTGGTGCAACCGGCAGCTTCGGTGACGAGGTGCTGAAGGCTGACTTGCTCCTGAGCGCTATCGGCCGCAAACCGGTCACTGATGGGTTGAAGCCGGAGAATGCCGGGGTGAAAATCACGGAGCGCGGGTTCATTGAGGCGGACGACTACTGCCGCACGAACGTTCCCACCATCTTCGCCATCGGCGACGTGACGGGCAAAATCCAACTCGCCCACTACGCCACCGCCCAGGGCATCGCCGCTGCCGAAAACGCTGTCAGGGCAAAGCCTCACAAACACGACACGGCCGTGCCCAATGTCATCTTCACTTCGCCCGAAGTGGGCACGGTCGGTCTCAGCGAGGCGGATGCCAGGAAGCAGGGTCGGGCGGTGAAGACCGGCAAGTTCCGCTTTGCCGGGTTGGGCCGGGCCCTCGCCGTGGGGGAAACGACCGGCTTTGTGAAGTGGATCGCCGACGCCGCAACCGGCCAGCTGCTTGGCGCCGCCGCCGTCGGCCCGCATGCCACGGAGCTGATTGCCGAAGCCACTGCCGCTATCCGTGCCGAGCTAACCGCGCACGAACATGGCCGCACGATCCACGCTCACCCGACATTCAGCGAGGCGTGGATGGAGGCCGCCCACGCGGTGCACGGCGAAGCGATTCACGCGCCGCCGATACGCAAGCCCTCGGTGCCTTGAGAACTGCCTGAGGGCGGTCTGCGGCTGGCGGCGGCAAACCGGCATCGGCGATTCCATCCGGCTGCCGCGCTCGTGGCTTGTTTCACCGGCGCTTCTGCTGTTCAATGGGTTCATGAACCTTGTTCCGAACTTCGGACAGTAACTATGAACCCAGTAGCCAGTACAGCCCCACTGGGATCGCAGGTCCAGGCGCCGCCTTATCGCTGGTTGCTGTTTGACGCTGACGGAACGCTCTTCGATTACGAGCGGGCCGAACGTGTGGCGCTCGAACAGGCCCTGGCAGGGATTGGCGTCACGTTCGAGCCCGGCTACCTGGCAACTTACCGGGAGATCAATGGGGCCCTGTGGCAGGGCGTGGAAATGGGCGTAATCAAACCCGGCGAGGTGAAAGTCCGCCGCTTCGAGAGGTTACTGGAAACCATCCGGGTAGCGCATTCGCCCGAAGCTCTCAGCGCTGGCTACCTGGAGTGCCTGGCCAACTGCTCGGAGCTGATCGAGGACGCGGAAGCGGTGCTCGGGGCGCTGCACAGGAAGTATCGGCTAGCCATTCTGACTAACGGCCTGACGGTCGTTCAGCGCGGTCGTTTGGCCCGCTCCGCTATCCGCCACCACATCTCCGACCTCATCATCTCGGAGGAGATCGGCGCCGCGAAGCCGGCCCCGGAGTTCTTTGACAAGGCCTTCGCCCGCTTGGGGCACCCCGGAAAGCGCGAAGTGCTGATGATCGGCGACGGCTGGGTCTCGGACATCCAGGGCGCGCTTCAGTATGGCATTGACGCCTGTTGGTATAACCCCGGCCGCAAGCCCCGTCCGGCCAACTGCGAGATCACCCGTGAGATTGCTTCCCTGCGCGAGCTGAACAACTGGCTAATCTATGAGTCGTCAAACTGAACCGGCAAAGTTGGCCCCGACCCCTTCACTCACGAAGACCTCTGGTATCTGCGCCGTCCTTGTGGCCGCCACAGTCGCCGCTTGCCGGCTGGCAAGCGCCGAAAACCAAGCCGAGCTGGCGATCACCCACGGGCCATTCCTTCAGGCCCCTTCTGAGACGGGCATTACCGTCTCCTGGGCGACCAGCCTCAAGTGCGTTTCCTGGGTCGAATACCGGCCTGAATTGTCACCGCATTGGCTCACCAACTTTCCGGCGCACCTTGGCCTGGTGGATGCCGATGGCACCGTCCACAACGTGGCGCTCACCGGCCTGGAGCCAGGCACGCGCTATCGCTACCGCGCCCTCTCGCGCGAGATTCGCGAATTCAGGCCTTATAAGGTGACCTATGGCACGACCGTTGTCAGTCCGGAGCATGGGTTTACCACGTTCAACGCGGGCAAGGCGTCCACGTCGTTCGTGGTGGTGAACGACCGGCATGAGAAGGTCGAACTGCTGGCGTCGTCGCTGGCGTCGGTGGCCTGGGACAAGGTGGACGCGGTGTTCCTGAACGGGGACATGGTGGAGGCGGTGAAGGACGAGGCGCAGTTGTATCGGTGCGTGGCGGCCCCGTGCGCGGGGAGATTCGCGAGTCGCATTCCGCTGGTGTATGTGCGGGGGAACCACGACACGCGGGGGAGCTTCGCGCGGCGGCTGCTGGAGTATTTCCCGACGGAGTCGGGGCGGTATTACTACACGCTGCGGCAGGGGCCGGTGATGTTCCTCGTGTTGGACGGAGGCGAGGACAAGGCGGACGGGGACAAGGAGTATTACGGGCTGGTGGACTTCGAGCCGTATCTGCGCCGGGAGGTGGAGTGGCTGGCGCGGGAGATCGAGGCGCCGGCGTTTCGCGCAGCGCCGTTCCGGGTCTGCGTCATGCACATCCCGCCGAACTCTGAGCCCAATGACAAGTTCATCCGCCCACGCTGGTTGCAGGAGCACGTGGTGCCGCTGCTGAATCGGGGCAAAGTGGACCTGCTGATCTGCGGCCACACCCATCGCTACGCGATTCAGCCGGCGGGACAGAACGGGCTGGAGTTCCCGCTGATCACCGGCGGGGCGGAGATGGTCCTCCGCTGCGACGCGACGGCACAGGAGCTGCGGGTCAGCGCCACGGAGCTGTCGGGCAAGGCGCTGCCGCAGCCGCCGGTGATCCTGAGGAGGGGAAGGTGAGTCAAGTGGTTCAAATGAGTTAAAAGGGTTAAACAGGGCGGGGGCGGAAGGGCTGAAATCGACCGTAATACCACCGCAGTCTGACCGTAGTCCCACCGTGGTCTCACCGTAACATCACGCCAATATCACCGTGACGCCACCGGGGCATCACCGTCACAGCAGGCCTGCTGCAAGGGGGGCGGACCGGAATGTCCGCGCTCCGGCGGCGCGTGGATGCATGTGGCCTGGCCGTGCCGGGCGGGCACAAATTACCTATTGACATCCGGGCGGTGCTGCCGATAAGCTCGCGTCATGCCTGGTGGGCCGGAAAGCAGATTCGCCCTCACCCGCGCAGTGCTGAGAGGGAGCGGGCACGTTTTGGCCACAGATGACACAGATTTCACAGAAGAGGGTTTAAGGTGTGCTGTGGGTGCAACCGCAAGCCCGTTTTGGTATGATCCGTGAAGGAAAGGAAACGCTCGTGAAACGTCTCAAGCATTGGCTGCTGGTCCCAAAAACCACCTGCGGGTGTGGGCTGGTGACACTGGCCTTGGCGCTGGCCTGGCCGACACAGGGCGCGGACCTGGGCGTGATCGGCCAATGGCCGGGCTGGTGGCGGGGACAGGTCTATGGCGTGGCGGTGAGCGGGAGCTACGCCTACGTGGCGGATGAGGGTGCGGGCTTACAGGTGATAGACGTGAGCAATCCGGCCAATCCCCAGCGGGTGGGTCGCTACGACACCAGCGGGATTGCCTACAGCGTAGCGGCGAGCGGGAACTATGCCTACGTGGCGGATGGTGGTGCGGGGTTGCAGGTGATAGACGTGAGCAATCCGGCCAACCCCCAGCGGGTGGGCGGCTACGACACCAGCGGGTATGCCTATAGCGTGGCGGTGAGCGGGAACTACGCCTACGTGGCGGATGGACAAAGGCGGACAGCGTCCGACTATGTTGGATCCTTCCAAGTGATAGACGTGAGCAATCCGGCCAACCCGCAGCGGGTGGGTGGCTACGACACCAGCGGGTCGGCCTTGGGCGTGGCGGTGAGCGGGGACTACGCCTACGTGGCGGATGACGTTGCCGGTTTGCAGGTGATCGACGTCAGCAATCCGGCCAACCCGCAGCGGGTGGGTGGCTACGACACCAGCGGGGATGCCGAGGGCGTGGCGGTGAGCGGGAATTACGCCTACGTGGCGGATGGGGGTGCGGGCTTGCAGGTGATTGACGTGAGCAATCCGGCCGAGCCGCAGCGAGTGGGCGGCTACGACAGTAGCGGGTATGTCCGGGGCGTGGCGGTGAGCGGGAACTACGCCTACGTGGCAGATGCGGGTGCGGGCTTGCAGGTGATAGACGTGAGCGACCCGTCTAACCCGCAGCGGGTGGGGGGCTACGACACCAGCGGGACTGCCTATGGCCTGGCAGTGAGCGGGAACCACGCCTACGTGGCGGATGGGGGTTCGGGCTTGCAGGTGGTCGAGGTGAGCAATCCGGCCAACCCGCAGCGAGTGGGCGGCTACTACACCAGCGGGACTGCCTATGGCCTGGCAGTGAGCGGGAACTACGCCTACGTGGCGGACTGGGATGCGGGGTTGCAGGTGATGGACGTGGGCAATCCGGCCAGCCCGCAGCGGGTGGGCGGTTACGACACCAGCGGTTTGGCCCATGGCGTGGCAGTGAGCGGGAACTACGCCTACGTGGCGGATGACGATGCGGGCCTGCAGGTGATAGACGTGAGCAATCCGGCCAACCCGCAGTGGGTGGGCGGCTCCAACACCAGCGGGGCGGCCCATGGCCTGGCGGTGAGCGGGAGCTACGCCTACGTGGCGGATTACGGTGCGGGCTTGCAGGTGATCGACGTGAGCAACCCGGCCAACCCGCAGCGGGTGGGCGGCTGGGACACCAGCGGGTATGCCCGGGGCGTGGCGGTGAGCGGGAACTATGCCTACGTGGCGGATGACTGGGCGGGCTTGCGGGTGATAGACGTGAGCAATCCGACAACCTGCGTGCCCGTGGGGCGCTACGACACCAGCGGCACTGCCTTGTCCGTGGCGGTGAGCGGGGACTACGCCTACGTGGCGGATTCCACTGCGGGCTTGCAGGTGATAGACGTGAGCAACCCAGCTAACCCGCAACGGGTGGGCGGCTACGATACCAGCGGGAATGCCCAGAGCGTGGCGGTGAGCGGGAGCTACGCCTATGTGGCGGATTACGGTGCGGGCTTGCAGGTGATCGACGTGAGCAATCCGGCTAACCCGCAGCGGGTGGGCGGCTGCGACACCAGCTGGTATGCCCGGGGCGTGGCGGTGAGCGGGAACTACACCTACGTGGCGGATGGACCCTGGGGCCTGATGATTCTCGGGCCCCGCACGCCGCGAATCACCTCCGTCACCCGCGCAGCCGGCACGGCGACGGTTTATTACACCAACACGATTCCGGGAACGAACTACACGTTGGAGTATCGGACGAACCTCACCACGGGCAACTGGGCGCCGGTCGGGACGCAGCCGGCCGGCGGTTACAGCGCTTCCCAGACCGACACCTTGGTCGGCGCCGCCCCGCGCTATTACCGCGTCTCCTACCTGCCGTAGCTTCTGTTGGAAAGGAAACGCTCATGAAAGGTCTCCACCAATGTGCGTTGTTCCCGAGAACCAAGTGCGACTGGGGGTTGGTGGCCTTGGCCCTGGCGCTGGCTTGGCCGGCGCACGCTGCGGACCTGGACTTGATCGGCCAATGGCCGGGCGGGCCGCAGCGGTTTGCCTTGGGGGTGGCGGTGAGCGGGAACTACGCCTACGTGGCGGACTGGGATTCGGGGTTGCAGGTGATTGACGTGAGCGATCCGGCCCACCCGCAGCGGGTGGGCGGCTACGACACCAGTGGGGGGGCCGTTGGAGTGGCGGTGAGTTGGAACTACGCGTACGTGGCGGATGATTATGCGGGCTTGCAGGTGATCGACGTGAGTAATCCGGCCTACCCGCAGCGGGTGGGCGGCTGCACAAACAACCCCGGCGGGTCTGCCTATGGCGTGGCGGTGAGCGGGAACCACGCCTACGTGGCGGATTACATGGCGGGCTTGCAGGTGCTAGACGTGAGCAGCCCGGCCAACCCGCAACGGGTGGGCGGCGACAACACCAGCGGGACTGCTTACGGCGTGGTAGTGAGCGGGAACTACGCCTATGTGGCGGACGGGGGGTGGGGCTTGCAGGTCATCGACGTGAGGAATCCGGCCAACCCGCAGCGGGTGGGCGGCTACGATACCAGCGGCTATGCCCAGGGCGTGGCGGTGAGCGGCAACTACGCCTACGTCGCGGATAGGTATGCAGGCTTGCAGGTGATCGAGGTGAGCAATCCGGGCAACCCTGTGCGGGTGGGCGGCTACGACACTAGCGGGAGTACTTTTGGTGTGGCGGTGAGCGGGAACTACGCCTGCGTAGCGGATGACGTTGCGGGCCTGCAGGTGATCGACGTGAGCAACCCAACCAACCCGCAGCGGGTGGGCGGCTACGACACCAGCGGGGGTGCCTGGGGCGTGGCGGTGAGCGGGAACTACGCCTATGTGGCGGATGGGGTGTGGGGCCTGCTGATTCTCGGGCCCCGCCCACGAATCACCTCCATCACCCGCGCCGTCGGCACGGCCACCGTCTATTACACCAACACGATTCCGGGAACGAACTACACGTTGCAGTGCCGCACGGACCTTACCACAGGTACGTGGCAGCCGGTCGGCACGCAGCCGGCCCCCGGTGACAGCGCTTTCCAGACCGACACTTCCGCCGGCGCCGCCCCGCGCTACTACCGCGTCTTCTACCAGTGATGGAGCGCGGACTTCCAGTCCGCTTAGCCTGCTCGCACATAACAGCGGGCCACGGGGTTCTGTCGTCACGCAAAGCCGACTGGAAGTCTGCGCTCCGGCGTGCCCCGGTGACGCCAGCGACGATAGGAAGAGGAGCAGAGGTAAATAGGCTACAGGGTTACAATGTTACAAGGTTACATAAGTTACATGTTGCTACCGATCGTGAGGCGCGCCCAGTGACCTTTGCCTGCAGTCAACTCAAGGCCCTGCGCGCCTGGGCCGAGAACATCGTGCGAGGGGCATTCAGAGTGCGTTGGGCGTGCTCCTGCCTTCGAACCACCTGCCGCCCCGCCCGGGCGCCAGGAGGCTGGGCGCACCCCCTGCATCTGGCGCGGCGGCTGGCGGGCGTTGCCTCGTTGGGGCTCTGCACTGCGGCAAGTGCGGCGGACACCGCGCCCTTCAGTCAATCCGTCCAAGTTGATCCCGGCTTCGCCTACTACACCGATCGCAGCGCAGCCAGCATCGCGGAGGAGCTGAAAGCCAACGGCTACAAGAGCGCGCGCTACATTGTCGTCCGGGAAAGCACCGCCAAACCGGATCTTGTCGAAGCCTGCCATGCGGCTGGCCTCTACGTGTCGTATGCCACCCTCGGCAATGGCGTTTATTCCACGCTCGACCTGCCCCGCGGGTGGGAACGCTGGAAGATGCGCTTGAAGGACGGGGCTGCTACCACCGGGTCCTTCACGTACCTGTGCCTGAACCATCCGGAGTATCGCCGGTGGAAGAAGAAGCAGGTCGTCACCACGCTTAAGCGCATTCCCTTCGACGGCTTTGAAATCATGGAGTCCTTCTGGCCCGCCTACAATGGACCCGCCAGCCCGCTTTACGGGTGCCTCTGTGGTCATTGCCGCGCCGCATTTTTGCGGGCGAACCCCGCCGCCAGGACCCCGCCCGACTTCACCCATGCCGAGGCGGCCGATTACTACCGCAAAGACCCGCACCTTTATGAGCAGTGGATCCAATTCCGCGCCGCGAGTGTGACGGCCTTTCTGGACGACATTGTGAACGGCGCGGAGGGGGTGCGGCTGAACTTCCCGCGGTTGCCCGTCGCCGTGTGGGGCATCGCCGACGCGGTTCCCGACGGCGTCGCGAAGATCAGAGAGTGGGAGGGCATTGACGGCGCGCTGCTGGTCCGAACGGTGCGGCCGGACCTGTATGTCATCCAAACGGATTGGCCGGACTGGACCCGGGCGGATTTGGCGCCTGCTTACGTCGAGGAATACCGGCCGTTCGTGAAGGCCGTAGCCGCCGTTTCGAGCGTGCCCATCCAAGTGCAAACCGACATCGGCTCGAACGAGCAATGTCGCCGGGGCGTTGCGTGGCTGTCGCAATGCCAGGCAGCAGCGCGCCGCGCCGGGTTCGCGGGGGTTGTCGCGTACGAGTATCACCTCTCCCGGAACATCTACGAGGCCCCGCCCCACCCCGTTCGGGCCGTAGGTGCCACCAACACCATCACCCTTGTCTTCAATAAGCGGCTAAACGCGGCGACCGCGGCCGCCTCCACGAATTATGCAGTCACACCGGGCCGCGTGCTGTCCGCAAAGGTGGATGGCAACCTGGTGAACCTTCAGGTAACTGATCGTCCGACCCAGGCAACCGTGCGCGGCCTCGCCGACGATCCCGCCCGGCGCTTCTTCAAAGGTTATCCCGCGGTCACGATGCCGTCCCCGGTCACGCTCCCGGTTGCCTGGAGGTAATTCCTCCGGCGTTGCGGCGCATCTCACTTTCCTGCAACGGTGGGGATGGAGCGCGGACATTCCTGTCCGCTTCGAGGTCAGCGGGGCTCTGGGCGGACAGGCATGTCCGCGCCCCTGCAAGAAATTGAGATGCGCCCGCCGGCGTCGCGGCGGGTTGGTTGCGCTTGCGGAAGCCGGGGGCTGTCCGGATAATGTGCGGCGAAGCCGGGCACTGCGCGCGCTGCGTGGGATGGCTGCTGCCGGACGAAGAAGAACCTGGATGATGCTTATGATGAATGTGCTTAGAGATGGTTGGGTTGTGTTGCGTGCCAAGGCAAGTACGTGCGCTTTTGTGGAATCGCGGGGTCCCCTCACCCCGACCCTCTCGCCATCGGAAGCTGAGCATTACCCACATCTTTCGGCCCGCGAGGGCCGAATCCCGAAGGGATTCTATCCTTCAGCCCAGGGTTGCGAGGAACGAGCTACCCTGGGTTGGTCGTTGCAGGATTCCTCAACCCTGAAGGGGTTGCGGCACTGGCGTCGGCCGCCGGAGCGAGAGGCTACAACCCTTTCAGGGTTGGTGCGTGATGTGGGCGCTTATCCCAGGGTAGGACCGCCCCCCTGTTTCCCTTGGCGGGCCAACCCTGGACTCAGAGACCCAATCCCTTCGGGGTTGGCCGAGAATGCAGGCCAAGATGTGGGCAATGCTCCGCCTTCCGAAGGGGAGAGGGGGCGAACGCGCGGGCCGCGCGTCCCTAACAACGCTGGAGTTGGCATGCAGCTTATGAGGTGGGCAGCGGTGATCGGGTGTAGTTTGTGGGCGGTTGGGGCATTGGCGGCGAGCCCCGGCCTGACGCCAACGCAGCTACGTTGCGAGTACTTGGCGAATCCGCTGGGATTGGATGAGTTGCGGCCGCGGCTGAGCTGGATCGTGGAATCGGGCGAACGGGGGCAGCGGCAGACGGCTTGCCGGGTGCTGGTGGCGAGCGATGAGGCGCGGCTGGCGAAGGGGCGGGGGGATTTGTGGGACAGCGGCAAGGTGAAGAGCAGCGAGACAGTGGGGGTCGTCTATGACGGCAAAAGGCTGAGTTCGCGGCAGCGGTGTTATTGGAAGGTGAAGGTGTGGGACAAGGACGGCAAGGCGTCGGAATGGAGCGAGCCGGCGCGGTGGTCCATGGGGCTTTTGAAGGCAAAGGATTGGCAGGCGGAGTATATCAGCTTCCGGGACAAGGCGCCGGTGCACAAGTTCAAGGAGCCGCTGTATTTGCCGGCGGCGCGGCAGTATCGGAAGGAGTTCGCCGCCTCCCGCGAAGTGCGCCGGGCGACGATTTACGCGACGGCGCTGGGCATCTATGAATTGCATCTGAACGGCCGGCGTGTGGGGGATGAGTGGTTTGCTCCGGGCTGGTGCGATTATCACCAGCGGGCCTACTACAACACGTATGACGTGACGGGGCTGGTGCGGCGCGGGGCCAACGCGCTGGGGGCATGGGTGGCGGACGGGTGGTATTCCGGATACATCGGATTCGGGCTGCTGACGGGGATCGGGACGGAGGCGATCGGCCGTTCCACTTACGGCAAGACACCAGCCCTGATGGCGCAGCTCGAAATCGAGTATGCGGACGGGTCGCGCGAGACGGTGGCGACGGATGGGTCGTGGAAGGTGACCGGCGCGGGGCCGGCGCAGGAGGCGGATTTCCTGATGGGCGAGAGCTATGACGCGCGGCAGGAGATGAAGGGCTGGGCGACGGCGGGATTCGACGACAGCAAGTGGGAGGCGGCCATTCGCGCGGAGGAGAACGGGCCGGCGAAGGCGAAGTTCTACGAGTTCCGGAATCCCGCGGCGGACGGCAAGGGGCCGAAGATCGAGGGGCGCGAGGTGGATTTGGGATTCAAGCGGCCGCCGAAGCTGGAGGCGTTTCCGGGCGTGCCAGTGCGGGCGACGGAGGAGCTCAAGCCGGCGGGGATGACTTCGCCGACCAATGGCGTGCAGATTTTCAACCTGGGGCAGAACTTCGCGGGCGTGGTGCGGCTGAAGGTGAAGGGGCCGGCGGGGACACGGGTGCGGCTGCGCTACGGCGAGATGTTGCATCCGGATGGGCAGTTGATGACGGAGAATCTGCGCAAGGCGCGGGCGACGGACTACTACGTGTTGCGCGGCGACCCCGCGGGGGAGACGTATGTGCCGCGGTTTACGTTCCACGGGTTCCAGTATGTGGAGCTGACGGGTTACCCGGGCGAGCCGGGACTGGACGCGATTACGGGCATTGTGCTGCATTCGGACACGCCGCTGACGAGCGGGTTCGAGTGCTCGGACCCGATGGTGAACCGGCTGTTCAAGAACGTGGTGTGGACGCAGCGGGCGAACTTCCTGGACCTGCCGACGGATTGCCCGCAGCGGGACGAGCGGTTCGGATGGACGGGGGACGCGCAGGCGTATGTGGGGACGGCGGTGTATAACGCGGACGTGGCGGCGTTCTACACCAAGTGGCTGCGGGAGCTGATGGAATCGCAGCGGCCGAGCGGGGCCTTCCCGGGCTACGCGCCGTACCCGTTCCAGCACGGGTGGGATTTCGGGACGGCGTGGTGCGACGCGGGGGTGATCTGCCCGTGGACGATCTGGCAGGCCTACGGTGACACGCGGGTGATCGAGCGTTGCTGGGAGCCGATGACCCGGTTTATTGCTTGGCGAAAGGGCGCGAGCAAGGAGTTCCTCGGCGTCGCCCACGGCAACGAGTGGGGCGACTGGCTGTCGGTGAATGAGAAGACGCCCATTGATTATATAGACACCGCCTACTTCGCCTACTCGGCGAAGCTGATGGCCGAAATGGCCGAGGCCATCGGCAAGAGCAAGGAGGCGGCGGAGTACCGCGAGTTGGTGGCCAAGATCAAAGCCGCGTTCAACCGGAAGTATATGAAGCCGGACGGCGCGCTGTCGGTGGACACGCAGACCGCCTACGCGCTGGCGCTCTACATGGACCTGCTGCCGGAAAATTCCCGCGCGGCTGCGGGGGCGCGGTTGGCGAAGAAGATCGAGGACAACGACGGGCGGATGAGCACGGGATTCCTGGGGACGCGACCGCTGCTGCCGGTGCTGTCGGCGACCGGGCAATCGGACTTGGCGGTGCGGCTGTTGCAGAGCCGGAAATATCCGTCGTGGGGCTACGAGATCGAGCAGGGGGCGACGACCATCTGGGAACGCTGGAACAGCTACACCAAGGACAAAGGATTCGGCGGCAAACAGAACGCGGAGATGAACTCGTTTTCGCACTACGCCTTCGGCGCGGTTTGCGAGTGGATGTTCTCACAACTGGCGGGCATCCAGTCGGATGGGGTGGGCTACCAGCGCATCATCATTCGGCCTACGCCGCCCTCGCCGGGCAGCAACCCGGACCAGAAACCGATTGATTGGGTGCGCGCGCACTACGATTCCATCCGCGGCCGCATCGCCAGCGCATGGAAGGCCGAGGGCGGGCAGTTCAACCTGGAGGTGACCATCCCGGCGAACACGACGGCGACGGTGTATGTGCCGGCGCGCGACGCGGCGGGCGTGACGGAGAGCGGCAGGCCGCTGGCGCAGGCGCAGGGGGTGAAGTTCCTGCGCGCGGAAGGGGCGCGGGTGGTGCTCGCCGTGGCGTCGGGGCACTATAGGTTCCGAACTGTGGGCGGCAATTAGGATAAATGGCGCCAGACAGAGGCTTCCGGTGTGCGGGATCTCCGTCGGACTAGTGGGATTGGCTTGCGCGGCTGGCGCAATCGAGCGGGGCCACGTCGAAGGTCGCGCTGCTTCCCGCCGGCCGAACATTCTATTTATGCTCGCCGACCAGTGGCGGGCGGAGGCGTTTGGGTATGCGGGGAACCCTGACGTCAAGACGCCCCACCTGGACCAGTTGCAGCGGGAGGGGGTTCACCTGGTCAACGCTGTCTCCGGGCTGCCGGTTTGTTGCCCGACGCGCGCTTCGCTGCTGACCGGGCAGCGGCCGCTCACGCACGGCGTCTTCCTGAACGACGTGCCACTTGATCCAGAGGCGGTGACAATCGGCAAGGTGCTGCGCGCGGCAGGCTACGACACGGGATACATCGGCAAGTGGCATGTGGACGGCCATGGCCGCTCGAACTTCATCCCGCGTGAGCGGCGGCAGGGTTTTGAGTATTGGAAGGTGCTTGAGTGCACGCACGACTACAATCACTCGGCGTATTACGCGGACGGCTGCCGTAATTGTAGCCGCCGGCCAACTCGCCGCTCTGGCCGTCGGGGTTGGTGACGCGCACGGTGGCTGGTCCGATCGTGCCCGGGGGCGTCACGGCCTGGATGCTATTGGCCGATTCCACGACCACGTTGCCGGCAGCCTGTCCCCCGATTTGCAGCGTGGCGCCGGTGACGAGATTTGCGCCGGAAATATTGACACTCGTTCCGCCGGCGATCGGCCCCAGCGACGGTTCGACGCCGCGCACCTCGGGCGGCGTCAACGCAGCCGCACCGTAACAGAAGCCATTGTTCCGGCTGGCGCTGACGGGGCCCGGGTTGATCACGGTCACCGTCACCGCCCCGGCGGCACTGGCCGGGCGCGCTGACCTGGTAGAGGCCCGTATCCGGCGCGGAGTCCAGCCCCGACGGCATGCTGGCCGGGTCAACCTTGATGACCCCTGGCACCGTCTCTGGGTCGTCCCAGAACTCCGGGTTGTCCACGTCCTCCTGTTCCTGCGTGCTATAGCTCTGCTGCGAGGTGGTGACGACGTAGCGGGCCGTGGCGCCCGCGGGATTGCCCAGCAGCTCGGGCGGGAGTGTCACCGTGTAACGCGCGCCCACCTGCAACGAGCCGACCGTTCCGCCGGTCCACAGGCTCACCCAATGGTCGGCTCGTTGAGGCGCGCCAACCACCGGCACGCGGCGCAAGTCCACCAGCAGCGACCCTACCACCGCCGGGTCTGGGACTGGCGTGATGTTAAAGCTGAGGAAAAAGTCCGCGCCCATCGTTTCAGTTGAGTGGTTGCGCAGGGGGATATCGCCCATGGGCTGCCACCTATCCGCCCCAATCCGGGGAATCCGTGTCCCCCCCTTCAGTCCTTCGTGTCCCCTGGGTCCCTCCCCCGAGCCAATCCGCCAGCCGTGGGCACGGCTGGCGCAAACCCAATGACCCCAGCGGGGTCAAAGACCGTAGCCAGGGGTAAGCTCGCAGCCCTCAGCTTTCTGCTTTCTGCTTTTGTGCCACGCCCCACGCACCACTTTGCCGTAGGTCACATCCGTGTCCCCCTTTTCAGTCCTTCGTGTCCTTCGCGTCCTTCTGTGAACTCCCCAATTTCAGAATTTCAGCGTTTCAGGTTTCAGCTTTTCCCCCATACAGCCCCGCCACCACCGCCGCCGTCTTTTTCACCCGCTCCCGCAGCGCCGGCGGCCCAATCACCCGCGCGTGCGTCCCCCAGCTCAACACCCATCGCTCGATCTCCTCCAGGCTGTTCAGCCGCATCTGCATCCGCGAGCCACCGCCCGGCCGCTCCGTCATCTGCTGGCTCGAATGCCACTGCCGGCCCCGCACCAGGTCCGTCGCCCAGGCGTCGAACTCAATAACCACATCCTCCTCCTTGTCGCCCTTCATCACCGCCAGGCTCCCGCGCAGGTAGGCGTCCGGGTTGAAGTCCTTCGGCCTCTCAAATACCTCGGCCGTCACCTGGGGCCGCGCGAGTCGCGTCAGGGCGAACGTCCGCATCGCCTTCCGGTTCACGTCATGCGCGAACAGGTACCAATGGTTGTCAATACACGCCAGGTGGTAGGGATGCACATGACGCCGCAGCCAGTTCTTGGCCGCCAGGTTCCGGTAATCAAACGTCAGCGCCCGCCTCTCCTTCAGCGCCCTGGTGATCACCCGGAACGCCTCCATGTCCGCGTCCTCCGGCGCGAGCGGCCGGAACGACAGCGCCAGCCCCAGGTTCTCCAGCGAGTAGCGCTCCTTCCCGTCCAGTTGCCCCGTCAGCTTCCGGAAAGCCATCCGCAGCGGCCTCTGAAACGGCGTCCCGCGGTATTGCGCGATGGCCTTGTCGGCCACCAGCAGCGCGAACATCTCCGCTTCCGTCATCGCCGCCACCGGGAACCGGTCCACCTTTTGCGTATAGTAATATCCGTAGCGCTCCTCGTTGTATTCGATCGGCAGGCCATAGCGGTCGCGCATGAACTCGATGTCCCGCTTCACCGTTCTGTCGGTGACCTCCAGGTCCCGCGCCATGGTCACCGCGTTCGGATACTTCCCGCTGTTGATCCATTCGTGAATCCGACGCATCCGGTCCGACGGCGGCCGGGTGTACCGCTCGCGCAACACGCTTTTCATAGGCCATCAATTCTCGGTTAAATCCAGCCCCAACATTTTTAACCCCCGGGACCACGGTTGTCACTCCCCCTCTGCTACACTGCCCCCAAAACCTTCCGACTTCGGTCCCGCGGCGAGTGCCCGACTTCGGTCAGCCCACGGCCCGCCCAAACCAGCCCTCCGTCTTTTTCCTGGAGAAACCGCCCGATCTTTGACAGCAATGAGGTGTGGCAGACCTGGCACAAGGCATCTACGAAGCATTGCTCGATGAGGAACTGAGTTCCATCCTGCAAAGTCACCCCGAACTGCGCTCGGTCTTCGGAAAACTAGATCCGGAGGAAGAGCCCTCGCGCTACGCGGCCTTCGTTTCCAGGCTTTTGGAAAAGGCTCTCCGTCTTGAGGCCGACCCGGCAACCCGATTGCGACTATGCAACGAGGTTGTCGAACGAATAGGTGGAAGACCTCCGGCGCAGTCCCTCGCCAACAGGCGTCTCATCCCAGCGGAAAAGCCCGTCCTTCTCGAAATTACACCCCCCAACTACGCAGAAGGACGAGTGCCGCGACCGGAGACCGCGCTTGCCGAAAGTAGCTTGTTCACCGGCTCCCCAACCGACCCACAACTCGTGCACGAGCTTGCGAAAGAAATGCAATCCGCCGACTCAGCGGATCTGCTTGTTTCCTTCATCAAGTGGTCGGGCCTACGACTGCTGATGCCAGCCTTCGAGGAACTCACCACACGCGGCGGCAGGGTCCGCATCATCACGACATCCTACATGGGAGCCTCGGACTCAGAGGCGGTGGAATGGCTGGCGCGTTTGCCAAATGTCTCGGTTCGGGTCTCTTACGACACAGAGCGCACGCGCCTCCATGCCAAGGCGTATCACTTCCACCGAAACACCGGGTATTCCACAGCCTATATCGGCTCCGCAAACATGTCGCAGCCGGCGATGACCAGCGGCCTGGAATGGAATCTCAAGATCACAGCACAGGATCTCCCGCATATCCTGGAGAAGTTCCTCGCGGAATTCGAAACTTACTGGAACAGCCGCGAGTTCATCCCCTTCAATCCAGAGGAGCCAACCACGCTACGGGAAGCGATCCAGCACGCCCGAAAGAAAACCGACCTTTCACCCGTGATGGTGGACATGGCGCCGCACCCGTTCCAAGAGCGGATCCTCGACGCCCTTGAAGCCGAGCGGTCGGTGCACAACCGATGGAGGAACCTCATCGTCGCCGCCACGGGCACAGGGAAAACCGTCGTTGCCGCCTTTGACTTCAAGCGGATTTACCAGCAGCAGAATCGCCAGGCCCGCCTCTTGTTCGTCGCGCATAGGCGCGAAATTCTTGAACAGGCCGTAGGAACATTTCGTTTGGTCCTCCGGATTCCAGACTTCGGCGACCTCCAGGTCGGCCCGCACGTCGCAACGCGCTTCGACCATCTGTTCTGCTCCGTGGACATGCTTGGAACGCGCCGGCTGTGGGAGCAAGTCGGCGCTGACTTCTACGACTTCATTATCGTGGACGAGGTGCATCACGGTCCGGCCGCCAGCTATCGCGCAGTCTTCGAGAAATTCCACCCTCGGATCCTTCTGGGCCTGACGGCCACCCCGGAGCGCATGGACGGCGCGAGCGTGGCAGCCGATTTCGGAAACCGCTTCGCTGCCGAAATTCGTCTCCCCGAGGCCCTCGAAGAAAAGCTCCTTTGCCCGTTCCACTACTTCGGCGTGGCCGATCCCGTCTCATTGGCCGGCGAGCAGTTCTGGCGCAGCGGCAAATATGACATCGCGCAGCTTGAAAGAGTCTACACGGGTGCCCATGAACTCGCGCGTCAACGCTTGGACGTCGTGGTAAGCTCGTTACGGCGCTACGAGCCCGACCTCGACCACGTCCGGGGTATCGGCTTCTGCGTCTCCATTCGACACGCCGAGTTCATGGCCGACCAGTTCAATCAGCGGGGCATAACCTCTGCGGTGATTATTGGCGAAACCGAAACCGACGAGCGGGCCAAACTGCTCAATGAATTTCGTGCCGGAGGAATCCGATTCCTGTTCACACGGGACGTGCTCAGCGAAGGCCTGGACGTTCCCGACGTCAACACTGTCCTCTTCCTGCGGCCCACTGAAAGCCTGACAGTTTTCCTGCAACAGCTTGGCCGGGGCCTCCGCCACGCTCCAGAGAAAGATTGCCTTACCGTGCTGGACTTCGTAGGCCAGGCGCATCGGCGCTATCGAATCGACCGCAAGCTGAAGGCCCTGCTTTCCAAGCGCCGTTTTAACATTCAGCGAGAGGTGGAGATGGATTTTCCCCATCTTCCCGCCGGCTGCAGCATTCAGCTCGACCGCGTAGCGCGGGAACACGTGCTCGCCAACATCCGTGAGAACCTGCGAAACCTCGCTAACCAGGTCCCCGATCGCCTGGAGTCCTTCGAGCAAGAAGCCAACCAGCCATTGACATTCGGCAACTTTGTTCGCTTTCACGATTACGAGCCCGAAGCTTTGCTTACCCGCAACACTTGGACGCAGTGGAAAGCAGCGGCGCGTCTCGCTGATATACCGACAGACCCCGACCTTGGGCGGTTGCAGGACGGCCTGATCAATGCCGCCCAGACAACCGGCCCGCGCGAAATCGCCCGGCTCCGCAAGGTTGCTGGCCACCTCAGGGCAGGTAACACGCCCGCGGCTGTCGCCGAAGCCGGGGATTCCGCGATCGTCACCCACTACCGCTTATGGGGTAAGCCGGGCCCCGCCCTCGGTATCCCAAATCTCAACGAATCCTTCCACCGTCTCGCGAGGAACCCCACCGTTCTCCGTGACTGGGAAGAAATCCTGGCTTGGGCCGACGATGAGTCGCGCGTTGGAAGCACCCCTGTTGCCTTGCCGTTCCCGTGCAGCCTCGAACTGCACGCGGCCTACGGTGGCGACGAAATCAAAGCTGCCTTGGGAGGAGCAACGTTCGACTCAGCCGGCGTGACAGGAGTCGGGGTGCTCCACTTTCCCGGCATAAAGGCCATCGCGGCCCTGGTCACGTTCCAGAAGACTGAGAAGGAGTTCTCGCCCAGCACGATGTATAAGGACTATCCCATAAGCAGAGAGCTGCTGCACTGGGAGACCCAGGCGCAGACAAGCCAATCCAGCGGGCAAGGCCAGAACCTGATCCACCACAAAGACCGGGGCTACACAATGCTGTTCTTCGCTCGCTCACGCAAGAAGGTGGACGGCCTCACCTCCCCGTACACGTTCCTTGGCCCAGCAGAGCTGGTGAGCCACCAATCCGAGCGACCTATCCAAATGGTTTGGCAGCTCGCCCACCCAATGCCCGTCGAGATGTTCGAGGCAAACCGCCGCGGTGGCTGATGCCGCGCCCATTGGACGCGCTCAGTTGCCTCTAGCGCAGGACCCTGCTCTACTACTCTACCTCCTCATGAATCCGTGCTTCCGTCTCCCCCCCGTTGGCTTATACTTCTTTGACATGCTAGAACAAGATCAAGCCGAGTTGGCGCGGCAGCTCAATGAAGCTGGCACCCAAGGTTACGCGGTAGTATCCAGCATGGTGGTGCCCGGAGACGCAAACAACAAAGCGAAGATCATTGTTATTATGAAGCGCCCGAAGCAGTGACAGACACCGCGCCGACCCACAACATTGAGCAGCACTAGTCTGGCCATGACAAGCCGCAACGCTTTACTTGCACTCGGCCTGCTGTTACTTGGAGCGGTCCTGGTTGTGCTGAGCCTCAGGCTCGGCAACCGCCGCCAAGCCGAACCCACATTCTGCGGCCGAAGCGTGACACAATGGCTCACAAGCAGAGACTTCGAGACGAACCGGCCGGCTGTGAGCCTGGCTATGCTTGCTTTTGGAGAAAGGGCTGTGCCAACGCTCAAGAGAATGCTCCACTCAGGAAACAAGATGGAACGCACCTGGTTTCGTCTCGCGCCGAGGTGGTGGTACAGGCGCTTCCCGGTCGGGGGATACCAGTTCGACCGCAAGGACCGAGCCATGTGGGCCTTGAGGACTCTGGGCCGGCCGGGGCATCCGGCCACCCCCGATCTCTTGGCCATCTTGGAGGACACTACCGAGCACTGGAACCAACGATATGGGGCGTTAACCACCCTGCGCGCCGTCGAGGCTGACCCTGCTATATTGATTCCTGTCATGGAGAAGCTGACCAACGACGCCGTGGTGGGGCGGTTCGCAGTGGCGGAAGTCCAAACGCTTCGGCGTAACCTGGAGAGGCAACGGGAATGGGAGACCCAGAGAGCGCTTGCGGCCAGCCTCTCGGCACGGCGGGAGCCGAGCAGCCCAGACTTTCATGCTTCCACCTCATGGTTGGGCAGGGTCTCACTGTATGGTTCCGAAAAGCGCGGAGATGAACGAAGTCTTGGCTCCAAGGGAGTCTTGCCAAGACCTAATGGCACCGGTTCATCCGCCACCAACGCCTCGATTCACGACTCCGGACTGGAGCAAAAGTGAAGCTGCCCAAGAGCATTGAGCCCACGGGAAGTAGCCGGTTCCTTTTGTCCGCATTCGTGAGCCACCGGCGGCTGCCTCCCATCTCTCACCCTGATCGACAGCGCCTCGCTATGAAAAATACCTTTCTCCGAAGTCGCAGCGGTAACTGCAGTTTAGTTCTGTCTTTGCTTTTCCCTTTCCTTTGTAGTGCAGCACAGTTTGTGGACCTGACGGTCCAGGTGGAAATCAACGACTGGGCCTACTGGTTCCTCGAGGATCGGCGTTCACCCGCTGGGACCACCGACGGACGGGGGAGCATCTTCACGAAGGCCGCAATGACCTTCGGCAACTCCACCACCTTGGCCGCCCTCTCCCTCTCCATCTTCGCCTTGGCGGCTTTCACCGCTTCCGGCGTCACCCCGAACCAGGCATCCGCCTCTTTCTCCGTCACCAGTTCCCGGTAGTGCTTGAAAATCATGTCCGGGCTGTTTCCGGCCTCCATCGCCACTTCGTTCACATTCTTGATCTTCGCCACGCGGTAGGAAATGAACGAGTGCCGCAGCGCGTTGTGCTTCCACTTCACCCCGCTGTCTTTCCCCGCGTCCCGCATCAGGTCGAACAGGAACGGCTCCGAGTTCGGCCACACCGGCCCGTTCCTGTCCTTGTCCGGCACATCCTTCAGGAACAGCGCCAGGTTCTCCGTAATCGGCACCAGCCGCCGAGAGCGCGTCTTCGCCTTCCCCTTCTTGACCTCGATCAGCCCCTTGTCCAGGTTGACCTCAGACCAGTCCAATCGGCACACCTCGGCCGTTCGGATGCCGGCGAACGCCCCAATTGCCAGCGCAGGCAACGCATCCTTCCGCACCGCCGCCAGTATCTTGGTAATCTCCTCCGCCGTGAAAATCTCAATATCGAAATCCGATTCCTCGGACTGGTCCACTTCGTCCATGACCGCGAAGTGACGCGGCACATACTTCTGCTTCCGCGCGTACTCCAGGAGCACATTGATGACCTGCAGGTAATTATTCTTCGTCCGCCCGCTGATCGGTTTCGGCACGGCTGCCGCTTTGCCCTTCTTGGTTGGACGGCCTCTAACGCCCCGCAGCTCGCTCACGAACCGGTTGATTTCCGCCGCCGTCACCAGCGTGATTAACAGCCCGTTGAAGTGCGCCGACACCTTCTCCAGCTTCTTGCGCAGGTCATAGAGATACCGCTCGCTGACCGTTTTCCCCTTGCCCTTGATGCGGGTCGCAGAGCCGGCTTCCTTGGCGGCCAGGAACTCCGTTACCACCTGCTCGACCGTCCTGGGCACCACTGTCTCGTCGTTCTGCCTCGCGTAGTCCTTGCACGCCACCAGCGGCGGCACCTTTCCGCGCAGCACCCCGTAGCACGCGGCGATCTCCTGCGTGCCGGCCTCCAGGCTGAGCCCGGTGCCCTCGAGATTTTTCAGCGAGGCGAAGAAGGATTTGACCTGCTGGCTGGTCATCACCACGCCCTCGAACTCGCCGCCCTTCAACTGCCGGACGACCTTTTTGCCCCGTGCAATGGCGTCGTCGAGGCTCCCAAAGTTCTCCTTGTTGAACTGGCCATCCATGTAGAAGGCCAGGGTGAAAAGATTGTATTTATTGCGAACGCGGCTTTGGTAGATCTTGGCGGTAATGCCACCTTCCTCCATGACCTTCGGGAACCCTTCGGGGGTTTTCATGAAAGAAATCTTTCCTGAAAGTCAACACCAACCTCACTTTCCCAGCAAAAATATGGTGCGCATAGCAGGACTTGAACCTGCACGGATTACTCCACTACCACCTCAAAGTAGCGCGTCTGCCAATTCCGCCATATGCGCAGGACTGCCCTTAATGAAGCAGCCGGCGGTCTCCCGCGCAAGGCCAAAATCGCCTCTCACTTCCCCTTGAAATACAACTCCTCCAGATTCCAGGTCAGGTGGTTAGGGCTCAGAACGGAAGGACGCAGGTTGCCCACACCTGCGCGGATCGCCCCAGCGACAAACGGCGTGACCGTGTAGATCATGGGCTGTTCCTCGGCCAGGATCACTTGCACTTCGTCGAAGGCTTTCTTGCGCTGCGCGAAATCCAGCGTCCGCATCTGGGCGTCCATCAGGGCGTCAATGTGGGCCTCCCAGGCGGTCGAAGGCGTCTTCTGGAATGGGAACCATTGGTGCAGTTCCTCGCTGGAGCGAAGCACGTTCATCTGTGAAACGGGGTCGCTGCCGCCGCCGCCCAAACCCATCAGGGCGCATTCATAGTCAAAGGTGACATTGATTCGATCCAGCAGCGCCCGGTATTCCATCGGCACATAGATGAGCTTGAGGCCGATGCGTTTGAGGTCCTCCTGGATCAGGACGGCCGCCTTTTCGCGCAGCGGGTTGCCCAGGTTGGAGGAGAATTCAATCTCGACCAGGTTGCCGGCGGCGTCCTCCACCGCGCCGTCGCCATTGCGGTCCTGCATGCCGATTTCCGCCAGCAGGGCACGCGCTCGGGCAACATCATACCCGTAGCGCGGGATGTCCGGGTTGTTCCATCTCTGGTTCTCCGCCGAGAGAAAGCCATAAGCCGGCTGCGCCCGCCCGCCATAGGCCTCCCGCACGAGCCGGTCGCGGTCGATCGCACACGAGACCGCCTGCCGGAATTTCCTGTCCCGGAACCACTTCAGCTTGACCGGATTGACGAAAGGCTTGCCGGCAGCATTGGTCCCTGTGTTCTGATTAAACCAGACGAACTCCCGGTCCGCCCCCGGCCCGAGGTCGAGGAGTTGGAAACGCCCGTCCATGGATGCCTGCTTGAACGCCGGGTAATTCTGCGGGCGCACTGCATCGAAGACGTCGCCTTTGCCGGACAGGAAGAGGGCCGCCTCTCCGCCGGAGCCGCTGCGCACGGTGAACATCACCTCGTCGAAATACGGCAGCCGCGCTCCCTGCCGATCCGCCACCCAGTACTCCGGGTTGCGCTCGAGCAGGGTGAACTGTCCCAATCGGAATTCTTTCAGCCGATACGGTCCACAGCCGACGATCCGGTCAGGTTTCGAGGTCAGCCCGTAGGCCGCCGGGAGCACCTCGGCCTTTACGGCTATCTCCAGGACATGCTTGGGCAGCACCGGTACGCCGCCGAAAAACTCGACAAAGGGCGCAAATACTTCCGACGTCACCACCTGCACCGTGTACTCATCCACTTTGGTCACCGCAAACTCGCGGCCGTTGATGCGGAACGGATCCAGGGTCGTCTGCTTGAGCGCTCGGTTACAGATGATCTCGTTCCAGGTGAAGACCACATCATCCGCCGTCAGCGGCTCGCCATCGCTCCAGCGAGTGCCGGCGCGCAGCTTGAAGGTCCAGGTCTTCTGGTCGGGAGCGACAGACCAAGACTCGGCCAGGCCGGGTCCGGGCTGCTGCGACGCCCAGTCCAGGTTGGCCAGCGAGGCAAAGAGGAGCCGGATGATGCCGTCGGACGCGCCGTCGAACGCGAACAAAGGGTTAAAGGTCTTCGGGCTGGCGCTGGCTGGGATCACAAAACGCCCCCCCATCCGGCCCGGCTCGCCCTTGCTGATGAGCGGAGACTTTGGCAAAGGGTGCGCCGCGCTGGGCTTGCGTGCCTCGGGCTTTCCGCAGCCGGCCAGCGCCAGCGTGGTAGCGAGCAATGCGATGCGAGAGAAGGAAGGCGCGATCATTGTGACGCGCTTCTTGTAGCTCATTCAGTGCGTGCAAGCAAGGGCGCCTTGCCTCCTCTCGCCGTCACGGCAAGCGCATTTCAGCTTCTTGCAGGAACGGCAACATTCCTGCCGCCGGCCCGGCCATCGACCAGCCCCTGAGCCGAAACAACCATCGCCGCTGTTTCCCTGCCTTGGCAGGGCCAGCATATCCTTCGGTTCGAGTGCGATCAGCTGGATTCCGCGCAGAACACCGGTCAGGCACCGATGCGAGTCCGGCGCTACCCCGGTGTGTATCCCATGGGGAGCGCTCCCCATGGGATACACACTGGGCTCACACCGTGGTCTAGCCAAAGCCAACCCCTGCAAACGTGCCGCACTGTCCACTTTTGAGACAGTCGGAGGAGGCGTGCCGGCGAAGGGTCGGTGCGCGTTCCGCGGCGCAGCATGGAGCAAATGACCCTCGAACAGACAAAAATGTGGGCGTTCCTTTGCGTAAGACTTGGATGCGCCCAACCACAGGCCGGCCACCGCCCCTCAGCTCGACATCTCTCCGCCCTTTGCTAAGTTCTGCTTGTGAGCTTTGTCACGGAATTTAACTCTCTGCCGCTGGCGGCGTTGACGGAACGCGCTTTGCGGACGTCCAGGACGGCGGCGCAAGCTAGCCTGGAGCGGGATAGGCTGGGGCTGGAGGACTTTGCGCACTTGATCTCGCCGGCGGGCGCGGACCTCCTGGAAGAGCTGTCGCGGCGGTCGCGACAGATAACCCAGCAGCGTTTTGGCAAGGTCATGCGCCTGTTTGCCCCCCTGTATCTCTCGAACGAGTGCATCAATGCCTGCAAGTATTGCGGGTTCTCGCGGGACAATCCCATCTTGCGAGTGACCCTGACACCCGAAGAGGTGCGGCGCGAGGCGCGGGCATTGCTGGCGCAGGGCTTCCGCAACATCCTGCTGGTGGCGGGGGAGCATCCTAAGTTCGTCTCGGCGGACTACATGGCCCAATGCGTGATGCTGCTGCACGCGGAGGTGCCGAGCCTCTCGCTTGAGGTCGGCCCGATGGAAACCGAGACCTACCGGCCGATCGTGCGCGCCGGAGCGGATGGTCTGGTCGTGTATCAGGAGACCTACGACCGCGACGTCTATGCCGCCATGCATACGGCCGGTCCCAAGCGGGACTTCGCATGGCGATTGGAGACGCCCGAGCGCGCCTGCGCCGCGGGCTTCCGGCGGCTGGGCATCGGCGCGCTCTATGGCCTGGGTGATTGGCGGCTGGAGGCCATCAGCGTCGCGGCCCATGCGGCATATCTGCTCCGCAAATGCTGGAAGACGCAACTCACCATTTCCCTGCCGCGGCTGCGGCCGTGCGCGGGTGAATTCCAACCGCTTACGCACCTGAGCGATCGGGAACTGGTGCAGTTGTTGTGCGCCTTTCGCTTGATGTTTCCCGATGTCGGGTTGGTGCTTTCGACCCGGGAGTCGCCGAAGCTGCGCGACGGGCTGCTCCCGCTCGGCATTACGCTGATGAGCGCGGGCAGCCACACCGAGCCGGGCGGCTACACGGGCGCGGGTAAGGAGAAGCTGCACCACACTGAACAAGGCCGGATTGTCGGACTCGGCGCCAGCGAGTGGGCGGGAGTGGGCAACCGGGCCGGCCATGCCACCGGCCAGTTCGAGATCGCCGACGAGCGCTCGCCGGCCGAGGTCGCCGACCGTATTCGTCGGCTCGGCTATGAGCCGGTGTGGAAGGATTGGGATGCGGCGCTGACGGCATAGGAACAAGATGAGCCAGCCCCCAGCCTCGAACTCAACGCCGTCGGCCATGAATGCGTCGTTCGTCATTGCAAATGGAAAGCGAATTGAATGTCAACTGCCGTGCTCGATTGCGGACTTCCTGCTCGCGCAAAACCTCCTGCCGCGCAGTGTGGTGGTCGAGCATAACAACGAGGCGGTGGCACCGTCGGAATTCGTCCGGCGCCAGCTTAAGGTGGGTGACCGGCTGGAAATTGTGAAGATCGTCGCCGGGGGGTGAATGACCCGCTTGGGCCCCTGCTCGACAACACCTGCGAGGCGCGGCTACATTGGCGGCGATGTCTCTGTCCAACCAGCCATTAGTCATCGCCGGGCGCAGCTTCCGCTCGCGCCTGATCCTCGGCACGGGCAAGTTCAGCTCGCCCGAAGCCATGCGCGAGGCCGCGGAGGTCAGCGGCGCGGAGATGGTGACGGTGGCGTTGCGGCGGGCGGATTTGAGCGGGCGAAATGACCCGTTCGCGAACATCCTGGAGTTCCTAAGCCCCGACAAGTTTCTGGTGTTGCCCAATACCAGCGGCGCAATGAACGCCGAGGAGGCCGTTCGCCTCGCCCGATTGGCGGCGGCGGCCGGGCTGCCCAAATGGGTCAAGCTTGAGATCCATCCCGACCCGCGCTATTTGCTGCCGGACCCGGTCGAAACGCTCAAGGCCGCGGAGACGCTCGTGAAGGAGGGATTCGCGGTGCTGCCTTACATCAACGCCGATCCGGTCCTTGCGAAAAGATTGCAGGACATCGGCACGGCAACAGTCATGCCACTGGGCGCGCCGATCGGGTCCAACCGCGGCCTTCAGACCCGGGACCAGATTCGCATCATCATTGAGCAGGCTGTCGTACCGGTGGTGGTGGATGCGGGACTGGGCGCGCCGAGTCACGCGAGCGAGGCGATGGAGCTGGGGGCGGACGCGGTGCTGGTCAACACGGCGATTGCTGTGGCAAGTGATCCAAACCGGATGGCCGCCGCCTTCCGCATGGCGGTCGAGGCCGGGCGCGCTGCCTTCGAGGCCGGATTGCCTGCGCAACAGGAAACGGCTGCCGCAACCAGCCCGTTGACGGCGTTCCTGGACTGAGCGTAGCGTGGCGGCCAATCCGTCCGCATTCCACGCCTGCCACCGTCAGAACGCGCCAGAAAACAGCCTGCCGCCAGAGCTGTCGAGCTTACCCCGGCATCCCCAGGCTGAGAGTTCGCTCCACAACGCCATCCGCCTCCTGCCCGTCACGCAGAAATCAGGCGGGGCTTCCTTCCATCATATCTTACCCGCCAACTCCGCGACCGTTTTACCCTTCCAGCTCAAAGAGGGAAGGCGGCCGCTCGCTTGAGCGAATACTTCTCCGAGAAACAAGCCTCATGAAGATTCGTCTGCCGTCCCCATTTGGCGTTGGCATCGCTTTGTTCGCACGTTATGCTTTATCCGTTCCCGGCCACAGCCCTTGGGCTGCCTCGGCTCGGAAAACTGATCAAGGAAACTATGAAAAGCTCGGAGTTGGTTAAACGCTATCGCATCGCCGATGATAAGAAGTTTCGTCTGGCCGACATCAGCCCGGCCGACACCTGGAAGATCAAATCCAAAGACCGTGCCCAGGAATGGCTGGAAGACGGCATCGCCCGCCTCCGCGAACTGCAGGATAAGCTCTACGCCCAGGACCAGTGGGCCCTGCTGCTCATCTTCCAGGCCATGGACGCCGCCGGCAAAGATGGCACCATCAAGCACGTCATGTCCGGCGTCAATCCCCAGGGCTGCCAGGTCTTCCCGTTTAAAGCCCCCTCGGCGGAAGAGCTGGACCATGACTTCCTCTGGCGCACCACCAAGTGCCTCCCTGAACGTGGCCGTATCGGCATCTTCAACCGCTCCTACTACGAGGAGGTCCTTGTCGTGCGCGTCCGTCCCGACCTGCTCGCCCGCCAAAAGCTGCCTCCCGCCCTCGTCACCAAAGACATCTGGCGCGAGCGCTTCGAAGACATCAATGCCTTCGAGCGCTTCATCACGCGCAACGGCATCCTCGTGCGCAAATTCTTCCTCCATGTCTCCAAACAGGAGCAGCGCCAGCGCCTGCTCCGCCGCCTTGAACTGCCAGAGAAAAACTGGAAGTTCTCCCCCGACGACCTCCGCGAGCGCCAGAGGTGGGGCGCCTACATGCGCGCCTACGAGGACATGATTCGCCACACCGCCACCGATTGCGCCCCCTGGCACGTCGTGCCCGCCGACCACAAATGGTTCACTCGCGTCGTCGTCGCCGAGGTGATCGTGGATGCCCTGAAGTCTCTCGATCTGAGCTATCCGAAGGTTGGCGCAGCCAAGCGCAAGGAACTCTCCGCGGTGCGCGTGGCGTTGCGGATGCGCAAACCGTGACCGGACGTGCTTTGATCTGTCCTCACACGCGAATCGGGCACTCTCAACTTTGACACTGACAAGCGCCTCCGATTGCGCTTTATTCAGTGCGCCTGCTATGCCGAAGCGCGCCGACATTCATTCCGTCCTGATCATCGGCGCCGGCCCGATTGTCATCGGGCAGGCGTGCGAGTTCGATTATTCAGGCACCCAGGCCTGCAAAGCGCTCAGAGAAGACGGCTACCGCGTTATCTTGGCGAACTCCAACCCCGCCACGATCATGACCGACCCGGAGTTCGCCGACCGCACCTATTTGGAGCCGATCACTCCCGATTGCTTGGAGAAGATCATCGCCCGTGAAGCCGGGGAAATGAAGCGCACCAGGGCCAGCGGCACACTCGCCCTGTTGCCCACCCTTGGCGGCCAGACCGCCCTCAACACCGCCATGGCCCTCTTCCGCCGCGGCACCCTTGACCAATTCGGGGTCGAGATGATTGGCGCCAACGCTAAAGCCATTGAGCGTGGCGAGGACCGGCAAGTCTTCAAGGACCTGATGCTATCCATCGGTCTGGACGTCCCCATCAGCGGCACCGCCCACAATCCCGAAGAAGCGCGCCAGGTCTCTGACCTGATCGGCCGGTTTCCGCTCATAATTCGTCCTGCCTTCACCTTGGGCGGCACCGGCGGCGGCATCGCTTACAATCGCGAGGAATTCGATGACCTGGCCAGGCGCGGACTGGAGCTTTCCCCGGCAGCCGAGATTCTCATCGAGGAATCTCTGCTCGGCTGGAAGGAATTCGAGATGGAGGTGATGCGTGACCGCAAGGACAATTGCGTCGTCGTCTGTTCCATCGAGAACTTCGACCCGATGGGCATCCACACCGGCGATTCGATCACCGTCGCGCCCATCCAGACCCTCACCGATAAGGAGTTCCAGATTATGCGCGACGCCTCCTTCGCGGTCATCCGCGCCGTCGGCGTCGAAACGGGCGGCTCGAACATCCAGTTTGCCGTCAACCCGGACAACGGGCGCATGGTCATCATCGAGATGAACCCGCGCGTCTCGCGGTCTTCGGCGCTCGCCTCCAAGGCCACCGGCTTCCCCATCGCCAAGATCGCCGCCAAGCTCGCCGTCGGCTATCTCCTCGACGAAATCCGAAACGACATCACGCGTGAAACCCCCGCCAGCTTCGAACCCACCATTGATTACGTCGTCACCAAAGTCCCTCGCTTCGCCTTCGAAAAGTTCCCCCAGGCCGACCCGGCCCTAAACACCCAGATGAAGAGCGTCGGCGAGGTGATGGCCATCGGCCGCACCTTCAAGGAATCGCTCCAGAAAGCCCTGCGCTCCCTCGAGATCGGCCGCTGCGGATTGGGAGGCCATGGCCGGCCCTGGCGCTTCGGCGACAAAGTATATGGGGATCGCGACCTCCTGCCGAAAGAACTTATCACCTCTCGCCTCAGCGTGCCGAACGCCGAGCGCATTTTCTTCCTCCGGCATGCCCTCCGCGCCGGATTCACCATCGAGGAACTCTTCCAACTCACCAGGATTGACCGTTGGTTCCTGGCCCAGATCAAGCAGATTGTGGATTTCGAGGAAGAACTGGCCGCCGCTAGCCGTTCCGTCGCGCCAGCCTAACCAACCTTCGCCTGTGCCCTCTCATTAACACCCAACTTGAGTTGGGTGTCGGCGGGCCGGTGTGAGTTCCGAACCGCTTCAGCGGTTTGTCCCCCGGTGAAAAACCCTTGGAGTTGAGGCCATCTGAGGACGCATCCGCCTTCTCGCTCCGCCGACGCATCCGCGGCGCCGTTGGTAACGGGAGTCAATTAACGGTGTCACTTAATACTTGCGTGTCACCTGAACTGGTTTAATTTCCGCACAAATTCGGTGGCGGGGTAGCCAAGTGGTAAGGCAGGGCTCTGCAAAAGCCTCATTCGTCGGTTCGATTCCGACCTCCGCCTCCAATTCCAAATATCGTTTGGACAAGGAGTTACAAATCTCACAGCCCTCAAGTGCCAGCAAAAGTGCCAGCAGATTTGTGACTCGGAAGTACTCAACAACAACTCCGCGATCACCCCGGCACGACTTGCTGAAACGCAATTGGCCGTGCGTTTGGTGTCATTGAGACACCTGCCCTTCGTCCTCGCTTGGCAGGCTCGAACAAAAAATTCGAGCCATGAAAAACCGATTTCGCCTCTACCGTCGCAAGAAGGGCGGCATGTTCTACGCCCACAACTCCGAGACTGGAAAACAGGAGAGCCTCGGAACAAAGGACCGCGCCGAAGCGACCACTCTGCTCAACGCGAAGAACGAATCCTTCCGCCAACCCCAACTCAATCTACACCTCGCCAAGGCGTATCTCGCCGGAACGGACTCCGGCGTCTCCACCCGGACCTGGCAGGACGCCCTGAACGCCATCATCGAAACCAAGGAAGGTTCGACCAAAGAGCGCTGGGTTCGGGCAGCGAAGGAGTCGGCGCTCGACCTGATTCGCGGGAAAATCATCCTTGAAACTCAGGCTGAGCAAATGCTTGCCTGCCTCAAGGCCGGCACGGTCAGCACCAACGTCCACCTGCGCAAGCTCCACAACTTCTGCCTCGCGATGAACTGGCTGCCGTGGCCGATCATACCGAAGCGACTCTGGCCGGAAGTCCGCTTCCAACCCAAACGCGCCATCACGCTGGAGGAACATCAGCGGATCATTGAGCGAGAGAAGAACCCCGAGCGACAGAGCTTCTACGAACTCTGCTGGCATCTGGGCGGCTCGCAAACGGACATCGCCAACCTCAAGGCCGAGGACATTGACTGGCCCAACCGGACTATCGCCTACAACCGGCAGAAGACCGGCAGCCTGGCAATGATCCACTTTGGAGACGAAATCGAAGCGGTTCTCCGCCGGCTGGCGGTAGTTGGGCCGCTGTTCCCCTATCTGCATACCGTCCGTTGCGGCGATCGGGCGACAGAATTTAAGCAACGCTGCGAAGGCTTGGGCATCAAAGGGGTGTCTCTGCATTCTTACAGATACGCTTGGGCGGAACGCGCAAAGCAATGCGGTTACCCCGAACGGTTCGCCCAGGAGGCGCTCGGCCACAACAGTAAGGCCGTGCATCGCGCTTACGCTCGCAAGGCCAAGGTGAAATTGCCGTCTCTGGAAAGCTACGAGAAACAGGCTGCAGAGGGTCAAATCATCCAACTTCCGCCGCTCACGGCCGAGCGAGATCGAGCTACCCGCCTCGGCCAGACCGTTGGCTAGTTTATCTGCTGCCGCCTCCGTTGCGCCCGCCAGCCGAACGCTTGCGGGCGTTTCGTTCTCTCCAATACGCGGCAATGGCGTCGCTGGCGCGGGCGAGCCATTTCTCGTCGCGACGTAGTTGTTCCAGCGTTTCGGTGGCGAAGTACTTCGTGCAATTTCGCGCGGGCTTGCCAAGGGGTTTGAGCAGGTTCGCGGCGATGAGCATGGGAATCTCGTGAGGCTCGAATCCGAGATACCACGCGGTCTGCGCGGCATCAAGGCGGGCAGGCAGAATCTTCCAACTTAGAAACTCGGTCTGGTGCGTCGCGGTGCTCATACGTGGACGGCGGTGCGGTGGTGGCTTGAATGCGTACGATGATTCTTTTGCGCATGACGGTCGGAGGTCTTCTGATCAATGGCCTCCGTGGACTCCACTTCCACCTGGCTGGGGGCTTGATTCTTGGTGAGGTCAAGTTGCTCCTCGATCTCGCTTTGGCGACGGCACAGGTGCTGGTAGTGTTCTTCCTTCTCGAAAAGCGCGCCGACTTTGGTTTCGAGTTCCTTGGTGCGCTTTTGAGCATCCGCAATGTCGGCCTCCAGCTTGGTGGCGCGTTCTTCAAACCCCTGCACGGTGGCTTCCATCGACCGAATCGTGCCCAACGCCGTGTCGGTGACACGCGCGGCGTAGCTGTTCTTGCCGCGCACGACGACTTCGACGGTGTTGTTAAAGCTGGGGCGGAGCAGCAGAGCGAAGCCAGCAAAACTACCGATACTCACGTCATCCCCGAATCGGTTCTTCAGCTTCTCGGCTCGGCGGAGAATCAACTCGCCGGCGATGCCCCGGTTGTTCATTTCCTGCCCATCCAATTCGATGATGAATTTATCGCCGGTCGTATCCAGCCGCACCGTGAGGTCTTGCCGAAGATTGGTCAGACGGCTGGTAAACATTTCGGCGTCTTCATGCGAGCGCCGGAGATTCGACCGAATACGATATTGCTCTTCGGCGTGGGCGGAGCGGAGGCGCGTCAGCCTAATCAACTCGGCGTCCACCTGCGCCTTTTCGATCACCAGCGGATTGCCGGAGGCGATGGCTTTGACCTCCGCGTAGGTCAGTGCAGCCGAGTCGAGGTCTTCGAGGCGGCGGATGGTCATGTCACCGCTCATGACCTGGGCGATGAACTTGGCCTTCGTTTCCAACGTCTGCCACATATACGCGTCGAAACTGCCTTCCGTGACGTAGCGGAATATCTGAACGGTGGAGTTCTTGTTGCCCTGCCGCAGTATCCGACCCTCGCGCTGTTCCACGTCCGCCGGTCGCCACGGCGCATCGAGATGGTGCAGTGCAATCAAACGTTCCTGCACGTTCGTCCCCGAACCCATCTTTTGCGTGCTGCCGAACAGGACGCGGACCTTGCCCGCGCGCACGTCTCGGAACAAAGCCAGCTTGGAGGCGTCGGAATCAAATTCCTGGATGAAGGCAATCTCGCGCTCGGGAATGCCCATGACCTTCAACTTCTCGGCCATGTCTCGATAGACCGAGAATCCCTTGTCCTTGGGTGTCGAGAGGTCGCAAAAGGCGAGCTGCGTGGAGCGCTGCGCGCCAGTCGCCTCCCAGATACTGTGAATGTTCTCAACCGCCTGATTCACCTTTCCCTGCGGCTCGTCCGGTGATGTTGGCTTCATTAACCGGAGATCCAACGCGGCCTTACGTCCCTCGGACGTGATTTTCAGCATGTTGTCCACGCTCGGATCAATGCGTCCGCCCTTGAGCTTCTCAGCGCGAGCTGCAAGCGATTGGACGAACTCCTTTAATTCCTCGGTCGCTGGTGCGTTGCGAATCGTGGGTTTCTCGCCGTCGAGCTTTGGGCGTGGCAGATTCAACATGGCGGCGGTCTGCACGTCGGCAGACTGGCGGAACATCTGCATCAGCTCCGGCACATTGATGAATCGGGCAAATCGCGTGTTGAGCCGGTAGCCAGCGCCGTCCGGCGAAAGTTCCATCGCGGTGACGGGTTCGCCGAACGTGGCTGCCCACGAATCGAAGTGATGCAGGTTGTGCTGTTTCAACGCCTCGGGCTGGAGATACCGCTGCATGGTGAACATCTCTGCCATGCTGTTCGCGATGGGCGTGCCCGTGGCAAACACTACACCGCCTCCGCCGTTGAGGGATTGGACATGGCGGACTTTCAGATACATGTCAAAGGCACGTTCGCTGGCGGTCTGTGGCAGACCGGCAATGCGCGTCATCTTGGTGACGTAAAATAGGTTTTTGAAATAGTGCGCTTCGTCCACGAAGATGCGGTCCACGCCGAGTTCCTCGAAGGTCAGCGTGTTGTCTTTCTTGTGCTCGGCGGCGAGGGCTTGCAGCTTGGCTTCGAGCCGTTTCTTGGACTTTTCGATCTCTTTCACAAGGCGGCGATTCGACGAATCCGCGTGCTGCCGCTTGATCATCTCCAATTCGTGAAGCTGTTCCTCGAAGAATCGTTCCTGTGTTTCGCGCGCCAGAGGGATGCGCTCGAAACCCGAGTGCGTGACGATGACGGCATCCCAATTCCCGGTGGCAATGCGGCTGAACAACTTCTTGCGGTTCTGCGACTCGAAATCCTCCTTGCCCGCGACCAGGATGTTCGCGCCGGGATACAGCGTCAGCAATTCGGTCGAAAACTGACCGAGCATGTGGTTCGGAACGGAGAACATCGGCTTGCGAGCGAGGCCGAGCCGTTTCAACTCCATCGCCGCAGCGACCATGGTGAACGTCTTGCCCGCGCCGACAACATGCGCCAACAGCGTGTTGGGCGTTTGCAGAATGCGCCATACCCCGGCCTTCTGGTGTCCGTGCAACTGGATCGCCCCGCTCGCGCCGGGCAACGTCAGGTGGTCGCCGTTGAAAGTGCGGACACGCGTGTGGTTGAACGTGTCATTGTAGAGGCGGCAGAGCCGTTCACGACGGGCGTCATCCGACCACACCCACTCCTTGAACCGCTCTTTGATGCGCTCCTGCTTTTCGCGTGCGGCTTCGGTTGCCTGCGCGTTGACCACCGGTTTGTCGTCAACCGTGTCATAGACCGTGGGCGTCTTGAGATTGAGCGCATCTTCGATGAGTTCGATGGCCGTGTATCGGTCCGTGCCCCAATCCGTCGTGTTGGCCGTCGCACCCTTGGCTTCCCAATTCGCGTTGATGTGCCATGTGCCCAGCGCGTGGACGTGGCCGACCTCGACGCCGGACGGAATGTTCAGAAGCTGGTTGGTGAAATCCTTCACGTCGCCGGGCGGAAGCCAGGCCGAACCGAGCCGCACGTCAATCTCGGTCGCCGCCAAGTCTGCTGGCTGCACCGATTTCAACGCCTCGACATTCTCGGCGAAGCGCGGATCAGTCAGCGCGGCGGCGTCCGCGACCGTCAGCTTTTCCCGCACGTTGCCGGACAGATATTGGTCGTCAGTCTCCCATTCGTTCGTCTGTGGATTGCGGAAGATCAACCCTTTCAAGTCGGGGAGGAATTCTTCGACTGGCTTGTTCAGCAATCCCGCCATGCGGTCGAGGTCAACGCCACCGCACTCATTCAAGCTTACGAGCAACGCTTCCTTGGGCGTGTCGACGGATTCCACCGGCTGCCGGTGGTGAATCGTCCGTTCTGTGAAGATGGTCGCCTTCGTCGCCCGCTTCGTTTCGTCGTTGTAGTTCTCCAGCGAGAGCAGCAGCGGCAAATCCGGATCGCCATCGAACGCGCGCTGGTTGGCCCGGAGATTCAGCGGGCCAAACCGGGCGGCGAACCGGTCGTAAGCGATGTTGAGTTGCTGGCGCGTTTCGACGACGCGTTCTTCCGGGCTGCCGTCCACCTGGGCGCGCAGGCAGTCGCGCACGGCATCACGCACCTGGATCATGCCGCGAATCCGGGAGCGGGTCTCCGACGGCAAGTCATTCAGCGGACGCAGGACGTTTTCCTCGCGGATGCAGACAATCCCATCGTGAATACAGAACGCGTTGGGTTTGACGACATCCGGTGCAGGAATGGTCTGCTCCGGGGCAGATTCCATCAATTCGACCCGTTGCGCGCGATAGATGCCAGCAGGTAGCTCCGGAACTGCTGCACCGAGCGCGTCGCCAAGAACCCTGCCGTCAGGTTCCAACGTCGGCTCATTGTCCCGATACATTCGGCCGGTCAACTGAAGATGGCCGAGCATCAAGTGGGGACGCTCTACGAAATACTCATTGATGGGGATTTTCTCCCAATTGTGATTGGTGAATTCCTGCACTTCGCGCCAGGCCGGTCCACGAGGAGTCTCGCCGGGATGCAACTTGCGAAGCATGAGGATGTCTGTCGTCACCTCCGTGCCAGCGTTCTGTTTGAAGGCTGTGTTCGGCAAACGAATGGCACCAAGCAACTCCGCCTTCGGGGCCAGATACTCGCGGAGCGTGGAGTCGAGCTTGTCCATCGTTCCGCGGGAAGTGATGAACATGATCAGACCGCCGGGACGGACCTTCTCCAGGGCCTTGGCGAAGAAGTAGTCGTGGATTGGGAACCGGTAGGCATTCAGGCTCGGATCGTGGACGGGATAATCCCCAAACGGCACATTGGAAATCGCCACGTCGAAGAACCCATCGGCGAGTTTGGCATTCTCGAATCCCTGGGTGCGAACATCGGCATCCGGGTAGAGCGCCTTGGCAATGCGCGCGGTGATAGGGTCAATTTCGACGCCGGTGATGGTCGAATGCCGGTGCATCGCCTCCGGCATCAGCCCGATGAAATGCCCAATACCGCACGCCGGTTCCAGAATTCGTCCCCGCTCGAATCCGAACTGCTCCAGGGCGCGATACATGGCGCGCACCACGGTCGGCGAGGTGTAGTGGGCGTTGAGTGTGCTGGCGCGGGCCGCTTCCAGTTCCTCCGGGGTCAGCAGTTGTTCCACCTCGGCGCGCGCCGACCGCCATTCATAATTGCGCGGGTCAAAGACTTGCGGCATGGCACCCCAGCCCACGTAACGCACGAGCGCTGTCTTCTCCTCGGGTGTCGCGGGGCGGCCCTCGGCCTCCACCTTCCGCAGAGTTTGGATGGCTTCGATGTTCTGCCGGAATTTCTGCCGGGGCGGCCCTTCCCCGATCCTGTCCGAGTCAGAAATACGGTAGTTGCTCTCGTTGCGAACTTCCGGCGCCGAGCGACGGATCGGTCTGCTCAGTCTTCCGGCGGGAGCAGGATATATTTCTCCCGCACCATCTCCCACGCTTGAATCTGAGCCTGTTGCGCCGTTGCTCCCTGCTGCATCAACTGGATGCGAAGGGTGGCCATTTCGTCCTTCGTCTTGTCCTCCGCTTCCAGAAGCAATTGATGCAGAATGCCTTTCCGCTCCATTTCGCGGACCATCTTCGGGCGGTGTTCGCGCCAGTGCTTCTCGGCCATTCGGCCGTATTGGGTCAACAGTTTCACGGGGCGGCCTGGGCGTGCTGAAAAGGTCAAGCTGCTGGTCGGATTCTACATGATTTCGCCGGATTGCCATGCAGTTCTTTCAGGTTGGGGCTGGCATGGCGGTTCATGGCCGGAACAGTTCGCCGACTTCGACTCCGAGGACCAGAGCAAAGGCATAGACGTGCTTGTCGGTGGCAACGCAGCGTTTCGTCTCGATGTTCGCGAGGATGTCGCGGGTGATTCGCAGATCGGAAAACCGGACCTGCAACCTGGCAACGAAGGTGTCCTGAGTCCATTCGCGCTGGAAGCGGAGCTTGGCGACTTTGCGCCCGATAAGATTTGCGTCGCGGTTCATACGCAGTGTCTCTTGTCATAGGCTTTTCAACTTCCTTCCGGGTGTAGCTCCGACACAAAATGCGTGGTGGGTGCTTCGTGTTCGGGGTGACGATACGCGGCGCTAAGGCCACGTGAGGGACTGCGAGACCTGCGTGGTGACGCGAAGAACGCCGCGAGTTCGATGAAACGAAGCTGCGAATCGCGCAACAACATGGCCGCCTGGTCGGCGGGGTGACGGAGACTTGCTCTGGAGGATGGGCATTTTCATGGATTGTGCGCGAAGCATAAACGAACGGAGCGCGGGTGCGGTCTGATACGAAACTTTCTCTCCACTGAAATCGCACTATCCGCAGAAAGCTCGCGATGCCGCGAAAGCGCATTTCAGATCGAAATTGAATTTGCGTCTGATTTTGCGAAATCGTTCGCTTTCCTTCTTCCGCCGCTTCCTGTAACATTCTGGCAACGAAATTGTGAAAGCGCCGACCCTGTATCATCGTTTCGCGTATTCGATGCCGCTGCGCGCCGGAGAAGTCGCGAAGCCATCGAAGATTCGCGATGGCGCGGCGTTCAGCGAGGTCACCGCTCCCCTGGCCAAACTCGGCTGCGAATACGGCCACATCCTCTTCAATTCACCATTCGATCCGAAGAAGGACAAGAAGCTCGGCCACGAGCATTTCAGCTTCATCAAGTCCGACGATCTCCTCGTCCTGACCACCCGACCGCCGCTTGACGACAGGCGTCACGGCGACAAGAAGCACATGGACGAGAGCTACACGCACCTGGAGCAGCAAGTCTTCGCTGAGTTCCGGAAATACCTGGCCGTCTGCGCGCGTTCTCACGTCGAACTGACGCAGGCGGTTGGTGAGAAAGTGGAGAAGGCCGACCTAACTTTCTACCAGCACAAGAGCGCCCGATTGAAGTCCTACAAGCGGCTGGACGAGTTTCGCAACAAGAGGACACCGGAGGATTCCGAGATCGCGATAGGCTTCTTCCTGCGAACCCCTTCGATTCCTGTTTATGGCTGCGGGCTGCTGGCCTGCTTTGGCATGGGTGGCTGGGAAACGCTGATTTGGAATCGAATCGTCCGAACTCGTTATGCTGAATGGGTTAACACACCCTTGTTCGTGGTCGGGCAGTTTGACATGAAGGGGTTGCCCGCCCGCCCTCACACCTTGGACTTCGTGGACAAGATCAAGGTGGAACTTCTTCTGGAGCACAAGGTTAACGGCAAGGTCTGACCTCTCCGCAAGGCTTCGCAGCCGGCTGCCAACCGCATCAGAAATCGGACGTTTCCCGGAACAAAACGGGCTCGGGTTCATGCTCACGCCTGGGCGCGTGGCCGAGCGGGAGAATCACCACGGAAATGTCATGCACCGGGCGCGTGCGGCGGCGGGTGAGCATCCAAACGAGAAATGCAATGCAGAAAAACGCAAAGCCCATGAACAGGTAGTGGCCGTGCTCCTCAATGATGCCATCGAGAAACTTCGTCACACGTGCCAGGTATAGGACTGGATGTTCCATACAAGCTTTCCAACTGCTTCGATCATGCATGTTTGACGCGGAAACCGCAAGCCGTGTTCGTTGTCCACGACGAAAATCTGTCCCCATTTCGCCCCGGCCAACACTCCGTCGCCAGAGTGTCAGACCGGGGCGTGGCGTCTGTCAGACCGTGACCGCTTCGCCGCGGTTCTGCTGCACCTGCTGCCCCTGAGAACGGGCCACTGCCCTCCGGGCCTGGCGGGCGATTTGCGCGATGACGCTTTCCTTTTGGTCCTCGGGCAGGTCCTTGACCAGGAGGTCGTAGGCGCGCTTCATCTCCGGGTTGCGGTTGATCTGTTTCAAGACGCCTTCACGGATGCGTTGTTGGCGGTCGAGTTCGCGCACCTCGTTGAGGACGACGGTGCGTTCGAGCCGCTCGCGGGGCATCGCCTGGACGTAGGCCCAATACTTGGGGTTCTCTTTGATGTAGGCATCAATCTTCGCATCCACCTCGGGATTGCTCCGGAAAGTGGGCTGGTCGGTCGGGGCGGCATTGCCGCCGGCGCTCGGTGGCGCTGAGGGTCTCGGTTTGCTCATAACGATTCGTGTTTTGTTGTTGGTTAGCGCGGCATCTGCCGTGTTCGCCAGCGAAAGGAGATTTGATCGCCTCACGCCAGCAAAGTGTCTTCAAGGCTTGGGCTGCGTGGGCAGGTCGGGTGTGAACGCGGGCACTTCGTTCGTCGGCGCCGACGGCAATACGGACAGCTTCTGGAGTTCGCGGTCGAACTCGACGAGGCGCTGTTCGTTGGTGGCGAGGCGGACGCTCAGGAGTGCGTTGTTGCGGGCGACGTCTTTCATTTCGCCCAGGACGGTCTGCAATTCGCCATAGGACTGCGCGAGCTTCGCGGCTTCAAGCATCACCCAAGCGGTCGTCTCCCGCTGCCGGTTCATCTCGGCGACCAGGACATCGTTCGTGGGTGGCGGCGCGAACGCGGCATCTGGCGGGGGATTCAACAGGTTGGCGGTGTTGAGCGGCCCGGGGTGGAGATTCCACCGCGCGGAGACTTCGATGCGATACACCGGGTGCTGCTCGTGCATCGTCTCCGGGTGATTCGGATCAACGTAGCGGCCAACGTGGTAGGCACGGACGACTTCCCCGTAGCGAACCGACTCGACCGGCTCGACCGGTGGCGGCGGCGTGGGACGGAGGACAACCTGCGGGCGCGAGGCGCACGAGGCGACGAGCACGAGCGGAATCAGGGCGAGGTATTTCATGGCTGATACAATGGGGTTGAGTTTGGCTGAACTGCGTTCGGGGTGGGTGTGGCTGCTACACCGAATGCCGCTGGTGACAGAAGCGCGGGCACGTTGGTATTCCCCTCCTCGGCGAACGGCTTCAACGTGCCGCCAATCACGGCATCGCTACGGTCAATTGTTTGGACGACGTAGATGTAGAACTGCTTGCCGCTCGCCACGCGAACGTAGAAGCCGTCGCGTTGAATCGCTTCGTAGATGCGTTGCGCGTAAACCGAGAGAACCTTCTCCGCGCCTTTGAACGGGGCGTTGTTCAGCGAGCGGCTGTCCACCGAACCGAAGATGGTCTGCTCCTTCTCGGTCAAAGCACTCGCCGCGCCGGAGAGGAACGTGGCGGCGAACAGTTTGATCTCCGCCAGGTTGTCGGATTTGATCAGGCGTCCGCGCAGACCCGCGCTGCCGTCGGTGATGCCCCAGCCTTCCTGGTCGCCGGAGAACTCACGGTCGAGTGCGACGCCCTTCAAGCGAAGTTCCTCTCCCCCCTGCCAGACCAACGTCCAACTGTTCCCGCTGGCTATGCGCTCACGGTGGCGGTCGGTTTGCGCCGTGCCGTGGACTTCCGTGCCGGCGGGAATCACCAGTCTGCCCGCGTGATAGATGTTCTCGGTGACGAGGCCAACGATGGGTGTCTGGATCGAGGCTGAGTCCACCGTGATGACGGTCTCGCACGGGATCAGACGGCCATAGGGCGCGTAAATCTCGCCGAGTGCTTTCGGTTCAGGAACACCGGCGGCGGCATCTCCGAAGAGGCTGATCGGCGGGAGCTGCGGTGCTGGCGGCTCAGGCTTGGGTCTCTCGACAATCACCTTCGGCGGTTCATTGGTCTTGCCAGGTAAAGGAAGCGGCTCGGGCTTGGGCGTCGGCGGATGAAACGGCTGCATGGGTCGCTGAATGGTCTGCACCACCTGCGGGTGGTCAGTGGCATTCGTCGTCAGTCCAGTGACGCGAACATCGGCATCGCCAGAACCGGATCGGCTGCGTAGCACACTGAACACGAGCAGGCCGCCGCCGAAGATCACGGCAAACAGGACCAGCTTGCCGCTGCCGGTCTTGAAGAAGTTGAGAAAGTCGCGCGGTTTCATGGGGTGGAAGGGTTTTGGTTGTTTGCGGGCAGGTTCGTGGAAGACGAATTCGACTCTGCGGCAGCCTTCTCCAGATCGTTTATGGCGCGATGCAACGCATCACGTGCAACTGCTTCCGCCTCCGGGGTCATCGCGACCGATGGCCTTGGCGGCGTCGGAAGTGGCGAAGTGCGCGTTACGAGCACCGTGAAGTCGTTCTTGAGCGAGAGTTCGTTCCGCCCGCCGTCCGGCGTGCCACTGATGGCGAAATAGACCGTGCTCGCGGCACATGCAGGCAACACTCCGGGCGCATCGCTGATGGACTGGAAATAGAGTCGGCTGCCAGCACGCACACAGAAGCTCTCCGGCAGGTAGCGAATCTCCTGATCGGACCTGTTTCGCAGCGTGACATGAAAGACGAGCGTGTCCTCGGGGTTGAAGCGGAACACCTCCTCGATGCGGATCTCGTAGTCGTTGAAATCCGTGACGAGCGGCTTGTCGGCAAACGTCCTGGCCTCCGCGCCGGCCACGGCGTCCGGTTGCTGTTTCTTCAGCAACGGGAACGCCTTGGCTTTGTCGAGCAACGCCAGCAGGCGCGTCGGGGTGACCTGCGGCGCAGGTTGGACATTCTGGGCGGTGGCAGCCCGGTCTTCGAGGTTCAGCGCCAGCACGGGTGTATCGCTCTCCACCAACTCGAAGACATAGGTGCGCTTGTTCCAACGGAGGTTCAGATTCGTCGCCGCCTTCCGTGCCAGCGCGCGGACGGACAGGAACGATGAGCCTTTGGTGTGCGCCAGTTGGAATTGCCCTGGCGTCTTGCCGTCGGCAGTCACGCCCACTGCGTCAATCGCTGAAATCGGTCCGGGCAGGCTGATGGTGGTGACCCGGTTCGTTGCGACCGGCACGGTGATAACCACGCGTTCGTCGAGCGTGACGCGCTGGATGGCTTCGGGCGGTTCGGCAAGCGCGAGCGTTGCGGACAGCAGGAGTATGCTAATGGGTGATTTCATATTTGAAGTCGCCGACAGCGGTGGGGAAACGACCGTTGGCAGCCATGTTGGGGTTGCGGAGCAGACGGAGACTCAGTTTGAAGGTGAACGCCTCGGAGAAGGCCTTCTCCTGGAAGATGCCGGTGCGGATGACCTGGCCGGAAACGGTGGCCAGCACTTCGTTTTCGCGCGTGGCAAGGATGTCGATCTTGGCAATCTCCGGCTTCTGGTGAAGCTGCTTGGCGCGGAACTCGACCGCCTCACGCGTGCGATGCTCGCGCGCCTTCTCCAACGCCGACTTGAGGAACATCTGCCGAAGCAGCTCCGGATGGTCGAAGTCCTTCGGGTTGCGCTCAAGGAACGTGATGGTCGCCAGTTCGGCCTGTTGGGCATGCAAGTCCTTGGCCTCAGCAAACTGAAGCAGCGGGCTGATGTAGTAGGTCTGCGCCGGGTCAATGATGACAACGCGCTCGCGCTGCTTGAATTGGTTGATGATGTGGTAGCGGTCGAGCGCGGCGACAACCGTCACGGCGACGGCCACGAAGAACCAGAACCACGGCAGCCGGTCGCGTTGGGCGAACAATTGTGTCGGGTCGAACTTCTTCCGGGCGACGCGGGCGGGAGCGCCGTTGCCGGTGGGCGTTACACGAGGGCGGAGATCGGTGGTTTCCATAATCAGTAGTAGTGGCCTTTGGTCTTGGCGATGAGTTCACGAACAGAGCGGTCGCCAGTGATGTCATCGCCGGGGCGACCGCGAGCGGAGCGAGGGGGAAGGCCAGAACCAGCGATGATGATCGCGCCGGCGCTGCCCTGGCCGGCGGCAGTCGAGAGCGTGCTCAGGATCGCCGCCATGCCGGTTGCACCCACGGTGGCGAGGGGCAGCCCGGTGGTGGAGGCGACGGCCGCCGCACCCGCCGTGGTGGCAGCGGTCTGGAGAAAACTGCCGACTGCACCAGAAATGAGCTGGCCGCCTGCGAGCGTGCCGTAGCTGATAACCTTCTGGATGACGACCGGTGCAGAAATGGTACTGAACACGATCCAAAAGGCCACGACCGCCACTCCAAACGTGGCTTGCAGGGAATAGAGCGTGGCGGTTGGGTCAATGAATTTGAAAGCCGGGTCGGTCATGAAATCGAGAATGCCCTGGGTGATGAGCGCCGCGACGGCCCAGCCGAGCGGCCAGAGCAGCACGCCAACGATGTGCATCAGGTAGCGGCTGCCGATCGACCGCAGCGGGCGAATGGCCATAAAGCCAATCATTAGGGGCGAGAGCGCGTAGGCGGTGAACAGGATGAACTTCTGAATGATGTAGGCCCAGAACAGCAGCAGCGACGCGAACTGACCAAAGAGCCAGAGAAAGCCAGAGATGAGAAGTTCAACGGTAAAACTGTTGAGGTCGCTCAAAATATCCCACCAAGAACGGTCAGTCCCGGTATCACGCTTGATGATGAGCAACTGATTGTATTGGTCTTGAACGTTCGACGGATCAACGCCCAAGCCGTCGAGAATGGAGGTTTGCAGGAGTTGTTGGGCCTGATTGCCCCATTGCGGTAGCATTACCAGCAGGGCGGTCAACACGAACAAGCGCACGATGTGCAAGATGAGCGTCTTTCCGTTGAAGCCGTGGACGACCAAAAGGATCGTCCCGACGATGAACAACATGAACGCCACGATGCGCAGCAATTCGTGCAGTTCGACGCACTTTTGCAGGAACGTCGGGAAGAGTTGTTCAAAGGTTGCCATAGTCGGGACGATTTGAGGGGGCGGTTACTGGGTTGGGAATGCGGTGGGCGCATTCACCAGGCGGAAGGTCTGCCCGTATTTCTGCACCGCCTCGGTGAACTCGGCGTGCTGTTGCTCTTTCTTCGCCTCGATCTGGCGCTGCGCCTCGTTGCGATTGGCCACGTCCTGAACCAGCGCCGACGCGGTGGCCTGATTGATTTCGTAGTCCGTGTTGTTGAGCGCTGACGACAGGCCGATGAGCACGCCGGTCAACTTCTGCACCTCGGCGTCGGTGGTGGCGTTCTTCAACGCCGTGGTGGTGCGGGCGATTTCCTCCTTGAGCGCGACTCGCCGGGCGGTGGCGTCTGTCGTGACAGACAAAAAGTTGTCCGTCGTCTTCTGCACGGCCGCGACCGGCAGATACGGCGATTCGCGGCGGGTGACGGTTGCTCCGTTCGGAGTGGTAAACGTCGTGCCGATGCTGCTGAACAGGCCGTTGGCGTCGTAGAGCATGGCCTGGCCCGCGTCCGCAGCCCCTTCGAGCGCCGTGAGCGTCTGGCCGAGCTCAGTCTTTCGCAGGTCGGTCACGAGCGGTTGAACCGTCGTGAGGAGGACGGATTTGGGATCGCCGAACAGGCTCTCGTAGTGCTTGAACTCGTTCAGTTGGTCGTTGAGCGTCTGGATCTGTTGCACCTGGTTCTGAATGACCTTCACGAATTGCGCGATTTCCTGCGCGGTATTCATGATGGATTGCATTTGCGCGGTGGGGTCAAAGACCACCCATTGCGCGCGGGCCGATACCGTGACGCCGAGCGTCACGAGCGTGAGTGCGATGAGTCTTTTCATGGTGTGCCTTTCGTTGTCGTTTGCCGGTCGGCGGCAACACGCCGCCAATCACGGGAAAGGGTTTACCACCACGAATGGCCGCGAGGGTGTATGTGCTGCGCAAGATGCGGTGAAGTCCGGGAGGAAGGCGGACAAAGGAAGCGGTATTTCCCCGCGCTGTCCAATTGCGTTCCTTGTGAAAGACCGCGTCATGTGGTGTAATTCTCTTGGCGAATGCCACATTCTTCAAACGCCCCTGGCCGCGCTCGTCAAGATGGATGCGGGGGCTGAAGCGAAGACGGGAAAGAAGTGAACGCGAACACGCCCGACCGCAGCACTGCCGCCGCGTTTCCCCGGTATCTCACCGGCGAAGTGGTGGCCGATAGCGTTGCGCTTCAGTGGCCGGGGCTTTATGCCCGGCGCTGGCGGTTGCCGCGCGTGGTGGATCGGTTTCTCGTGCCGGCCACGCCCGAACCCCACATTTCCTGCAACCTCCGGGGCATGGCGGAATTCCGGGAACGCGACGTGGGTGGAGCGTGGGTTACCCGCCAGATCCACGGGGGCGACCTGTTTGTCACCCGTTCGCGCACGCCCTACGAAGTGCGCTTCCAATCGCCACCGGGTCAGGAGCTCGATAATCTTTCGCTCCACATCGCGGTCGAGCCATTCATGGCCGCGCTCGAAGCACGCTATCCCGGTAAGGCAGACCGCGTGGAGGTCGTGGATTTTTTTGGTCGCGACGAAATCCTGTGGCCCATCTGCCTGACCTGCGCGGAGCTTCTGGCCGCGCGTGTGCCGGGAAAATCGCCCCGCGTCGCGGCGCTCACTCAACTCTTCGCGGCGCATCTGGTGGAAAAATACACGAAAACCACCGCCAAAACGGCAGCCGTTCGCGGTGGACTTCCCATTCACCAGCTCCGCAAGGTCGAGGATTACGTCACTGCACATCTCGCACAGGAAATCTCGATTGAAGAACTCGCCGCACTGGTGGAATTGAGTTCCTCGCACTTTGCCCATGTCTTCAAGGAGTCCACGGGCATGACTCCCCTACAGTTCGTGACGCGCCAACGCGTTACCCGCGCCCAGCAATTGATTCGGGAAACTTCGCGCAGCCTTATTGATGTAGGCCTCGAAGTGGGCTACACCAGCCCGAGCCATTTCGCACAAGTGTTCCGGCGTGTGGTCGGCGTCACGCCCACGGAGTTCCGGAGTTCACTTTAGATTTCCCGCAGGATTGCGACAGGCATCGCAGGATCGCGAGAGCGCGATTGTGTCAGGTGGGGCAAGGTGTGCGTATGAAAACGAACACGATTTGCACTGGATCATTGAAAGCGATGACGGGAATGGCCTTGGCCGTGGCCATCTCAGCGGAACCGACCGAAGCGGCCGATCAGGCCGCGTGGGACAAAACCTTTCCCAAGAGCGAAAAGGTTGAGCATCGGAAGGTCACCTTCAAGAACCGCTACGGCATCACTCTATCCGCCGATGTCTATCAGCCGAAGAACCGCAATGGCAAACTGGCGGCGATCGCCGTCAGTGGCCCGTTTGGCGCAGTGAAGGAGCAATCCTCCGGCCTTTATGCGCAAACGATGGCGGAACGTGGGTTCGTCACGCTGGCATTCGATCCGTCCTACACTGGCGAAAGCGGTGGCGAACCGCGCCATGTCGCCTCCCCAGACATCAATACCGAGGATTTCAGCGCGGCGGTGGATTTTCTCGGATTGCAACCTTCGGTGGACCGCAACCGGATCGGCATCATCGGCATTTGCGGTTGGGGCGGCATGGCACTGAACGCCGCTGCCGTGGACCAGCGGATCAAAGCCGTGGCGACCAGCACGATGTATGACATGTCGCGCGTGATGTCCAAAGGCTACAACGACAGCATGACCAAGGAAGAGCGCACAAAGTCGTTGGAGCAACTGGGTCAGCAGCGATGGAAGGATGCGGAAAACGGCAAGCCAGAGCTCGGTCCCATCTACAACGAGCTAAAAGGCGGCGAACCGCAATTCATGGTCGAATATGCTGATTACTACAAGAAGCGGGAACGCGGCTTCCACCCGCGAGCGATCAACTCGAACGGCTCATGGACCGTTACCAATCCGCTGTCGTTCATGAACCTGCCGCTCTTGACCTATGTCGCGGAAATTTCGCCCCGGCCAGTGCTGTTGATTCATGGGGAGAAGGCCCATTCGCGTTACTTCAGTGAAACGGCATACCAGGCCGCGGCGGAGCCGAAAGAACTCGTGATCATCAAGGGCGCCAATCATGTTGATCTCTACGACCAAGTGAACTTAATCCCATTCGATAAGTTGACTGAGTTCTTCACGAAGAACCTGAAGTAATTACCGCGTCGCGCGTCAGTGCGCCTGGCGATCTGACGCGCGACGGTTTCCCTTTTCAAGCGCATGAAACCTGCAACTGATATTTTTGCACGACTTCGGAAGGGCGAGACGGTTCCCTTCAACGACCCTGAATACCACAAGCTTCGGGACGTCTCGTTCGCCACGAGAAAATTGCTCCTGCAATTGAATCAATCCGCCGATCCAGAGGAGATGCGCGCCTTGCTCAGCCAGATCACGGGAACGGAGATCAATGAAAGCAGCGCGATTTTTCCGCCGTTCTACGTTAATTACGGAAGGCATACGAGAATCGGAAAGAATGTCTTCATCAACTTCGACTGCGTTTTTCTGGACTTCGGAGGAATCACCATTGAGGACGGCGTCTTCATCGCCCCAAAAGTCAGCCTGCTCACTGAAGGACATCCCCTTTCGCCGGAAAACAGGCACTCGCTGACAGTGGGGCAAATCCGTATCAAGAGGAACGCGTGGATCGGAGCCAATGCCACCATTACCCAGGGTGTAACAATTGGAGAAAACGCAGTCGTGGCGGCCGGTGCCGTTGTCACCAAAGACGTGCCCGAAAACAAAGTGGTTGGCGGAATCCCTGCCAAGATCATCAAAACGGTGTAAAGGCGATGGCGGCCAAACTGTCTAAAACGAATTACCTACTTAACAAATGATCCACCGGCGCACATTTCTGAAAACCACCGGCGCTGCCGCGCTCGCCTTCCCGGCGATCCTCCGCGCTCAAACCACCTCATCACCTCAAACACAAAAGCTCCCTATGGAAATTAAAAGAATAGGCTCGCAACCCTCGATCAAAGGACCAGCGGATTGGTTCACCGGCACCGTTCGCATTGATCCCTTGTTCGACCCAAACGTTTCCGCTCGTGCGGGTGCAGCTAGCGTCACGTTCGAACCGGGTGCCCGGACGGCCTGGCACACGCATCCTCTCGGCCAGAGGCTCATTGTCACGGGAGGCTGCGGCCGGGTGCAGATCGAAGGCGGCCCAATCGAGGAAATCCGCCTCGGCGATGTCGTCTGGTTTCCCCCCGGCGTGAGGCACTGGCACGGTGCCGCGCCTACGACCGCGATGACGCACATTGCCATTCAGGAAGCGCTCGACGGCAAGGTCGTCGATTGGAAGGAAAAGGTTACTAACGACCAATATCGCAGGTGATGTTTGTTTAACCCGCTTCCATGAAATGAAAAGCATGCTTCCAGGATACGTTCAATCGCTCATGTTGATCCTTGCCTTTGCCATTCCACAAGGATTCGGGCAAGGCGTTGAAAGCACCAACAGCAACCGTGCGACCACGCAAATGAAAATCAAAATCGGCTCCAGTACTTTCATTGCCACACTCGATGACAATCCCACTGCAACCGCATTCAAAGCCATGCTGCCTCTGACCGTCGATATGCAGGAACTGAACGGGAACGAGAAGTTGTACCGATTGCCGGACACGTTGCCGACAAAGGCATCCAATCCCCGGACGATCAAGAACGGTGACCTCATGATTTATGGCGCTAACACAGTGGTGCTTTTCTACAAATCCTTTCCAACCTCCTACAGCTACACACGGCTGGGCCGTATCAACGAACCTGCGGGGCTTGCTTCGGCCGTTGGCTCGGGGAACGTAACGGTCACCTTTGAGTTGGCAGGCAAACCTTGAATGAAGACCGTCCTGATCACTGGAGGAAACCGAGGCATCGGGTTTGAAACTGCACGTCAGCTTACCACTCGCGAATTCCACGGTGTCATTGGTGCGCGTTCAGAGCAACACGGCCAGAAGGCAGTGCGCGAACTGGCACGCCTTGGCAAAGCCTCGCTGCTGGTCCTCGATGTGAGCGATTCGAAGAGTGTCGCGTCTGCGGCTTCGGAGTTCAGTTCCATCGGTCATCTCGACGTGCTGATCAATAATGCAGGAATCTACCCCGATGAAGGGATCTCAGTTCTCACCATTGCGCGCGAGCAGATGGTGAGCACATTTCAAACAAACACGTTCGGGGCACTCGAAATGACGCAGGCTTTTCTGCCGTATCTAAAATAATCTCCTGCAGCACGAGTGATCAATGTTTCGAGTGGTTACGGTCAGCTCGATGGCCTGTCAGCCAACGTGCCGAGCTACTGCCTCTCCAAGCTCGCGCTGAACGGCGTCACGATCATGCTTTCCGAAGCGTTAAAAGAGCATGGAATCGTGGTGAACTCGATGTGCCCCGGATGGGTTCGCACCGACATGGGCGGAGCATCCGCAGCTCGCTCGGTGCAAGAAGGAGCGGATACGGCGGTCTGGCTCGTAACGGAAGCCGACCAGAACCTCACCGGAAAGTTCTTCCGTGACCGAAAGGAAATCGATTGGTGCAAAACGCCGCTGGCCTCCATACAAACCGAGGTATGTGAGGGAGTGACCTGTTCCCGGATCTTTATTCCTCGATGCGGAGGTATTTTGTGGTTGGTTGGAACGTTACCCCGTCGATGCGTTGTTCCGGTAACAGCACGGGGTAAAGGCGAACATTGGCGACCTGGTTGCGCTGGCGCTGCATGGAGACGTAGAGCCAATACTGCTGTTTGACAGCATCGCTCTTCCCCTTGTCGTAGCCAGTGGCGTAAGCCTTCTCGGCCTGTTTCTTCGCAGCGTAATGGAGCGTCTCGCTGACAATCACCCCGCCTGCCGCGCCCGCGGCGGTGATGAGCGGGTCGCCATCGGAGAGTTCGTGGCCGAGGTATGCGCCGCCCGCGCCGAGCGCCACATCACTGATGGGGCGCGTGGCCGCGCAGCCGGCAAACAGACCGGCGACGAGGACGAGCGAGAGGAGTTTAGGGGCGTGGCTGATCAGTTTGGTTTTCATAGGCGTTAATGAGTTTTGGGATCGCTGTCTTTGCGTGCGTTTGAGTGATGGATGATTCCCTCGACCACACTCGGACTCTGGCGGAGTTCGCGGGCACGGCGGTCGAAGTGCTCTCCGCTGGAGGAACTGCAATAGAGCAACTCCGGCGAAGCGACGTTGTGAACCGTGCCGCAGATATTGCGGGTCGAGTCGGTGTGCAGATACGTGAACGGCGAATACTTCTCGCCGGGCTGATGATCCGGCAGCGGATAATTCATGATCGCGTGCTGCGTCACCTCGGGTAGTGCGATGTCCTTGCCCATGTCATCGAGGTCAGCGCGGTCGTTCTGGCGCATGATGAAGAATTGCCGACTGTTGCCGAACACGGCGGAGCGGATGCGCGACTGTTTGAACCGCGCGTATTGCTGCACGATGGAGATGTTCCAGCAATTGAACTTGCGAAGCTGGGCGTAGCTCTCCTGCACAATTTCCTGGCCTCCGGGGATGTCGAGAAAGCGGGCGACTTCTTCGTAGATGTTCCGTTTCCGAATCGCACGCGGTAGCGTCATGATGTGCTTGCGCGCGTGGTTGGTGATGAGGAAGCCAGCGGCGGCTTTCAACTCCTTCGCCGACTCCGGGATGTAGCCCAACTCGAAGTGCGCGATTTTGCCAGTAAGCGAGAGGTTGCTCGTGCCGTCGAACAAGCAGCCGTAGTTGCCATCGCGACACCACGGGAGGATGAGCGTGGCGATTTCCATGATCTGGTCGCGCTCCGCTCCCATCGGGTCGAGCATCATTAATTCCTGAAGCATCCGGTGCGTCGGGAACTCATCGGGCGTGAAATAGGCGAACGCCAGGTTGCGGACTTCCTTGCTGGTCTTCGGCTCTTTCAGGAACTTCAACGCCTCGGCTTCATCGAACTGTGCCAGGTAGGCTTCCGCCTCGGCGGGGTTGACGGCTCGCCAATCGCGGAAATCGGCGAAGGTTTCGAGGCTGGTCGCGCCGGGCGGCATCCGCTCGGCCCGAAACTGCTGGAGTGCCAGCGCGTGTCGGGCGATGACGAGCAACTGGTCGTGCCGCTTCTTCTGCCAGTCCTGGAAGGAATCCTCGTAAAGCAGATTCAGATACTTGGCGATCTGCGCCTGGCGGAGCATCTGTTTGTCCTCCTGGGCGCTCGTGCCGATCATCCGGGCGACAAGTGCGGTCGAGGCGGAGAGATGATCGGGCGTGAGCGGCAGCCCCTTCGTGTCGAGGTAGTTGATGGTCAAGTCGCCGTCCGGGTGAATGATGATGGGCCGCGCGCCTTCTTCGACCGTGGCGGTGTAGATACCGTAGCTGAGTCCCTCCTCAATGATGACGGTGTAACCGAAGTAGCCTTCCGTTTGGGTGAGCAGGTCACAGACGGTCACGGATTTGCCCGCGCCGGACATGCCGAGCAACACCGCGTGCTGCGGGGACGCGGAATCCTTGCCGCCCGAAAACGTCTGGATGCCGACCAGATTGTTGGCCGGGCCGTCGTAGATCGCCTCGGCGGTCGCCAGGTGGCCGGTGAACGTGCTGGTGACCGGGAGCATGTCGGCGAGGAAGCGATGCTCGGCGTAGAGTTTCCGGTGTTCGTAGCGTCCCCAGGTCCAGCCCGGCCAGGTCTGGAAGAACAGATTCTTCGAGGTGCTGGGTAGATTGCTCTCGAAGTATTGGGCCGCGTTCATGGAGTTGATGGCGTTCTTGATCGCCCCGGCCTTGGCATTGAGGCCGTCGCGAGTCTTGTCCCAGACACGGATGGCGAACATCGCGTGGAACGGAATCGTCTGCCCCTGCATCAAGGCGTGAATCTTCTTCTGCTTCTTCTCCATCACGGTCAGCAGCGAGATTTTCTTTTCGCTGGCGTAGTCGCCGGCCACGCGGTCGTGCTCCTTCTCCTCCTTGCTGATCTCCTTGGTGATGGGCAACGGATCAATGTTCACCGTGATGGTGTAGTCAAGGAGGCGGAGATTGGTGAGGCGTTGAATGATGCCGGGATAGGTCGTGCGCGGCCAGCGGGTCAGGACGATGAGCGAGTGGTAGTGGCCATCGAGGAAGAACCCAAAGTCAGACTGCCCGTTCCCCTCGCTGTGCCAGCAGTTTTCCTGAATCGAAAGTTCGGGCGCGAAGCCTTCCGCCGGATCGTAGTCGAACCGGTCGTTGAGCGACGGATTGAGGAAGCGCTTGTAGTGGCGGAAGTGGTCGGCATCCGTCATGGCCAGCACACGTGCCCCGGCTGAGCCGAAGATTTCGAGCAGTAGGCGGTGAACGTGCTCGAACTCGGTCTGAAGCTGTTCGAGCAGCGTCTGGTAGTAATCTCGGCGGGCAGCGGCGGTCTGGAACTTCGTCGGCACGTTCTCCAGTGCCCGGGAGATGTAGAAGATGACGCGCTGACGGCGGAGTTTGCGCTCGGACATCGCCTGCCAATAGCGCGCGAAGCGTTCGTTGCGGGCGCGCTTGGTCCAGACGTTGGAAAAGCGCTCTGTCTCCTGCTGGTAACGCAGCAACTCCCCCTTGTAGTCGGAATCGCAGAAGTATTGCACTTGTAGCCGCTGGTTTTCGTGGAGGGACGCCAGCAGGAGACAGAGTTGGTCCTGGAAGTCGTTCAGGTCTGCAATCGGGCTGTTCGTCAGGTCGGGGGACTCGAAGATGAAGCCCTTCGACACGTAGCCGCCGCGCCGGAGGTGGTTGAACACGATCAGGTCGTGGGTGAAGAAGCCGTTGGGTGCGCGTTCGAACATAGGTCAGACTCGGATGGATTTACTGATGACGGCGGGACGTTCGCGGCGGCGGACTTTTGCCACGATGTGATTCACTTTCTCCAAGTCCCCCACGAGCCGCTGAACGGAGCGCGCCTTGCCGATTTCGTTCGTCGCTACGTAGGCTTCCCGGACGTGGGCCAAGGCGCGCTCCATGTGCTCGCGCGCGGTGGGGTCAAGGTCGTTCCGGTGGAGATTCTCACGCAGCGCCTGGTCGGCGGTGTCGAGTTGTTCAAAGATGTAGCGGCTCATGGCAGGTCCTTTGCGAGTGGATGCGTGAGGCGCGGAGGTTCGGGGGCAAAACCGCCACCAGTGAACACGCGCTCGAAAATGTCGCGGTCGTAGCCAGGCGGTTTCCCCTGCCGCAGGCCGAAGATGTAGGCGAGGCAAAGCCCCACCGGAACGAGCGCCACGCCCAGAGACGTGAGCAACGATGACTTCAGTATTACGAGGAACACGAAGAACACCGTGATGCCCACGCCGATGCCGCCCACGAGCCACCAGAACAAACCGCCCTCCAATCCCCACGTCCGACCTTTGGAGTCGGAAGCGGCGTTGGTGTCGGTGAGGCGGAGTTCGGCTTTCATGGTGGCTCGGGGCGGCGGGTGGCAGGTCGGTTGGCGAGATTAGAAGTTGCCCACACCCACCGTGCTGTTGGTGTCGATGCCGAAGATCTTGAAGAAGGCAAAGATGACCGCCGGGGCGGCGGCGATGATTGCACCGCCGATGATGGACATCTTGCCCTGATCCACGTCGCCGCGCCGGATGGCGAACCCGCCGTAGATGACGCACGAGATGCCGAGCACGAATCCGAACATCATGATCACGGCGAGGCTGTTGCTGATGCCGGTCTTGAGTTCGGTGGAGTTGAACGCCTGCGCGTAAGCAGAGGTGCTGTTCAGGGCGAGGACTGCGGCAGCCAGGAGCAGCGACGGCAGCCGCGAGCGGATTTTCTGACCGAGGGGTTTGATGTGTTTGATGAGCTTCATACGAGTCGTGTTTTTGTTTTTCTGTCGTTGAGCAGCGACTACCGCGCTGATCACGGGACGCAGCATGAAGCAAAGGGCAGAAAGCCGGGTGTAGGAGGGACACAAGGTGCGGGGATGTCCCTGTTAAAGGTAGGCGATGAACAAAACACCAGACTCGCACAAGCTTACCAACCTCCAGGCACTCGACGTGTTGTTGCCGCGCGAAATCCGCGGCCAGTCCCACACGATTCCGCGAATCGTCTCCGCTGTTCGCCGGGGCGAACTCGGGCTCACGAAACCGTCACGGCCACGCGGCAGCTTCCTGCTGCTCGGGCCTACCGGCGTGGGCAAAACCGAGACGGTGGTCGTGACGACGAATCACGTTTTCGGCGATGGGAAGTTGTTCCGTTTCGACATGTCGGAGTTTCAGAATCAGGAAGCGCTCGGTCTGCTGCTGGGCGCACGACTCGGAGAAATCGGCTACCTCGGAGCGGTGCGCGAACGCGCGGCGGAGGGTTCGCTTCTGTTCGATGAGGCGGAGAAGGCGCACCCACGCGTGCTGGACATCCTGCTGCAACTGCTCGATGCCGCCCGGCTCACGGTGGCGACCGGCCAGACGCTCGACTTCAGCGGGTTCTACGTGTGGCTAACGTCAAACATTGGATCGGCGGAACTGATGAGCCTCCAGCACTCGAACGAAGCCACGCTCGAACGCCACGTCCTCACCCGCGCGCAACAAGCCTTGCGCCCGGAGATCTTCGCACGCGTGAATGAGAAGCTCGTGTTCCATCGCCTGAGCTACGAACACCAGTTGGAGATTGCAGAGAAGTTCTTGTCCCGCGAAATCGAGTTTCTGGCCGCGCGCGGGCACAAGATCGAGCTCGATAAGACCGCGTTGCCGTTTCTCGTGCGCAAGGGATTCCACCCGAAACTCGGCGCGCGTCCGATGCGCGATGCCGTGGAGAAGCTCGTTGGCGACGCGGTGGCGGAATGCCTGCTCACTGGTCGTCCCGCCTGCGGTATCCTCGCGCACGACGAGCTGCACGACCGCCTCGGCGTGTTCTAATTCAGGCCAGGGAAAGGAACAAATGCGTCTCGCCGAGGTCCACGTCCGGCTGCACTGCTCCAAGCTTTCGCTTTTGAAGCTGGGCGCAGACCGTGCGGATCGCCTTCCGCTTGGGAGGAGACTTCGGCACGCGCACCAGCAAGGCATCCGCAAACTCGTCGCCTTTCTTACTGCGGTAAACGTCGGGCGCGATCACCTCGGTCGCGGCGGCGTCGTAGAGCGCGGCGACGAACTTCGCCGCGTCACTCTCGCGCTTGAATCGGCCGAGCGATCGGGCGGAGCTATCGGCGCTCCTGGCCTCCAGCCAGGCCCGCGCCTCGAAGCGATTGGGCTTGGCCAGCAGCCCGGCGACGAAAACTCGGTGAATGTGTTTCTCCGACACCGGCTTCACCGCCTTCGTCACCCTACCCAGCTTCGGCAACGACTTGTCCTTCGCTGCCGCCGCGCGGTATTCGTCGGCGCTGACCAGTTTACCCCGGAGATAGATGTCGTCGGACAGGAGCGTGCCGTCACTCAACCAGCTTCGGCTGCGCCCGCAGAACTCGCCCCGCACGGTGGACAACTCCATCTGAGGCTTGCCGTTATCATGCCATGCACGCTGCACACCCGTGCCTTGAACCATGCGGTATTTGCCGAGCAGTCGGCCCGTTTCACTCCATTGGCGGCAGACGCCATGCAACAGGCCATCGGCGTAGCGTTCCTCAGAGGCGAGGCGTCCGTTCTTGTGCCAGACACGGGCAACGCCATGCCGGTGACCGTTTCGGAGAGGCATTTGTTCGCGGAGCAGACCGTTTCGATACCAGGACTTTTGAATCGCGGTTCTCACGTCACATGTTTTGCACTTCGACCATTGAACGTGAATTCTGGCCCATTTAACACGAGTCCCGGGCAAAAGCATAGCAGGAGTTGCCCTGATTTCAGTGATTTTTTCACCTTCCGTCGCCCCGCGACGACACACTTCCGCGATGAAAACCTAAAGGCAAAACTCCCCGGCGGCGGCGGACGGGTCAAGGTGGAGGCGGGGGCAGCCGGGGCGCACTACCTTGACGCGACCGACGCCGCCATACAATCAAGAGGGGTTTCATCGCGTTGTCCAAGCCCGAGCCGAATGGCTCGACGATTTTTCAATCACTGATTGGAGAATCTGAATTCGCCAATCGCCGATTGACGAATCTGCTGTTCTGTCGACACCCAGCTTCGGTCTGTGGTCGGTGAGCGGGGAAAGTGGAGCGAAGGACGGAGAGCAGCGCCTAGCGAAACGCAGCCGGAGCGCAACGTCCCGCCGCCGAGCCACAGACGGAAGCCTGCCGCGCCTGCGGCTTCCGGCGAATGCCCGCTCGTGACGAGCGCGCGGTTTGTGGAGTGGAACGGGCGTGGTCGAGAGGGAACAGGGCCGACCGGCAGCCCGTGGAGCGAAGCATGCCGCGCGCTGGTCACGGCGAGTCGGCAGTCTTCGTGGTGTTTCGACTCGTAATATCCGCGGCGAATGCAATCGTCTGCTTTCAAGCGGCTGACTCCGCACTTCAGTCTATCGGGCCGGATGTCGTGCGTTTGGGACGCGCGGATATGATGGCCGCGGGATTGACGCCCGCCCAGCGGCAAAGCTCGGCATGGGTTTGTGGGCCGTAGTTGCTGGGGCGATGGCGCGGCACGAGCACTCCAGTCCGCAGGGCATGACGAACCGCCCTCTTCGTGGCGGGAATGGCGAATCGCGCGAGGCACCGATTGGCCCGATAGGAAAGTCCGTTGGCAGGATACGGCGACACTTCATCTTGAGAGGGGCGACACGAGAGGGCTTTTGCATCTATGCCGGCCCAAAGGCAGACCTCAGCGTGCGTGTATATGCCGTAGTTTGGAGGCCAGAAGAAGGGGTAGAGCTCTCCGGTTTTGAGAGCGTGCCGGATCACCTCCCTGTCGATGGGAATGCCGGCGTTGAGAAGGCAACGGCTTGTCCTTCGGGAAAGGCCGTTAGGCAGGAGTCTGGATTTCATGACGGTCCGTTCTTCTCCTGGCGAATGATGCAAGCAATCTGGTGGTCGTCCACCAACGTCATGCAATCGTCAAAGCCCCGCTGCAACATTTCGGCGACCGCAGTGTATTTCTGCCGCTTGCCGAATGATGATGATGATCGGTAGCTCATGCTCAAGTCCTGCATTCCGCCAGAAGTTGGCGCACGAAGCCGAGGGCGTCCGCCTGAGTGTCCACCTCCGGTCGTCCGAACAGGAATTCGGCAACGCGTCTCGGCCCGATGCTCTCAGACTCCTGGAAATCCTCCCGCAAGTATGCCAGCGCCTTCTTTGTGCTGGCGTCCTTAATCAATGGCCGCAGTTGCGCAGCCACGTCTGCGACGCCGCTCCCGTAGTTCCGCAGCAGATAAAACAAATCGTAAGCGTCCTTGTTCTCACCCCGAATGTGGAAGGCCAACGCCTTGAGCACCACGAACGCCCCCGCTCCACAGACGCGGATGTCCCTCCGGGCGGTTTCTCCGGCGATGGTCCGTCCGTCCAGCGTCACCGCTTGATTGTTTACGAATGCCAGATGCAGGCCGGGCGCGATGATGGCCGCCCAGTCTCTGGTGAGCGGGAACAAACGTCCCGCCTGTGCTTCGGCGCTCTTCTCCGGTTCGATCAGGAAGTCCACCGTCACCGGCGGTTCGCTGATGCGCCAGCGTTGGCGCGTGGGCTGCCCCTCCTCGTTCTGGTCCATCTCGAATCCCGCTGCGCGCAGGCGCTCCACCACGGCCTGATAGCGCTGCTCTCCCACCAGTGCGAACGCCAGCCCCAGATCGAGATCGAGCGTGCCCACATGGGCCGTCACGTTCTCCGGCAGATGCTCCTGATCAATCAGGAGCGACGGGACGAGTCCTCCCACGACCACGAGTTCGTCCATCAAGTCGCCCAGCTTGGTGGCGAGATACAGGCAGGTGGATTTCACCCGCGCGACCTGGTCGGGCGCATAACCGGCGGCGGTCGTTGGTTTTTCAGGCATGGCTGACCTTTCTCAAAATCTTCAGGCGCAACTGCGCCGCCGCTTCCTCCGACCGTTCGGGATGGTTTTTCAAATCCAAATACACCTGCACGGGATGAACACAGCGGATGCCGTCGCGATCCGCCGCGCCGTGAAACACGCCTTCATCATTTGGCACGACCAGCCAAACGTTCTCGCCTTTTGGCTGCTCATGAAAACCCATTTCCTGCCTCGCTTCGGACGACAACATCTTCTCGACATAGACAACGGCGAGCCGATAGCCGGCAAATGGGTTCAGCAACCACGCCCCCGCCAACCCCGTGGCCGCGTGCTCGATCTTGTCGCGCTTGAATTGCTCGGCCAGTTGCCGCAGCACGTCCTCACTGGACCGTGCCGCCACGTGCCCCCGCACAATGTGATGCTTTGAGAAATCGTAAGCCTCACGCCATGCGTCCAGCAGCGCGTCATAATCGGCGACCCTCACCGCGCCGTCCGGTTCGCGCGCCACGAGGCGCTCTGCTTCCAGTTCTCGGACAATCCGGCTTGTGAAGCCTTCATCCAGCCCGCTCGCCTTCGCCAGTTCCCTCTGGCTGAACGAACGCTCCGGCTCGATCAGCACCCAACGGGCAATCCGCGCGCTTTTCGGCGCGAACACACTGCGCGGACGGCCCGGGCGCTTGAACTGGTTCGGCTTCCCCTCGATGTTCACCCGCAGGCCCGCCCCAACCAGATGGGCGTTCCCGGACAAGTCCATCCAGCACACGTCTGCTTCCTCGCACAGTTGCTGGCCGACTTCGCCCATGAAGGGCACGGCCACGAGCGGAATGAGTTTCTTGCGGGACGCCTCGACAAACCGGCGGATGGACCGGACCGCCATGGCCACCGCCGACGCCTGTCCCGACGCCTTCCACTCCACGGCAAAGTGATAGTTTCCCGCCGACACCAGCAAATCCGCCCGGTTGTTCTCGTCGCCCGGAACAGACGGTTCGAGTTTCACCTTGAGCCGGCTCACGGGCAGGGCCAGCAATTCCGCCAGCCGGCGCGAGGTGTCCTCCACCGTTCTCGAATTCAATTCTCGGCTCATATTGTCCAAATACCATACCTTGAGCACGCGGTCAAGTCAGCCTATTTAAGCAAGTTGATCCTCTTGGAGACTCCGCTCCATTCCCCTGCCGCCGGCCCGCGGCGGTGAGTTGAGCCTGGTTTGACAGGATTGCCCATCCGTATTGCCTTCGCGACGGCGTTCGGGAATCCAGGACAACACGCTCGAAGCAGAACTTGTCCCGCACACACAAATTGCTGGGCCGCAAGCGGAACTCCGCCCTGTCTTTCGTGGCAAATCAGCTTGCTTCGGTCTGTGGTCGGTGAGCGGGGAAAGTGGAGCGGAGGGCGGAGAGCAGCGCCTAGCGAAACGCAGCCGAAGCGCAACGTCCCGCCGCCGAGCCGCAGACGGAAGCCCGCCGCGCTTGTGCGGCGTCCGGCGAATGCCCGCTCGTGACGAGCGCGCGGTTTGCGGAGTGGAACGGGCGTGGTCGAGAGGGGGAAAGGGCCGACCGGTAGCCCGTGAAGCGCAGCAGAACCGCGAGTTGGTCACGGCGGACTCCCGCACTGCTGTGCCGATGATGATTTACACTCATCGTTTGTCAGCCCACAAGTGCCGCGGTCAAGCGCGGTGTTGAATAACCGCAGTGGATGCGCTCTTGTTCGAGGAGTTTTCCATTCTCGACCAGCGTCTCGTAGAGGGCAAGTTCCGCAGGGTTGAGGTTCAACCGTTCAGTTGCGCGCGTTGGAGAGGCGCTCACCGCGAAAATCGAATGCGTTGAATACGTGTTCTCGTCCATCAGGATGCTGGAAACGAGGGGGAACGTCTTTCGCAAATTGGACAACGTTTCAAAACCGTGGGAATCCAGGTCGCCCCAGTAAAACACCCGGCAGGACTCCAACCAACCGACGGCTGCAAGCAACGCGGCGGCATCGCCAGCGCCAAAGAGGGCAATCGTCCCCGGCAATTGCGGCAGCGTCAGGAAAGTCATTTCATTCTCCACAATGAGGACTGTGTTGTTGCCGAAACGACAGTTGCAGCACGTATCCAGCGGGATGGCGAAATCATCAATGGGCAAGCCATACCGATTCGCCAGCGCGGGATGGAGAAATCGCATCCGAACCCACGGCTGCTTCAGCCGAAAGCCGAACCAGCTTTCGAAACTACTCGTGTCCGGCCCGACCGTCTGCGGCGCGGCGAGGGGCAGCAGTTCGCACAGAATGCCTTTGTGGCTCTCGATGAATTTTGTGTCCACCACCACGGGAAGCTCGCGGAGATAGCAGTTTGGGCGGGGGTTGTTCCGCAAATGAACGCAGACATTCAGCAACTCTTGCCAGACTCCGGCATGGGCTACCACTTTGAGCGGCCTATCTCTCACCCAATTGCGCAGTTCGGGGCATAGATGCTGGATCAATTCGTAATCCGCCACGAACTCCCGCACTTCTGACTGCTTCTTGAGAAAACGGACATAATCCTCCTGCGTCGTAAACGAGACCGTTGCTGGGATTCGTTGCGCCCCCAAACGCCGAAAGGTCTTTTCCTTCCAGGTGATTTCAAAGCCAAACCCGGCCTGCTCCTTGGATTGGCTTTGCAGCAAACGAATTCCGTCGCGGTCGGCAGTGAAATCGCTCGGCTTTGCCATGCCTGCGCCAAGCACAATGAGCGGGAAGATTGAATCGCCGCTGCAAAGCGAGCGCAGGAACTCCGGGTATCGACTCAGGGCACGGCGGTGGATTTGGTCAGGCGTTAGCATTGGTCGCGGGAATCGGCGCTTGTCGGGCGAGATGCTCTCGGACTTCCTCCACCGTCACGGTGCGGACGGTCGAGTATTGCGTCGTAGGGTTCAGCGTAAGGTGGTAGCTCGACACAAACGGTTCGACCACGCGGGCGCGGGCGTCGAAGGGACATACGATGAGCAGTTGAAGATGAAATTGCGCGAAGAGCCGTAGCGCATATCGCGAATTTGTTTCGTCGGAACGCGAAAACATCTCATCCACAACGACAAATCGAAACGACTCCGGGTTATGCCGGTCCTTGGCAATGCCGTACTGGTAGGCAACTGCGGAGGCGAGAATGGTGAACGCCAGCTTCGCCTTCTGGCCGCCAGATTTGCCGCTGGTATCTTCGTAAATGTTTTCCTGCTTACCCGTCTCCCGGTCACGCTCCTCCACGGCAAAAGCCAGCCAGTTGCGGGTATCCGTCACCTTCGTCGTCCAGTCGGGCTTTTGTCGGAACAGGTCAATCAAATCACTGATCCTCTGGAAGGCGGTTTCGCGCGCGGCGCTGTCGGGCGCAAGGCCGTAGTCCAGACAGCCTTTAAGCCGGGCGCGGAAATTGCGGATGTCCGAGTCCTGTGTCTGCGTCGCGCGAATCGTGATGTAGGTGCGCGGAGAATATTCGATGCTTTTCAACGCGGTGTTAAGATGCCCGATTTTGCTCTGCATCTCCTCGCAATGACCCTCAAGGGCATCCTGGAATTTCACTACATGCACCAGCACGTCGCGGCTCATCAATTCCTGGAATTTCAGGTCATAGCGCGGCAGGTCGTCGCGGCGCACTCCTTCTTCAAAGCGAAGAAAGTCCGCGATGAATTCCTCGCCCGCGTGAAGATCGGCCTTGAGGTCGGGAAACTCGCCAAGGAAAGTTCCCATCAGCCGAACAATGACGGCAACGACTTTTCCGCGCTCATTTTCCAGCGCGATGAGCTTGTCGCCGAGCGTCTTTTCCACCCGATGTTCGGCCATCACCGCGTTGGAGATCGTCAACTCGGTGTCAGCGAGAAGTTCCAAAAGCGCGACGTCGAAGACCGAAAGATCGGCCTCCACGCAGGCCGCCAAGGTGGCTCGGCACGCCTCCAATTGCTCGCTGTTCTCTTGTGCGCGGCGTTGAAGTCCACCACGGTCGCCAACTTTTGCGGTCTTGGTCGCGTCTGATTCGCTGATTTGAGCCTTAACCGCCTCAAGCTGTTCACGGAGCTTCTTGATCTTATCTGAACTTTGCTCCAGTTCGCGCTTGCGTTGTTCGAGTTCTTCGCGCCTCGCGACCGATGAACGCCAATCAATCTCAGAAAACAAGCGAAAACCCTGCAACTTGCCCGCCTGGGTTGCCCGCGTGGTGGCCGTTTGCTGACGTCGTCCAGCATCGGCAATGAAGTCGGCCTGCTTCTGGGCAGCGGTGGCCAACTGTTTTTGTTCCTCCTCCAACCGGCGGATCTTGTCACGATTTGACCAGCCCAGAATGTGATTGCGCGGATCATTGATGGCGGTGGAATCGTCCTTGATGTGCCGTGTCCCCGCGCTGCGGATCAATCCCTGTCTGGTCAAGGCGAACCCGGTCGCGCTCTCGAATTCCTCAATGCTATCGCAGCAGCGATAGTTGAAGTGCGTCCGCAATTCACCTTCGACCCAGCGGGACAGCGGATGGCCGTCCTTCAACTGCATCCGTTCAATCACGCGCCCTTTGTCGTATGAGGGTTGAATTGTCGCGGCATCTTTCGGAACGCGATGATAGACAACGCGCCCGCGCAGGTCGTTGTCATTGATGAAGCGATTGACCTGCGAATAGAGTCGCTCTGGCACAAGGAGTGAAAGCCCGAAACCACGCAACAACCGTTCAAGCGCGCCCCGCCATTGCACTTGGAATTCCGGCCTTACATCCATCAATTCGCCAGCGAATGGCAGATCGGCCTCACCAACTCCCGCTCCCCGGGCGATGAACTGGCGCATCTGGCGATGCACCTCCGGAATCAAGTCGGGACGCCTGCGGAGGGAGTCGAGTTCGTCTTCCAACTGCTTGTGCTGGCCCGCAAGACGTTTGAACTCCTGCTCCGCCGCCGCCTTCTCATTTGCGGAGGAAGTGATTTTGCCAGTCTGTTCTCTTTGCTCGGCTTCCGCCCAGATCTGCAATTCGGTGTAGCGCCCGTCCGTGCTTACCTCCTCTTTGATGCCCAGTTCCCCCAGACATTTGTGATATTGCCCGCCCAAGGCGCGGCGTTGCTTTTCGATTCGAATTGTTTCGTCGAGCTGCTCCTGCACCCGCGTCAGTTGCTTGCCGACCTCATCGTTGTCAATGGCCTGATTCAGTTCCAATTGCTGACGCCCAAGTTCCTTGAGCGTATTGGTCAGTCCTTCGATTTCACAGGTAAGCGTTCGAATCTGCTCCGAGAGCGACGCTTGTTCTGCTTCAAGCAGGCTTTTGAGCCGCATCGCGAAGCAGGCGGGCAGCGCGTCGCGTAGCCGGGTGGTGGCGGAAAGCTGCTCGTCGGACTTTTTGATCTCCGCCGCCTTTTCCACAACGGGTGCGAGCAACTTCAATTGTTGCTTCGCGATCCGGATGGCTTCCCAGCATTGTTTGAGGTCTTCATAGTGGTGCTCCAAGCGGTCCACCAATTCCTTGGTGTCGAGTTTTTCGAGCATGTGATCGCGGATGAATCCGCTGACGTGCGTGATTTCCTTGATGGCGACGGTTTGACTGAACAACGCGAGCGTGGTGGTGGACTCCATTCGCAGGTAGCGAACGAGTTTCTCGGCATAGGGCGGAAACGTCTCGTCCACCTCGAATCCCTTGTTCCGAAAGGTCTTCTTCCATGTCCGGGACTCACCGAGTCCGTTGAAGTCCTTCTGAATCGAGCACTCGCGCCGTGCGATGAGAAACAGATGGCGCACATCATCATCCTGAATCCACAGAACCTGTGCCAGGGTGACAGCTTCGTCGGTTGCGGCATTCTTGAACGCAGCCAGCAGAATCGAGGGCGGGCCGCCCGGTTTTCGGAGAAACTTCGTTTGGGCGCGCGATTCCCCCGAGTCGCTCTGGCTGCCATAAGCGCCGAGCACATAGGTCTTCTCATCGCGCTCCCGCTTTTTCGTTCCGCCGGCCGACAGGTTGTAGTTCCGTTTGATCTTGGGCACGAGCATCGTGAGCAAAGCGTCCACCAACGTAGACTTGCCAGTGCCGTTTTCGCCGAGCAACAAGGCTGTTTGTCCATAGGCATCGAGCACATGGATTTTGTCATGGAATGTTCCCCAATTGCGGACCTCCAGCCGTTCCATACGGAATCCGGGCGGTGGAACTGCGCCATTACTGGATGTCTCGTGTGATTGCATGAGCTTTTAGTTGTTCGTGAAGCGCCTTGAGCGTCTCGACAGGAAAACGCGCCTTGATGATGCGCCGCACTTCATAGCGTTCGTCGCCGTTCACGCCCGGCAGTTTGCGGAGCAGGCCCAATTCCTCGGCCCGGTTGATGGCTGCCTCGATGCGTTTGTCTGCGCGGATTTCATCGTTCGTTTCCGGAAAATAGACCGCGACCATCTGAAGGATTTCTTCCTTGGTTACGACGAGGCGGCTCTCGTCGTGAACCTTCTCATCGAACTGAAGCAGGCGTTCACGCAAAACCACCCCGACGACAGCCACTCCTCTGGCCAGCTTGTCGCGCCGGAACAGGCGGGGAATCATCGCGCCGTCTTCCTGCTCGGATTGTTTGAGGTAGGCGAACCCGTCTTCCTCGTGAACAACAAGCTGGAGTCCGATTTCCTGGAAATAATTCTCGATGTGCTGGCGGTAGCGCGACAGCACCGCCCAAAGTTCCATGTCGTCGGAATAGATCGCATCCTGCAACAACCGGACTTTCACTGCCGCAGACGGAAACGGTTTGGTTGGGTTCGGATTCATGTGTTAGAAAAGACGATTTGCGGCACTCTGAAGCGACGATCGGGTTCACCGGGAATATCAAGCAGGTCAAACCCATCCAGCACGATGTGCGGACCGTCCGATTCAGCGATGAGCAAATAGGCGAGCACTTCCAGGATGCCGTTGCGTGGCGGATGGAGTTCCAGCAGTTCGGGCAGCGTGATCTGGACACGCGTTTGCAGACAGTCCCTGATGTTCTGGCGCAAGCGGTCGAAGTCCACCGGGTGCAAGCGCAGGAATGCCTCAAGCGTGTCTTGGTAGTCGCCGCCGTCACTGACTTCCAGACTGCCGCCAAACTCCACGTTCTCCGGCGGCGACCACGGAGACTTGGACATGAGCGACGACAAAGCTAGGGTCGTATCCAATTCGATCATCTCCGCCTGCGGTGGCATCTCGCGGGTCTGATGCGCGAGTGATTTGATGTCCTGAATCAAGCGGCCAACCTCGCGTCGCTCCGCCGATTCGCGAACATCCAGCACCCGCCGAAGCTGCGCGATCAGCCGCTCATTTGACGCAACGACCTTGTTTCCCTCGGCGCGGAGACTCGATTGTAAGCGCCGCAACAGCACATCGGCCTTCAGTTCGTCGGCTAGGGTTGGAAGCGAATACGCCTGTTCGACCAGCTCGGTGAACTGGCGGCGACGCTCCGGCGCGAGTAGAAAATCCCAAAACGCGTAGAAACTTTGTCCCTGGCTGGATTGCCGCAGTTGCTCTTGCGCGTCCAGAGTCTGCCCGACGATGCTTCCGCGCGTCGCCCCCGCTGATGACTGCTGGACGGAAATGTCCTCCGTCACCCGCCGAAAATGGCGCTCCACCTCGCGGAAATCACCCAGAAGATTGCGGGCCGTCTCCAACACCGTTGCAAACCGCTCGTTGACTTGGGTGGGATTGTAAAGCGTTACAACGCCGGTGCGTTCAATCTCTTCGACTTGCTGCTGGAGCTTTAACTGCTCCTCCTTCAGGCGTTGAATACGGACATCTGGATCGCGCGTGGAATTGACGACGATGTCCTCCAGCACAGAAGCCAGGTTCTTGAACTTGGATTCCGTGCCGACGTGGGATTTTGGTTTCAGGCTTTCGAGCCACTGAAACACTTGTTCAATTTCCGGGGTCAGCTCAAAAACTGGTTCGTCCACGCCATCGGGGTGGTGTCGGCGCAAATAGCCGTGCGCCTGATCAGCCCACTCAAGGAGATACTCCCGCGCTTTCTTGTCCGCTGTGGATTCACTTGCGTCACGCAGTTCCTCAAGTTCGGCCTCCAGAATGGCTCGCAAGCGGCTCTCGGGAATTGTGGAGGTATGTTCGTGTTTGAAGGCTGCGAAGAGGACTGCCAGAACCAATGGCGCATTGTCCGCCCGGAGCAACCGGAGTTGGGCGGAATCAGTAAATGAAAGTTGAAGTTCGGCGTGGTTCACGATCCAATCGGCATTCGGCCTGTCGCGCTGGCGGCCTACATCGGGCCGGTCCTTTCCAGCTTCGCCTTTCGGCGCTTCCAGTCCGGCAGGATACGCGACAGCAACCTGTAAAACTCCGGGCGGTGATGATGGCAACGAAGGTGGCACAGTTCGTGGATGATCACGTAATCAATGCAGTCCACCGAGGCGGCCACGAGAGCGGGATTCAACAACACTCGGCCATGCGCGCCGCAACTTCCCCAGCGACGCGGCATCCGACGAAGTGAGAATGGGCCACTCTTGATTCCGAAGCTCTCAACGTGTTTGGCACATCGCTGGAATCGCTCCGCGAGCTTCTGGCTGGCCCGAGCTGCCAACCACGCGGCAAGCAGGCGTGTCGGTTTGTCGGTGCGGGCTGCGGGGCTGGTAACGACCTCCAAACAGCCGCGTGATAGCCGGACGGCATCTTTCTCCCCTTGCCGAATCCGCAGGCGATACTGGCGACCGAGATAGCGGATGGATTCACCGCTTCGGTGGTTTCGGCCTTCGGGCAATCCAAGCATTCGGGCAAAGTCCCGCTGCTGTTTCAGAACCCACCGCCCTCTGCGACCAACCCGTCGCCGGATTTCATCCGCATCCGCATCCAGCGGCGCAACGACCTCCACTAGACCCGCCGGATGAACGCTGATGGTCAGGCTCTTGACCTTGCGGCGTTCCAGCCTGAAAGGAATCTTGCGGCTTCCGTATTGTGCTTCGCAAATCATTGGCGTCGGTTCGTGTCGTGATAATGCGCTTCTGCGACGGGCAGCAATTCCTTGCCGATTTCATCGAGAGCCGAGAGCGGCAGTGCAAAGCCCTTCCGCCGGGCCACGTCTAGTAGGCAATCCTCCGCCGCATTGAGCATGTGATTTCGGACATCCGGATTGGCGGTCCAGTTCACTATCCGCGTGTGTTCCGCAACCACTTCGTCAATGGCCAAGCCCAATTCGACGCTATGTGCTTCAGCATCGGCCGGGAGCATGGATTCCAGCTTGGCCAAGGCTCGCCGGATGATCCCGTAGAAGGCTCTGGCAGCGGGCCGGTGCTTTAGCGCCTCCGGTAATTCGCTCGTGCCTTGGTCGCGAACCTTCTGCATTACCTCGGTCACACTCGCCAGGTATTGCGCATCCGAAATGCGCTTATTGCGAAAGTCCTCGATCAGGCGTTGCAGAATCCTGGAAAAACGTTCGTAGAATGCAGGGTCTTCCTCCCACTTCTCACGAATCGTTCTTGCCGTGCGACTTGCGATGGTGTCGGCGCGCGACGCCGAACCTTCCAGCTTCTCCACTTCGGCGTCGAATCGTTCCTTGTCGAATATGTTGACCAGCGGCGTAATCCTCGTGACCTCGGTTGCGCCAACATGCCGGTCAATCAGGGTCTGGATGCGTTTCTCGTATTCGCTGTAATCGACTTCCTCGCTGTAACGCTGCTTCATCCGTGACCGCAGATTGAGGAAGTATTTCAGGTCGCGGCGATACTGGTTCACCTTCGCGTTTGGAGTGTCTGCGAGAAAACCGGCGGACGACATGGCAACTTGGAACGTGCGCGCGAACCTGCTCAAGCGGGCATAGAACTCGTCCCGTTGCTCCTGATCCTTGAGGCAGGCGGCGAACTGCTCGTCATCCCGCTTGTTTTTCACGGTGCGGAACAACTCCCACAAATCCGAGTAGGTGTCGGGCAGCTTGCCGACTTCATCCGCCAACGGGGTCAATGTGGCGGCAAGGTCAACGGGGTCGAATTGGGCGAGGGCCTCGTAGTGCGTCAGCGCCTCGTTCAAATCACCCAGGATGCCGTAGTAATCAATGATGTAGCCGAAGTCCTTCCCCTCGTTCTTGCGATTCACGCGGGCAATCGCCTGCAAGAGCGTGTGGTCGGTCAGCTTTTTGTCTATATAGAGGACGGTATTGACGGGAGCGTCGAAGCCCGTCAGGAGCTTGCTGACCACGATGATGACTTGCGGATCGCCGTCGCCCTTAAAACGACTGGTGAGGCTTTCGTTGTAGCGTTCCTCCGTGCCAAACCGCGACATCATCTCGCGCCAGAATGCCTGCACGCGCGGCAATTCACTCTCGGCACACTCCTCGTAATCGTCGCGGTCATCGGGCGCGGAAATCAGAACCTCGACCGACACTCGCACGCTGGGGTCGGTGCGTCCGATTTCCTCGATGATCTCCTTGTAACGCAGCGCCACGTCCTTGCGCGGGGCAACAAGTTGCCCTTTCGCTCCCGTGCCGGCAAAGGTGCTGGTGAAATGCTCGCACAGATCGTAGGCGACCATGAGTAACCGCTTGTCCGCCCGGTTCAGATGGTCCGCCGTGGCGAACTTGCGTTTGAAGTCGGCTTTCTGCTGCTCCGTCTTGCCTCGCATCATGCGCTCGAACCAAAGGTCAAGCTGCGTCTGGTCCACGTCCTGCTCGACGTGACGCCCCTCGTAGAGCAGTGGCACAACCGCTTCGTCGCGAACAGCGTGGTCGAGCGTGTAGGTGTGGATGAAATCGCCAAACACCCGCAGGTTGTTCCGCTTTTCGTCCTGAACGACGGGCGTGCCCGTGAAGCCAATGAAGCACGCGTGTGGAAGCGCCTTCCTCATCAATGCGTGAAACGAGCCAAAGTTCGTCCGGTGTCCCTCATCCACCAGCACGAACAGATTCTCGTCCTCGTCCAGGTGAGAAGCGCCTTTCACTGCGCGTTCGAACTTGTTGATGATCGTCGTGATAACGGCCGCCTTCTTCGCTTCAATAAGTTCACGCAACTCCTTGCCATCACGGGCGCGCAACGGTTCGTAGCCGCAATACCGGAACGTGTCGCAAATCTGGCGGTCCAACTCCACACGGTCGGTGACCAGAATCAGCCTTGGATTGCGAATGGCGGGCGAAAGCGCCAATGCCTTGGCCAGCATGACCATCGTCAGCGATTTGCCACTACCCTGGGTGTGCCAGACCAGTCCACCGCGGCGGCTTCCGTCCGGCTCGTGCTCTTGCACACGTGCCAGCGCAGCTTTCACCGCCGCGTATTGTTGATGCCTCGCGATCTTCTTCTGCCCGCCGTCGTAAACAACAAAGATGCGCGCCAGCTCCAGCAGCCGCTCTGGGCGACACAGGCCGAAAACCGTGCGGTCTTGCGCGGTCACGCCCCGCTCGTGCAACTCGTTTGGGCCATCGCGCCGCCAGAACAACTTGACCAATTCATCCACGGGCAGCGCCGTGTTGAGCACCGTCTGAACATCGCCGTCGGCGACGGACTCCTGCCATGCCGACCAGAACTCCGCTGGCGTTCGGGCGGTGGCGTAACGGGCGCTCTCGCCATTCAACGCGAGGACAAGTTGGGCGAACCAGTAGAGCCGGGGAATCCCGTCGTTCTTTTGATTCCGCAGATGTTGGGAGATGCCTTGATCCAGCCATTTCTTTCCGCGTGGCTTGCACTCAATCACCGCGAACGGGATGCCGTTCACAAACAAAACGACATCCACACGGTAGGTTTCGCGCGAACCGGTCCGCTCCACCGCAAACTCCTCGGTGACGTGAAACACATTCTCGCCCCAGCGTTCCCAATCCACGTAGCGGAGCGTGAAACTGCGCGTGTCACCCTCGACCGTTTGCGGGAAGCTCTTCCCCAAGGAAAGCAGGTCGTAAACCTTCTCGCTCGTCTGAATCAGCCCTTCGTCCGGCAGATCCCGCAAAGTGGCGATGGCTGACTCGACCGCCTCGGCGGAAAAAGGTTGCTCCCGCCCACGCCAGCGGACGCGGTTCATCCTGGCAAGCTGTTCGCGCAGGATGGGGGTCAGCAGCACCTCGGATTTGCGCCCGCCGCGCAATTGAAGCGCCTCGGTTGGCGGCAGGTAGCGGAAGCCCAGCTTCATCAGCAATTCCACCGCTGGAATCTGTGACGCCAGTTTCTCGCGCGTGTCGGGAGTGGTGGGTTCGTTGGGCATTCAATTCTCCCTTTCGGCTTCCACCGCCCCACCCTTCCACTGCTCGTAGATGCGATTGCGGAGCGCAAAAGCGTCCTTGCCGCCTTCCATCACAGAGATGATGTCTCGTTGAATTGTCGGGTGGTCGGTCGAACCGGTGCTCAATGTCAGCCCCGCTTCCTCAAAGGAACACGAAGCGACCATTTCCGATTCGCCAAGAACCGGGATATTCGCGTTGTGCGTCGCAAACACGAACTGGTGCTTGGTCTTCAACTCCAGTAACCGCCGAATGACATCCTGATAGATGATCTGGTTGTCCAGATCGTCCTCGGGTTGGTCAATCAACAGAAGGTCGTAGTCGCCGCGTTCGAGGAGGAAGAGGACAAGTGCTGACGTGCGTTGCCCAAGGCTGTGACGAGCCAATTGCTTTCCGTGGAGACTGAGTTCCAACCGGTCGGGCACTCGAAGCGTAAGGAACTCGGCGAGCTTCTGTCGGATATACCCCTCCAGCTTCTGCTGAGTGGACGCGACCTTTACCACGTCTTTCCACCGATCCCCGCCTTTCTGGAGTTCTTGGTAGATGTCAATCCCGTCAACAAACTCCTTTGCCAACCGCTCAATGGTCGCACCTTGAACGCCTGTGCCTTTGAAGAACTCCTTCAGGAAGTTCTCAAAGATCACCTTGTTGCCGCGATACTGAAGTTCAAGGGCAATGGGCAGTTTGCGTTCGTTCAGAGCGCGAATGGATTCGTCAAGGCGCTTAAACTCCTCGTGCCATGCCTCTCGCAGCTCGGTCAGGGCCGTTTCCAGTTCCTTCGCTGTCTGCCTTCGCTTGGCTTCGTCACGCGACAAGTCTTCCAGCGACTGTTTGGTTTCACGCAGTTGTTTTTCCAACTCGACGTAAGTGTCGGGATTGACTTCGGGCAACTGAATCTGCCGACGCACTGCCGCAAACTCCTCGTCCAGACCTTCGCGCTTCTTCTCAACTTTTGATTTGATTTCCTCGACCGTCTGCTTGGCGGCGCGCAGGCTAGAGACGCTGGAAACGAGGTCCGCTAGGAAATCGTTGGCAGGCTTCAAAGCCGTCTTCGCCGCCTGAATCTCCTCGGGGTTCTCTTTGGAACTCATCCCCATCAGAGTTTTGAGGCTTTCGGCGTGTTCTGATTGAAGGTCTTCTGCCGCGTTGGCCAGTTCTTCAAGCCAGTCGGCTGTCTCCTGCAACGCGGCGATGTCCGTGTTGAAGGCGACCTGCTTCGCCAGCTTGTCGGCAACCTTGTGCTCTTGGAACACTTTGAGGCTTTCCTCGACCTTCGCCTTCTTTTCGAGCAGTTCATCTTTCTTACCGACACTCGTTTCTTGCCGACCGAGTTTCAGAACCACATCGCGCACAGCCTGCACCTTTGGCTCTGTTTTCTCCCGGACCTCCCGGAGTTCGTCCGAGTAGAATTTCTCAATCAAATCGGTGTTACGGTCCTCCTTGCCCAATTCGCTCAAGTCCTTTTGGCCGAAATAGAGAACCTTCAGCAGCCCTCCATTGGGGCGGAGGTTCTGAGTTAATTGCCCATTCTGGAAAACCTTGGGCACTTCCCCACAAATCCGTTTTACCTCGTATTCTTTGCCGCCCGGTCCGCGCAATCGCATGGTGATTTTCCCACCGCTGCCAACGTGTTCTTTAACCAGCGCCGTCTTGTAGGTTTCGTCCGGCGGATTTGTAGTCCAGCGTCCGCGCAACTCAACTCCGAGTCCGTATCGCAGGAGTTCCAAGACCGTGGACTTGCCGCTACCACGAATGCCGATGAGGTTGTTAAGCCCGCTGTTTAGCGCCCACTGAAAGCGGACTCCATCCGTTCCGCTTCCTTCGACCTCAATGGAAAGCACGTGCGGATGCGTGACTTCCTGTGGCGCAGCGGAAACCCGGTGGCGATGGTTTAGCAACGCAAGTTTAACCGCTTCAAACGTGTGTGCCCCAATCTGCAGAAAGCACCGCTGCTCCTGACCGCCGGTCTTGTGCGCCTGCCCCACCTTTGCCAAGTCCTTTGGGTCAGAACCTTCAACGGAAGGCGGCAGCGGTTCGCCAAGCCACTGCTTCCAGTCCTTTTCCTTGTCGCGTGTGCGAACCTTTTGAAATCCGAGCACGTTCTCTCGGAAGAGCGCCTGCTTTCCGAATTCGCCTACACGGCCACCGTCGAGTTCGTTGAAGAAACCACAACGGTCTTCGACATGAGCAAGGATGACGAAGCTGTCGCGGGCATGCTTTTCGCGCGCCTTGTGTAGCTCCTCAAGCAATGTCGTCAGACTCCAGCCGCAGCGGGCGTTTTCGTTACCGCGATCTGTTACGTCTGTTCCGTGAAAGGCGCTCTCAAGGAAAGGATTGATCCAATCTTTCTCTTTCGCCCAGGCGTTGCGTTCAAAGACAATCAAGGCGTGGATGCCGTTCGCACCGTCGTTCACCGAGAGTTCAACCCCCGGCAGAAGGAAGATGCCGCGCTTCTTCGCGGCCTTGCGGAGGGACTTGAATTCCTCGAAATCGAACTTGTTGTGGTTGGTGATGACTCCAACTCCAACACCCTCGTGCTCCAACCGATCAACGAACTCGCCAGTAAACGCGCTCGGTTCGCCTTTGTAGTCGAACTCCTTGTCCTGGCACGTGTGCAGATGAAAGTCTGCGCGAACCCAGCGGTTGCCGTGCGGGAAAAAGTTCTCCGGAGGATTTGTGTTCATGAGTGCTTTTAGGACGATATGAATCTTCTCGCTCAGTTCCGGCTATGGTCCTCGGTCGGAGCAAGGTCTTCGGGTTTGGGCTGGCCGTGAACGGCTGATTGCCCGAGCCACTTGCCGGTAAGCAGGAATAACTCGTAGAACACAAGCCACTCCGCTGTCCACGGGATGATGGTTTGGTGCAGATGCCAATGCTTCTGCCACGGCTGTTCGCGCCAGTCGAAAAGGCAGAGCGTGTCGTTGTGATACATGTGTGCGCCCTTGGTGTATTCAATCCTCGGCTCGATGACGCGGACCTCTGGCGAGTTCCAAGGAGCGTAGTGGATTTCGACGCGATAGCTTGGGCTCTGCTCCGTCGGCTGGATGCGTCCCCGGCATGTCAGTTTCAGCCCACTGATGCGGGAGTTCAAAAACGGGAACTTCTCCCGAAGCAGCGCTTGTTCGCTGACGACCTTGCGATACTTGTCAGCCTTGTTTGTCGGAATCATCACCATAGAACTTGTGAGTCAGATTCGGCATGCCCGCCCCAACAAAAGTCGAGACAATCACCCCTGAACCGTTCGTCGAAGCCAGGCCGGCATTCACGAGCGCAGCCTTGCTGAACAGTGCATGTGCCTTGGCCGAATCCTTGTCGTAGGCTTCAAAGAAGCCATCGCTTTGGAACACCCAATCCCACGCCTCGCGCGCCTGCGGCTTCGTGCAGTTGGGATGATGCAGCACCAACAGCTTGTCGAGCGCCTCGCCTACGCGGGTGCGGAGTTCGATCATGTTTTCATCGTTCGCGGATTTCGTGAGTTTGTCGCGCGGGGTCTTGGTTTGCGCCCGGTTCTCGACTTCGAGGCTGGACGCAAGCCGGGTCTTGAGCTTTGAAAGCAGCCAGTAGAACGCCTCGTCGTCACGCTCGTAGTAGCTGGGAGCGCATTCCTCGACCAGCATTGTCAGCTTGAGCCCGTTCGGCATGTCCCAATCCTCGCCGCGACTGCGGGCGAACCGTTTCATCAGGCGAATCATCACTCGCAATTGCGAGCCTGCTCCATCCCGCTGCTTGTTCAGCGCCTCGACGCGTTCCTCAAACCAACGGTTGATCTCGGTAGGATCGGACGGAGTGAAGCCGTTTGCCCCGGCCAATTCCTGCCGCTCGTTGTCGGTGTCTGCATCCAGCTTGCGGTAACACGGCACGTCCACGTGATGGCCCTCAGCGTAGAACACGCGGACGCAGTTGTTGTGAATTTCCGGCTGCTTGTTGAAGTTCGTGTCTTTGAGCGCATCGCGCACCATCTCTTGGGTTTCTCGGGCGGTGTAGGCCGAGCCGTCCTTCTTCTTCAAGTCGTCCTTGTGAAACCACACGCCATCGTCAATGTCGTAGGCGTTGTCTTTTTCCTGCACAGTCGTGTTGATGGCCATCGAACCTTGTGGAATGAAATGGTCGTCATTGAGGCGGATGTCCTCGGGGCGATTTCGCTTGAGGCGATTGCGGTTCGCTTCACGGTGGCCACGCAATTTGTCCTTTACCGCCTGCGGCAGATTCACACAGTCGGTTTCGTAAGCTTGAATCTGTTCGTTGTAATCAAACATGGGGCACTCCTTGGGTGGCGGGCTTGTTTGCGAGTTGGTTGGCGTAGGCCATCCAGTCCACTGCCGGGACTGTGGCCAGGGATTGCAGTTTCGAGAGCAGTCGGAATGCAAAATGGGCAAGCGCGTTTTCCGGTGGGCCGAACGTGTATTTGCCCTGTGCTTCGAAAACATCAAAACTCGCGCCCGTTGCGGCAAACCCGCAGTCAATCGTGCCCTCCTTCGGCAGCTTCGCGTGAATCTCCCGAAACGATTCGCCCAGACCGTCCTTCCAATCCACTTCGATGGCGAGAATGCCCGCCACAATCTCGAAGTGTGGCTTCGGGGAAAGTCTGCCGTTGGCCGTGTAGATTTCGACCGATGTCCGCTTCAGCCGGCGCACTGACGCGGCTTTGTCCGCCGCGTATTCCAGGTAGCCCTTGTCAATCTTCGGCTTGCACTCAAACACGGCATAGACGGCCTCTGCGGGGACATAGCGATGCTTGTCGTTGTCCAGCAGGGCGGGCGTGTATTGCCGATCAAACACCACCACATCAATGGACTGACTGACCTTGCCGTCGCTATCAAGCACGATGGCCTTCTCAACGGTGTAGCGGTTCGGGAGATACTTGCGCAGAAAATCAATGAAGTGCTGCTCGTTGACTTCGCCTCGGTCGCCCGCGTGGGTGATGCGGCGCGAGGACCTCAACCGAGCCGCGAGGCATTCCTGTTCTGTCGCGAACGCATCACGAAGAAAGTCGGAGTTCTTGGGAGTCACGTTGTCGTCGCTCATACCTATTTGGTCTTAACACGGATTTCGCCGGTCAGGAGTTTTTGCATCAGGCCGCGCTTTTGTTGCTTGAGGGCTTCCAACTCGGCTTCGAGCAGGCGGATTTCGCGGTCGCAGGCGTCGAGCACCTGCACGATGTGTTTTTGCTCCTCGATGGTGGGAGGCAACTCGATGTAGTGGCGCAGGAAGTCCTTGGAATCGAAGATGAGCTTTTCGCGGTGGACGCCGTCGCTGGCGAGGAATGCCAGATGCCACATGCGCTGCTCGTGGCACAGCCAGTCAAAGAACGGCATGTGCAGCACGTCAGGGGCTTTGTTAACGAGGATGGAGTATTCCTTGGAGACATGGCAGCCGGAGAACTCCTTCGTGACCATGCCCCACGCGCCGTGAACAACCTGCCGCTTGGAAACTAGAAAGTCGCCGGTGCGAATCTCGTGCAGGTCGGTGGTCTTGTAGTCTGCGCCGCGCAAATCCTCACGGCGGAACAGTCCACCACAACGGCGGCGGATGCTGATGAGGCGATAAACGTCGTTCGGCGACCAGTTGACCGGGCGGAAGATGTGCTTCAGGACTTCGCTTAATTGGACGCACTGCCACTTCGCCCGCCTAGCGAAAGAGAACCTCTGCTCGCCAAATAGCAGGTCGCGGCGAAGTGCTCCCATTCGGTCCGTCTTTACGATGATGAGTTGTTGTAGCTTCTCAATGCCTCGATCCCACGCGTGGAGAATTGCGGCAATGGTTTGTTGTTCCGAAAACGGCGGTATTGGAACAATGAATGAGCCCAATTCTTCGCGGTTGACCTTCGGCATCCCGGTTCGTGCAGACGTTGCTATGGCTTGGCGAACAAACATTGGTGAACGCATCACTTGCACCAAGAAGGCAGCAGCAACCTCGGCATTGACATATATGGGATAGGCGTCAGCACTTGACACCCCATCGAAGTCAACGAGGCAGACCTTGTTCAAGTTTGGGCGGATTTTGCTGTAAACGATTGCCCCCGCTCTGAAAGGATATTTGCCTGAGGTCAGCCCAAGCGCCCTGCAAGTCTTCAGCCCACTAATAGCGCCTGTCCCCGACTCGATGTTTTCTGGTCCGAGATACAACCGGTCCGCGTAGCAGTCTTCCAGCGGCGATACCTGGCCGTTCTCGATGCGCGTTATCGAATCGAATCGAACACGTTTCCAGTTGCTAGGCAACTTCGTCACAGTCCAAGCTCCTTGAGGTAGCGGCCAATCTCCTTTCGCACGCCTACGAGTTCGTTTTCGAGGCGGGTGATTTCCTTCTGCACCTTCTTCAAGTCCACCGGGGCTTCCGGCTCGAAGGTGTCCACGTAGCGCGGGATGTTCAGATTGAAGTCGTTCTCCTTCACTTCCTCGAACGTCACGCGCTTGGCGTATTTGGGCACGTCCTCGAATTTACGGAATGTCTCGACAATCTTCTCGATGTCCTGCGGGCGGAGCTTGTTCTGCTTGGCATCGGCTGCGAAGTCGCGGCTGGCGTCAATGAACAGGATGTCCGTGCCGTGGCGGGCTTCCTTCTTGCCCTTGTTGAACAGGAGAATCGCGGCGGGAATGCCCGTTCCATAGAAGAGATTCACCGGCAGGCCGATGACGGCTTCGAGCAGGTTTTCCTCAATGAGCGTCTGCCGAATCTTCCCTTCGGACGCGCCGCGAAACAGCACGCCATGCGGCACGATGACACCGACGCGGCCTGAGCCAGCGGCAGCGGCTTCGATCATGTGCGTGATGAACGCATAGTCGCCCCGGCTCTTGGGCGGGATGCCGCGATGGAAGCGGCCGTAAGGATCGGCGGCGGCTTTTTCCGCGCCCCACTTGTCGAGCGAGAACGGCGGATTGGCGACCACGATGTCGAACTTCATCAGGCGGCTGTCTTCGACAAGCTTGGGTGAGTTGAGCGCGTCGCACCATTCGATGCGCGCGGCGTCAAGGCCGTGGAGGAACATGTTCATCCGCGCCAGCGCATAGGTCTGGTTGTTGTTCTCCATGCCGAACACGGCGACGTTGGCGGGCTGTGTCTTGTCCTTGCGCGGCACTTCGTGGGCGACTTTCACCAGCAGCGAGCCCGAGCCGCACGTTGGGTCGCATATCTTGTTGCCCGGTTTTGGCGCAAGCAGCTTGGCGAGTAACGTGGCGACCTCGGCGGGCGTGTAGAACTCGCCGCCCTTCTTGCCAGCGTCGGAAGCGAACTGGCCGATGAGATATTCGTAGCAATCGCCGATGATGTCGGCGTTGCCAAGCGTGCGCGGGCGGAGATCCAATGGTGCGAAGTCTTCCAGCAGGTGCTTGAGGCGGCGGTTGCGGTCGCGCGTTTCGCCGAGGTTCACCTCTGAGTTGAAATCAATCTTGCGGAACACGCCGTCGAGCTTGGCCTTGTTCTCGTCTTCGATGGAATCGAGCGCGTGGTTGATGAGTTCGCCGATGTTGTCGGCATCGCGCTGGGCGTGGAGCGAATCGAACGTGGCGTCCTCCGGCATGATAAACCGCTCACGAGCAAGGCGGCGCTGCACCATGACTTCGTCCTTGGGAAACTGGGCGCGTAGTTCCTCGACGCGTTGCCGGCGCACGTCACTCAGGTATTTGAGGAAGAGCATGGTCAGGACGTAGTCCTTGTAAACTGACGAATCCATGACGCCCCGGAAGGTGTCGCACGCCTTCCAGGCAACGCGGTTGATTTCGGCTTTGCGGTCAATGATGGGATCAGGCATGGGCGGCTTGTTGGTTGGCCCAGGCGCGCAAGAGGTCGCGACGGGCGGTGGAAAGTTCGTTCATGAGATTGTGTTCCTGTTCGATCAGTGAATTGAGTTCGGCAACGCGGCGTTGCACGTCCAGCGGCGGCAGTTGCACTGGCAACGCGCGCAGCACGTCGAGGGAAATCATGGGAATGGTCGTTCCAGAATTGTTTGCGCGCATGAATTGCTGCGACGCGTCCTGGTTGAGCCACCACGCGAGGAATGGCGGGAACACAAGGGTTGTGTCGGGACGGAGGACGTGAAAACTGCCCGGCACGATGGCCTGCCCGCTGGTTTCGCCGATGGGAACGGCGTAGTTGCGCGGGCCGCGCGCCATGAGAATCACGTCGCCGGGCTGAAGCAGGTGCTCGGTGAGATTCCGAATCCCGCTGGCGCTAATCTGCGTCAGCCCATCTTGGGCAGGCGCGATGCGGAGGCGGTCGGCGTCCACATCGCGCCCCTGAATCAACGCGACAGTCCCGTCCGGGTCGGGCTCAATGCTCGACCGGAATGGATAGCCGGCCCGTAGCGCGGCGACTTGTCCAAGCGTTGTGTTCACAGATTACTTTTCTTTGCGCACGCCTTTGAACGGTTTCGGATTGCACTTCATGTCCATAAAGCGCCCCGTGTCACCGTCGCGCTTCACCCAGCGTTCGGAGTGGGGATTCCAAGTTTGCGAACGGTTCGTCACTGGACCATTCCGGTGGCCGTCGCCTTTAGGTGGATTCGTTGCCATAGTATCGTTTGGTTAGAGTGATGGCCAGCGGCTCGCGATTTCTTCGCAGGCTGCGTTGATGTCCTTGCGACGTTGAGTGTGGTTCACCGGCGCGACAAAGAGCTTCTCCTGAAATACGTCGAAGACGTAGCAGTGCTTCCGGTCCACGGATTTCGGTCCGGTGAAACGATGACTCGCGTAGGAATGAACGAGCGTGGCGACGTAATTTCCGGCGTCGTCCGTGAGTGGATGACTCTTGCTCAGGTAGAGCTTGAGCAGACCGTAGCGAACCACCCCGCCTTTCCCTGTGACGACGAGTTCCAGTTCGGGCCGAATGCTGACTTCGACGCCCGCGATGAGCAGGTGCTTGGCGGATTCGGGTGCTTTGCGGAACGTGATGCCGGTGAGCGGCAGGCTGGGCGCGGTGTTAAGCAGGTGGTCGAGCGCTTGGCTGTTGACCTGACGACGCATCTCCTCGGCCTCGGTCGCGACCGTTCGGGATTGAATGGCGGTGATGGCTGCCCTCACCGCCGCCGGGTCATGTGCAGCATCCACGAAGAATCCGACCAAGGGGTCGAAGCAGTCATTGTAAATGGCCGTCTTGAACGGCTTGGGATACTTCTGGTCCACGAGGATGGTTTTGCGTCGGGCAGCGGACCGGCTGCCGACATATTCACCAAGTTTGGTGACGCTGATGCGCGGCAAGGGCCGCGGGCCAGTTGGCTTTTTAAGGGCGATCATAATGTCGCGGTGCGAGGCGCGACTCGACCCCGAATAGTTGTTGTTTCCCGCCCGCCCCTCTGCCACCTTCTTGGTCGCAACACCTGATCGTGGCCGCAAGGCTCGCGGTTGGCTGGAAAGGCATCCCGGTCGCCGGTGATGCCTTTCGTTTGAACCGACGAAATATACAGTATCAAAGTTCGGGCGGTTGTCAAATTGCAATTCGTTATGCCGGATTGTTGATACTGTAGGTGCGTATTTGCGGTAGGGTGGAGCGCTGGGTTACCTGCTTGGAGCTGCGGGTTGAGCCTGTTTCCGGGTTTGATATTACGACCTCCTCTGATTACTCGGTGATAGTCAATCCTTGGCTGGGGTATTCTGACACTTGATCATTTGTCGGGGTTTGCCGCCCCGGCCAGACGTCCACCAGCCAGCGCTCCAACCACCGCACCAACCGGCCTCCGACGGCAAAACCGACCACACCGCCACCCAAAGCGCCGAGGATCGCGTTTTCCGTCTTGGCTTGTTTCCGCTTCTCGCGCGACAGCGGCGCTCGCGTTTTTCCATTCCAGCGCCGGGCAGTCCGTGTGGTTTTGTTGCTTTTGTCGAGATTGCAGTCAATGCATGCGGGCTTGAGATTAGGACACCGGTCCGTGCCGCCGTTGGAACGAGCATTGGAGTGGTCCACATGCCATGAGCCCCGTCTGCCCGGCCGGTTGTAGTTCTTCCTGGAGAGTTTCGTGTGACAGAGGTGGCAATAGCCGCTCGTGCAACCGTAAATCCAGTCAAGTTGTGCGCCTGTATACGCCATAAACAAGGATGGTCAGTGCTCGCGGTCCTTGACGCCGCTTTCGTGTCCCGGCGCGATCGTGTCTTTGCTTACAATCGTGCCATGGATGCCCATCGTCGTCCGTTCACCACCGCCCGAGTTTCTCAACATTTCTGCGGCGGCTTGATTTGCCTCGGCTTGGGTATCGTGAACGCTGGACGCACGGTCCGACGTGTTCAGTTTGTTGACCCACTTTCCGTCGTCGCGACGGTATACGCTTCTATCATTTGGATTTGCCATATTGGTTTGTCTTGTGGTTTTGGATTTCAGTGTTTGCGGTGGAAATCACGGTTTGCTCCTCACTGCGGACTCGCTATTCTTCGACGAATCAATACGGCCGCTGAGACAATGGATAATCAGGTCACCGCCGCTTCTGCGTGCAATTTTGCGAGCTTGAGCAATCGCCGCTGCTTGGGTTGGCAGCACGACGGTATCGCGCTGGTTACCTTCACCGAGAACTGCCCACCCGCGCGCCCGCTGAACAACATGTTGGTCAATCTTCATTTTTGGTCCAACGATACATGAGAGGGGAGGACATCTACGGGCCATGTCTAAAAAAAGTGTTCGGACGGATCGCGACCTGAATCGCGTCACGCTGCACCGTATCCATAGGATATTTGAGCGAATTCGCTCGGGTGACCTCCCAAACCTTCCGACGCTCGCAAAAGAACTCGAAGTCTCGAAGAAGACAATCTACCGGGACATCGAATTCATGAAGGATTTCATGAAGCTACCGATCGAGTTCGATGTTCACCGGAGGGGCTACCTTTTTTCTTCTGAGGTCAGCAGCTTTCCGCTGCTCAAGCTGACGGAAGGGGAATTGTTCGCAATCTTCGTTGGTGAAAAGGCATTGGAACAATACGTCGGCACTCCATTCGAAAAGCCGCTCAGAAACACGTTCCAGAAGTTCACCGCTGGTCTGAGTGGGGAGCTTTCCTTTCAATGGTCCGAGCTTCAGAATGCGATTTCATTCAAGAGCATTGAAGTGAACTCTGTTGACGCTCGCGTGTTCCAACAATTGGTGATCGCCATCAGGCAGCGTCATGAGATCACTTTTGAATACCAAGGTTTGAAAGATACGAAGTTCAAGCCTCGTCGAGTGCAACCCTACGAATTGGTGTCCGCGGAAGGGCAGTGGTATTTGTTCGCCCTGGATGTGGAGACCCAGGCGGTCAAGAAGTTCGTCCCAGGGAGGATGAAGGCCCTTCACACGACGAAGATCACGTTCGTGAAACCCAAGGGTTTTTCGGCGGCAAGTGAATTGAAGAACAGCTTTGGCATCTTCTCAGGAAGCAAGCCAACAACGGTGGAAATACTGTTTGACCGTTTTGCATCGAGGCTCATCCGAGAACGACTTTGGCATTCGTCCCAACGCATAACGGAGATGAAGGGCGGCAGGCTCAAGTTGTCACTGGAGCTTGGCGGTTTTGAAGAAGTTGAACGGTGGATTCTGAGTTGGGGAGATCACGCCCATGTCCTTTCCCCACCGGAGCTGACTGACAGGATCAAAGCAACTATGACCAGAGGGCTGAAGAATTACTAGGGCTGGCGCTCAGAAGAATGCCAGTGCCATTCTGGTCGGCATTGCCTCAAGGCTCAAATGAGTCTCCTCCATCGCGAGAACCAATTTGCAACTGTGCCGTCCGATTCCAGCGGTGGGAGAGTCACCCGGCGATAGCCGCGCTCACAATGGACGAGGACGCACTCGTGGTCACGCAGGTTGCGGAGCTTGTGGGGCTTGATCTTGTGTTCCTCGGTTTCGGAGTAGTTGCTGCTTGCCCGTCCGGCACTGTAGCCCCAAGAGCGTTTGACGACGCGTTTCTTGCCGAGAAAGTCGGCGGCCTGAACGGCGTCGGCCTCGTCGGCGGCGCGGAAGATGAGGCGGTTGCGGAGGTTCAGCGTGAGCACCTTCGCCTTGTCGTTGCCAAGCGGTGGCACGAGTGAGGTCGTGCTCTGGGCGGCGGCGACCACCGTCGCGCCAGCTTCGCGGATCACATCAACGCAATTGTAGTCGCTCGTGCCATCCTCGCTCGCCGTCATGAATCGCTGTGCTTCGTCGGCCCACAGGATGAGCAGGTTGTTCTTGGCGCGGGCGTCCTTGGCTTGGTCGAATCGGCGCAGGGCATGGTTGTAGTAGAGCAGTTTCAGGAACGTGTTCACGTAACGGCGCTCGGTCTGAAACTTCTGCGGCATCGTGGTGAGGATGATTCGGCCCTGGTCAATCGTGTTGAAGTGGAACGTGCTCTCACCCGTGCAAAACACTTCGGCCACTTCGGGGGTGAGGAAGTATTGGAGATAGTTGGCGATGGTTTCGCGGACACCGCCAAGCTGCTCGTCGGGTTGCGTCAGAAAGCGGTTGGCGAAGTGGGCGTAAACGGCTTCGCGGCGCGGCGTTTCCAGCAGCGATTCGAGGTTCTCCATTTCTTCCTCCAGCATCTCGCGGTCGGACAGAAGCTCGAACGCGCCACGCAGGGTCACCGGTCGGTTCAACTCGAACAGCATTTCCAGCGCATGGGCGATGTGCGTCTGCGCCTGACTTTTGAAGAATCCCTTGTCGCCGCCCTGGCCGAGGCTGGTGGCGGTGTCCACAACGAACTTGGCGTAGGTCGTGAATGGGATGCTTCGGTCGCCGGTCAGGTTGTAGCGGTGCGGCGGCGTCCACTGGCCATCCGCGTCGTTGGCGCGGATTTGCAGATGAATCAGGTCGTGCTCGCGCCCGTAGTGCCGGGCCATAGCAGCGAGCGTCTCCCAATAGACCCCCTTTTCGTCGATGCACAGGCCGCCCCACGTTGGCTCGTTCTGGAAGACCTGGTGCGCGAGTTGGTTGATTCCAGAGCTGGTTTTGCCTGAGCCGGTGTCGCCGGTGATGAGCCAGCCACGGCAAAACTGATTTCGCCGCCACGTCAACCCGCCCAGGCGCGCAACAAATCCCCGCTTCGCCGGTGCGAACAAGAGCCACGCGGCTACCAGTGCCAATCCAATCGCGCCAGCCAGCAGGAGGTATTGGGGATGCCGGAACATCACTTCGAGGTCTGGCGGGAATGCGATCGGACTGATTGGCATGAAGTCCAGTTTCACGGCCACGCCCTCCCGATCAGGTATCCAGCCAGCAGGCTGGCGAGCGCGGCGAAGAATGCCGCCGTCCGGGTGATTCGGGCCGCGAGATGCGTCGAGGGCAGCTTCTTCAAGGCGTCCAGCAGGGCCGCTGACTGTGCCTGAAATGTCCGCGTCGTTTCCGCGAGCTTTGCGATGTCGGCCCGCACCAGTTCAAACGACGGCAATTCGCGCCGTCGCAGGTCATCCCAATGTCGCTGGTGGATGCGGAATAGGTCGACCAGCAGCAGCACCGCATCGTCCTCGCGCAGTCGGTATCGTTCGCGCCAGTCGGCAACCGCCCGCTCGAAGTCGTCGTCAAAGTCGGGTTCGATGTTTGGCATAGGCTACTTGGTCGGCAAAAGGAGTTCCGTGACCGATTCGATTTCGCCGTAGAGCTTGCGCTGCCAGGTCTGAAGGCGCTGCCGATCAAGGAGGCTGAACGCAGCGTGCTTGACCGCGGCGGTGATGGTCACGTTCTCAGCATTGAGCATCTCCACGAGCCAATCCTGCAAACGGGCCATCGCGATTTCGCGCCCGCCAAGCTTGTCCTTGAGCTGCGCCCGCACCTCCGAGGATTCAAACAGCGCGAAGCTGTCGCTGTGTGCGGCGTTGCGCACCACGACGTAACCGGACTGCTTGCCGAACTGGTCGGCGAGCCGCTGCACCTGGTCCACGCTGTCGGCCTCGTGATTCACCGGCATGACGAGCGTGAGTTGCCCACCCATCGCCGCGAGAACGGCTGGCAGGTCTATCTCGGCAAAGTATTCAATGAACAGGTCGGTCGAGGCCGCCCGGCAATCCATGACGACGAGTTGAGATTTCTCCAGCGCGGCAAAGATGCCGTCGAGTTCGCGGCGGTTGTCCAGGTCGAGAAATCGTGCGTCTGGATGAAACCGCTTCAACGTCGAGTTCTCGTTGTCGGAGTCAATCGCGACGTGCGGCATGCCTTTGTCCTTGAGGAACTGGACGAAGTTCACGGCAAAGAAGCTTTTGCCGACGCCGCCTTTGCCGTTGAGGATCAAATCGAGTCGTTTCATGTGGTCTGGAGTTTGAGCATCCGCACCTGGGCAATGCGCGGCCCGCGCGGGCGCGGCTGTTGAGAGTCCTCGCTGCTGACATTGGCCGGTGGTTCTGCGACCGGGAGCGCGTCCGGTGGATGCTGTTGGGCCGCTTCAGGGCTGGACACGGCGGGGACAACGGACCGCTTGCGCCCGGGACGCCGTCGCGGACGAACGATTTCGCCAAGCACCTCATGACAGAACACGGCGACAGCCGTCTTGCTGGTCGGCAGGCAATGCTGCGTGAGCAGTTCGGCAATCGCGCGATACGACGCGCGCTTCTGCCGGAGTTCTGCGATGACATCCTTGGCCGGGATCAGGTCCTGGAACTTCTCTGGACGGCGCGGCGTAAACTCAGCGACCGCCTGCCGGACACTGGCTGGATCAAATGAGGTCATACGCGGGAGCGTGGTGGATGTGGACGGGGAATGCGCTCGGCGGCGAGACGGACACGCGGATGCGTTGACGCGGACATGCCATTGCCAAGTGCGAGCCATGGAAAGTCCTCGTCGTCGGCGCAGTTGAGGACGTTGACCGACCGAGGTCATGGAGTGACGGCAGTTGAGTTCTGGCCGCTGCCGCTGCCTGTTCGCGGATAGCGGAAGCCGCTGCTTGTCCTTGTCCAAGGACAGTTCCTTGCCGTGTCTGCGGGCGTGGACAGAACGCAATCGCGGGCTGTTCGCGGACATGGACAGCGCGCGGATGCGCCCTGTGCTTGGCCAAATTAGGTTCACGGACAGGCTGTTGCCGTGGCCGCGAGCCGATGATGTTGCGCGGTTGTTCCGCGCTCAGACCGCGACTCATTCGCGGACGCAGAATCCTTGTGGCAACAAGGGGTAAGGCTTGTCCTGTCTTAATCATGATGAGAAACGCACTGCCTCTGATGCTGGCTGAGCTCGGTCCGCCACTGCTCTAATTGCGCGGTCACGGCTTGAATGCGGTTGATTTGTTCGATGCTCACCACCTTCGCCCGCGCTCCCACGTGAGCGCCGAGTCGGGTCTCCGGCAGCTCAACGATTAGATTCGCCGCGTTGCGGTTGATGTGTTCGCCGAATCGTTTCAGCACTTGGATGGCGGTTCGGATTTGAGCGGTCGTCGGTGCGTGCATAGTCAGATGTGGATTCCGCGTGAAGACTTGCGGGTGAGTTCGGGACGCTGGGTGTGCCGGCGCTTGGGCAACCATTCCGCGCGTTGGATTTCCTCCGGACCGAGGGGATGTGCCCAAGGCTCACTGAAACCAAGGCGAGCGGCAGCTTCCTTGGCGGCGAGCTTGGTGGGCGCTTCAACAACAGTCCGCAACGGATCGCCCATCAAGCGGGCGTATTCCCGGTCGGTGTGGTAGATGCCCCAGCGTTGGTCGCCGGACGCTACAGTCGTTCTCGTGCTCACACCAACAGTTCAGCACATGGCGCGAGATGGCAGATGTAGCAGCCACACAAAGTGCGCATGCAGTCCGCGTGACTTCCAACACGCGGTTGGCAAACGGACCAAGAAGTCCTGCGTCCTTTTTCAGATTCGTTCGTCTTTAATGCTGAAAGGGACTGCGAAGACATGTAGTCCGGAACACAATCAAGAACGATGAAGACACAAGAATTCGAAAACGACACAGTGAAACAGACCGTTCGTGAACGCTACGGACGGATTGCTCAGGACGGCGGAAGCTGCGGCTGTGCGCCGACGTGTTGCAGCCCCTCCGGAACGACGGCCATGGTTGACCATGATGCCGCAGTTGTATCGCAAGGGGTGGGTTACTCTGCTGAAGACACTGGCGCAGTGCCTGAAGGCTCAAACCTCGGATTGGGCTGTGGCAACCCTCAAGCAATCGCCGCATTGAAGCCCGGCGAGACCCTGCTCGATTTGGGCAGTGGCGCGGGCTTCGATGCGTTCCTTGCTGCGCGGGCGGTTGGCCCGACGGGTCGCGTTATCGGTGTGGACATGACACCGGAAATGGTGAGCAAGGCGCGAAAAAACAAAGTCAGTGGCGGATACGAAAACGTCGAGTTCAGGCTCGGCGAGATTGAGAGCCTGCCAGTGGCGGACGCGACGGTGGATGTCATTATCTCTAACTGCGTCATCAATCTCTCGCCGGACAAGCCGCGCGTGTTTTGTGAGGCGTTCCGCGTGCTGAAACCAGGCGGACGGATCGCGGTTTCCGACATCGTCGCCATCGCGCAGATTCCTGAAGAACTGCGCAAGGATTGGGAGCTTTACACGGGCTGTGTGGCAGGCGCTTCGCTCGTGGATGACCTCAAAGCCATGTTGAATCAGGCTGGATTCATCAACATTCGGATCGTGCGCAAAGGTGAAAGCCGTGAGATTATCGGCGGGTGGTTTCCGGGTCGGAAGGCGGAGGATTATGTAGCGTCTGCCAGCATCGAAGCCGTGAAACCTTGACGGACTGATGAACGCAACGCTGGAACATATCTGGCATGAATTCGCCGACAAGCTGGGGCAGTTCATCCGTTCGCGGGTGTCTGACCCGGCGTCGGCGGAGGACATCCGGCAGGATGTCTTCGTGAAGATTCAGAAGCGGCTGGGGCAACTCCAAGACCCGGCGAAGCTTCAAGGTTGGATTTACCTCATTGCCCGCAACGCCATCATTGACCATTACCGGACGCACAAGGAAACGGTCGAAGTGCCGGAGACGCTGCCTGCCGATCCAGATGCGAACGATGGCGAAATTGAGGAACTGAAGGCGTCGTTCCGCCGGATGATCTACAGCCTGCCGGAACTGTATCGCGAGGCGGTGGTTCTGACCGAGCTTGACGGTTTGACGCAGCAGCAACTGGCAAAGCGTCTCGGCATTTCCCTTTCCGGCGCGAAGTCACGCGTGCAGCGTGGCCGGGCGCAGTTGAAGCAGATGCTCGACGAGTGCTGCAAATTCGAGTTTGACCGGCGCGGCAAAGTCATTGGTTGTGAACCGCGAGAGCAGACTGGCTGTGCGGAGTGCTCCACCCCTTCTGTTCGCCCGCCAACTTCAGCCAAGCCTGCGGATCACGATCCTGGTCGTTGACCGGGCATATTGGGGCGACAATGGAAGTCGGGAGAAACTGGGGGTTGACACTGTTAGCCACTTTGCTAAATTCCTACTCGTGATGGCAAGTAAACCGTCAGTCGCGCAGTTCAAAGCACAGGCGCAGGTGTTCAAGGCGTTGGCCCATCCGGGTCGTCTGCTCATGCTGGACGAATTGTCCCGGGGCGAGCGGTGCGTATGCGAATTGGCCGCATTGGTCGGATCGGAAATGCCCACCGTTTCCCGGCATCTGTCCCAACTCAAGCACGCCGGCATCGTGGACGACGATAAGCGCGGTGCTCAAGTGTTCTACCGGTTGGTGACGCCGTGCGTCATGAACTTCTTCCAGTGCGTGGCTTCGGTGCGTGAGAAGACCCGTGCGTAGAGACGCGGGCGGAATCCCTTTTTTTGAGTGTGGACTTGCTGGATTAGCTAAATGTCGAATAAGCGCAGGATTATCGAATCATGAATGGCGCGTGTGAAGCCGATGTCGGGAATGCGAACTGGAGCCGGGAACTCAAGATTCTCGGCGGGTTCGCGGCTGTCTTTATCTTGCTGTTCTTCCTGCCGGTGGGCGTGCCTCGTTTCGACAACGCGCTCAAGGAAGGGCTGGAACTGACCAAGTGGTATGCACAGGAGCACGTTCTGCTTTGCCTGATTCCGGCGCTGTTCATCGCGGGGGGAATCAGCGCCTTCGTCAACCAGGCTTCGGTCATGCGCTACCTGGGGCCGAAGGCGAACAAGGCGCTGGCCTACGGGGTGGCCTCGGTGTCTGGGACGATCCTGGCGGTGTGCTCCTGCACCGTGCTGCCACTGTTTGGCGGCATCTGGATGCGTGGGGCTGGTCTCGGACCCGCGACGGCGTTCCTCTACTCCGGCCCAGCCATCAACGTCCTGGCCATCGTGATGACGGCGCGGATTCTCGGCATGGAACTGGGCACGGCACGAGCGATTGGGGCGGTGGCGTTCAGTGTAATTGTCGGATTCGCCATGCATCTGGTCTTCCGACGTGAGGAGCAAGCGAAGGCAGAAGCGGCGGCGGAGATGCCCGAAGTGGAGGTCAAACGTCCGCTTTGGCAAAACGTGCTGTTTTTCGCCTCGATGGTGGGCGTGCTGGTGTTCGCGAATTGGAGCAAACCAGCGGAAACGACCGGCCTCTGGGCTGAAATCTTCGCGTGGAAATGGCCCGTGGCGGCGGCATTCGCTGCCGGGTTGGGGGTGGCGCTGGGACTCTGGTTTGGGTTCAAGTGGAGAGAACTGGCGCTTGCGGCGCTGCCGGTAGTCATCCTGAGCTTTGCGTTCCCCCATGAACCACTGATTGCCTTCATCGTGGGCTGTGCTGGACTGGCGGTGCTCTGTGCCAGGAATCCCGGCGAAGGCCGCGAGTGGTTGGACGCGACGTGGACGCTGGGCAAACAGATCTTCCCGCTGCTCATCGGCGGCGTGTTCGTCTCCGGAATGCTGCTGGGACGACCGGGCCAGGAAGGGTTGATCCCCTCGGTGTGGGTGAGCCAATCGGTGGGCGGCAATTCATTCATGGCGAACTTCGTTTCCTCGATTGTGGGCGCGTTCATGTATTTCGCCACGCTGACGGAGGTGCCGATTCTTCAGGGCCTAATGGGCTCCGGCATGGGCAAAGGCCCCGCGCTGGCACTGCTGCTCGCCGGCCCTGCGCTTTCGCTCCCCAGCATGTTGGTGCTCCGCAGCATCATGGGCACCAAGAAGGTCGTTGTGTATGTCGTGCTGGTGGTGATCATGGCCACGATCACCGGATTGATTTACGGAGCGTTGTTTTAACCTCAAGAGAAAGGAAATAGATCATGCAAATCCTCGTTATCGGACCCGGTTGTTCGAAGTGCAAGACACTGGCGCAATTTACCGAACAGGCCGTCAAAGAACTCGGCGTCGCGGCCGAGATCAACAAGGTCACGGACCTCAAACAAATCATGGCGCTGGGGGTGATGATGACGCCCGCGCTGGCCGTGAACGGCACGATCAAGGTGACTGGCAAAGTGCCGAGCATCCCTGAAATCAAGACCATCCTGCAACAAGCGGCGGCGTGAACTGAGCTTGGAGAGAAGTGAAAGGACACCTATGAGTGATCGAACGATTGGATTTGTCGGCGGCGGACGGGTGACCCGCATTTTCCTCGAAGGCTGGCAGCGGGCCGGGCAACTGCCCGCCAAAATCGTTGTCAGCGATTGTAACGCGGAAACGCTGGGCAAACTGAAGGCGCGATTTCCGTCCATCGAAACGGTCGCGCAGAGTGCGGCAGCAGCGGCGCAAGACATTGTGTTCCTCGCCGTGCATCCGCCCGTGATGGCGGAAGTCCTCGCCGGCATCAAAGGCAGCATAAAACCCGGCGCGCTGGTGGTATCGCTCGCGCCCAAGTTCACCATCGCAAAGCTGACTGAACTGCTCGGCGGATTCGACCGTCTGGCGAGGGTGATTCCGAACGCGCCGTCAGTGATTCACCTGGGCTTCAATCCGGCTGCGTTCGGTCCGGTGCTGACGGCAGCCGACAAGACCGAACTCGTGGCCCTGCTCAAACCGTTGGGCGAATCGCCCGAAGTGGCCGAGTCAAAGCTGGAAGGCTATGCACTGCTCTCCGGCATGGGCGCAACCTACCTGTGGTTTCAACTGCAAGCCTTGCGCGAAGTGGCGGCGGGTTTTGGCCTGACTGATGGCGACATCGCTCCGGCGTTGAAACGCACGGTCTGCGGCGCGACGCGGACGTTGCTGGAATCCGGCCTCACGCCCGCCGAGGTGATGGACCTCATCCCGGTGAAGCCGCTGGCCGAAATGGAAGCGCAGGTCAGCGAGCTGTATCGCACGCGCCTGCCCGCGCTCTACCAGAAAATCAAACCGTAAACACCGCAATCCTCATTACCATGAAAGCACCAGCAAAGATTCTCATCCTCGTCGCCGTTGCAGCGGCAGTTGTGGCCGCGGTCGTCTTGAAGCAGAACAAGACGCCAGCCAACAGCGACATCAAAGCAGAGGCGAGTGTTTCAGCAACCAGCCAGGCCGCACCCGGCCCGGCAGTGACGGCGAAATTGCCGCGCCTCGTGGACTTGGGCGCGGGCAAGTGCATTCCGTGCAAAATGATGAAACCCATTCTGGACGAGTTAAAGCGGGATTACGCCGGCCAGTTCAAGACGGAGTTCATTGACGTTTGGGAAAATCCCGATGAGGGCAAGAAATACGGCATCGAGATGATCCCCACGCAAATCTTCTATGACGCCGACGGCAAGGAACTGTTCCGACACACGGGATTCTTCGGCAAGGAGGACATCCTGAGCAAGTGGAAGGAACTCGGAGTCGAGGCAAGCGGTAAGTCAAGCGCCGTGATTGTCCGGGAGCAACCCGTCGCAGCGGACGCCCGACCGCGCGACCAAGTGTGCTTCATGTGCGACGGCGATGTGAATGGGAAAGCCAAAACGCTGGTGAAGGGCGAGACCGAACAACGCCTCCTATGCTCGCCGCATTGCTACTTCATCTACTTCTCCAGTCTCGTCGGCGCTGACGCCAAAGCGGTGGACGCGAAAGTCAGCGTCAGCGATTGGGCAAGCGACAACCTCATCCCCGCGACTACGGCCATCTACCTTTACGGCATGGATGCCAAGGGGCGTCCGACCATTAAGGCATTTGCCGACAAAGACGCCGCCGTGAAGGAACAGCAGGGCAGTCCCGGCAATGTGCTCACCTGGGACGTGCTGTGGTCCAAGGAACTGGCGACGCGGTGCGCGTTCTGTGACCGCGCCGTGTATCCGGAGGACGCCTGCGGGGTGAAGTTTGGCACAACACACGGACACGGGTGTTGCACGCATTGTTCGATGGGAGTGGCGGCGCGGTTGAAGCAGGACATCGAAGTGGAAGCGAAGGACGGACTGACCGGCGAATTGATTCGAGTGAAAACGCTAAATGGCCAGATTGCGTCGCTTGAACCCGCAAGTGCTGTGGCCTGGTTTGGTCAGAAGAAGGATGCTGAGGGTAAGTGGGTATCCGCCGGCTGCTTCAAGCAGGGTTTCTTCGTCAACGCAGCGAACCTGCAAAAGTGGCTGGACGCGCGCCCGACGATGACTGGTCGCCAGATCACCATCGCTCAAGCACTCGCTGACAAGATGAAGTTGTCGCCCGAACAAATCGCGAAGGCGTGTAAACTGGGCGAGTGCAAGTGAAGCCGCGCACACAAATCCTTCTCGTGCTCGCGGCCCTGGCTGCTGTCGCGGTGCTATCTTCGACGCAACGAAAGGGAAATGCTGATCGCATCAACAATGGCGGGGCGTGCTGTCCGCTCGTGGCCGCACTGGATGCGAAGCTAGTCGTTACCGGCACAAATCAGGTCAACACCAACGCCACGGCTCAACAAGTCATCGCGTATTACTTCCACGGCACGGTGCGTTGTGAAACCTGCCTGTTGATTGAAAAGCTCGCGAAGCTCGTGATCGAGCAGGAGTTCAGCAGCGAACTCGCCAGTGACCGACTGGCGTTTACGCCTGTGAACTACGAACTGCCGGAGAACGCTCACTTTCTGACCGACTACAAGTTGCCTTGCCCGTCTTTGGTGCTCGTCCGACGGACCGACGGCAAGGAAAGAGCCTGGAAGCTGCTCGGTGACACCTGGCAACTGGTTCACGAGCCGATCAAGCTCAATGCCTACGTGGAAACCGAAGTGCGAAACTTCCTGAATGGAACAAGCCAGCCGGCGAGCACCAACCAATCCGCGTTGCCTCCTGCTGCGGATGATCACTGATTTATGGAGCAACTTTTCACAAATCTGAGTCACGCGGTTGAGGGCGCGCCGCTGGTTGCGCTGTCTGCCGCCGTCGTGTGGGGCATTTTGAGCATTGTCCTCAGCCCCTGCCATCTCGCGAGCATCCCGCTCATCGTTGGATTCATCAGCGAACAAGGCCAGGTGACAGCCAAGCGAGCGTTCTGGACTTCCACCCTGTTCGCAGTTGGCATTCTCGTCACCATCGCAGCCATCGGCGCAATCACCGCCGCCGCTGGCCGCATGATGGGTGACGTGGGGCGCTACGGGAATTACTTCGTTGCGCTCATCTTCTTCGTGGTGGGGCTGCATTTGGTGGGCGTAATTCCGTTGAATTTCTCCGGCGCGGGACCAGTGGGGATGAAGCGCAAGGGGCTGTTGGCGGCGCTCATCCTGGGACTGGTGTTCGGCATCGCTCTTGGCCCCTGCACGTTTGCCTACATGGCCCCGATGCTGGCGGTGACGTTCAAACTGGGTGGGGCAGCGCCATTCTACGCGGCCAGTCTGTTGCTGGCTTACGGCATGGGTCACTGCTCGGTGATCATCCTGGCGGGCACTTCAACGGAAGTTGTCCAACGCTTCCTCAACTGGAACGAACAGTCCAAAGGACTGGCCGCAGTCAAAATCATCTGCGGCATTCTCGTCATGCTCGGCGGCGTATGGCTCATCTACACCGCTCCATGAACACAAAGCTACATCGCCCAAGCGCCGGCACGTTGGCCGCCGTGGTTCTGGTTTTTCTGCTGAAAGGTGGCTTGCTTCGAGCCGAAACCACCAACGCGCTGACGCTCACCGATTGTTTGCGCGAAAGCCTCTCCGCCAACCACACGTTGCTGGCGCGCTCCGCCGACGCTGACGCCGCCGGCGCACGGGCCAAGGGCAGCACGGCCGCGCGTTTGCCGAAACTGTTCGCCGCAAGCAGCGCGAATCACACCAGCGATCCCTATCGCCTGCAACCCGCCACCGAAAACAACCAGCCGGGCATTTTCACCCGGGACACCTGGCAGGCGACGGCAGGGGTTTCAGTTCCCATCTACGCCGGCGGACGGCTGGCCGCTGAACAAGACGCCGCGCGCCTGCTGGCGGAGGCCGCTTCCAGTGATCTTGCGTTTGCCCGTCAGTCCCTGGCGGTGCGGGTGGTGACGCTTTACGAAGATGCGCTCGCGTTGCGCGCGGTCATCCGTTCGCTGGACCAATCCCGGGCGACGCTCACCGCGCAGGTGGAACGTATTGACGCGTTGCTCCGCCAACAAAAAGCCGCCGAAGTGGACCGGCTGCGCGTCGCGGTGCGTCTCGCGCGCGTGGAACAAAGCGCCATCGAAGCGCGCAACCGGCTCGAAATCATCCAGGCCACTCTTGCCGTGCTCATGGGCCGCGAACCTTCCGCTGCGTGGGAACTCGCCGACACATTGAACACGCCCGCCGCAACTTCGGCTGACGTGATTGCCAGTCGGGAGTTGCGCGCCGATGAAGCCGCCGCGCAAGCTCGATCCGCTTCCGCTGGGCAACAGGTGCATGCTGCGCGTTCCGGCTATTGGCCCACCGTGGAAGGCGTCGCCACCTACGGCCCGCGCGCCGATTTCCACAGCGGTGAGGATTACGATCTGGGGTTCGCCGGCGTTGCCCTGACGTGGAACATCTGGGATTTCGGTCGCACCAAATCGCGCGTGAGCGAGGCGCGTGCGAACCAGCGTGCCCGCGAGGAAGCGGCGGCGGAAACGACCTTGCAGCGCCGGCTCGAACTGGCCAATGCCGAGGCCGGTGTCCGCGCTGCCGCCGCACGGATCGAAGCGTCCCGGCTAGCGGTGGAGCAGTCACAGGAAAGTCTGCGTATCGAACAGCGCAAATACGAACTCGGCCAGGGCACGATCACGGATGTGCTGGACGCACAATCCGCCACCGTCGAATCGGAATCGCTCCGTGCCCGCGCGCTGGCGGACCATTCCATTTCGCTCGCCGCGCGCGATTTCGCGGCGGGCCACGTTTTCACGCAAGCCGCCGTCTTGCCCGCGCTGCAAGCTGATCCCGTCGCCAGCAAGGGCAACAGTTCCTCCTCCAAGCCATGAAATCATTTCGCATCCTTTGTCGTCTTTCGCCCGCTGCTCTGGCGGTCGTGCTCGCCGTCACCGGTTGCGGCAAAGCCAGCTCCGGCAAGCCCACGCCGCCGCCCGCTGCCGTGACAGTTGAAGTCGTGACGAACCGTGCCTTTGTCCGGCTGCTCACCGTCACCGGGACGATTGAACCGACGACCGTCGCCGGGCTGGCTTCGCCCGCCGAAGGGCCGGTGCTCGGCTGCCGCGTGCGCGAAGGTGACCGCGTGACCGAAGGACAGGAGTTGCTGCGGATTGGCCGGCAGCTTTCTGCGGAAGCGGCGCAGGCTTCGGCCAAAGAGGAGTTGCGGCGTCAGGAACAGGAATTCCGCCGCATCGAGGCGCTGGTGAAGGAAAAGGCCATTGCCGGCGATCAACTCGACACCGCGCGGGCCGCGTTGGAGCGTGCCCGCGCCGCGCTGGCCCAGGCCGAACAGGCCGCCGACGATTATTCCATCCGCGCACCGTGGGCTGGTGTGGTGTCACGCGTGCGGGTGGCTGATGGCAATTACGTCGCGCCCCGCACGCCGCTTGTGGACCTTTACGATCCCACCAGTCTCGTCTTGCGCTTCGCCGTGCCGGAGGACCACGCCTTCGCGCTGGCCGCAGGCGGCCGCGTGCAGGTGACGTTTGACGCGCTGCCGGGCCGGTCCTTCACGCTCGAAATCGTCCGCGCCTACCCGGAACTGGATCGGCGCTTGCGCACGCGCTCGTTCGAGGCGGAGCTGCCGAAGGAAGCCACATTTTCGCCCGGCATGTTTGCCCGCATCCGCGCCGTGCTGGAGGAGCAACCCTCGGCGCTGACCGTCCCGGTAGAAGCCGTGCTGGGCGACGGAGTGAAGCCATTCGTCTTCGTGCTCGCCGAAGACAAAGCCGCGCGCCGCTCGGTGGAAGCCGGATTCGAGCAGGATGGTCGCGTGTGGATTCGCACCGGACTGAAGACCGGCGACCGTGTGATCGTGGGCGGCATCGAACGCGTGAAGGATGGCGCGGCCGTGCGCCTTGAAGGTGGCAGCAAGCCCACCGCCAAACCCGAAGGCAACAAGCCCGCCGCGAAAGAAGCGAAGCCATGATTCGCACCGCCATCACCCGCCGCATTTCCACCGCCATTGTCGCGCTCGGGCTGGCGATCTTCGGCGCGCTCAACATCGGCACGCTGCCAGTGGATTTCCTGCCGTCGGTCAAGTATCCGCTCATCAAGCTTTCCATCGTCTGGCCCGGCGCGACCCCCGAGGACATTGACCGCAACCTCGCCGATCCCATCGAGCGCCAGATCGCGTCCGTGGATGGCCTCGATTATCTCACGTCCAGTGCGCTCGAAGGGCTTTACCAACTCGATGTGAACTACCGCTACGGGGTGGACGTGGACGTGGCGTATCAGGACACGCTCGCCGCGTTCGCGCGTTCGCAAAAGGATCTCCCGCCGGACATTGATCCGCCGGTCATCATCAAGGCCGACCCCTCGCAACTGCCCATCGTGCAAGTCGCCTTCGAGTCTGACCGCATGGACCTCACGCAACTGCGCACCTGGGTGGACAACTGGCTCACCGACCGGCTGCTCGCCGCCGGTGGCGTGGCGGCGGTGGATGTCGCGGGCGGACTCGAACGCGAAATCCGCATTCTGGTGGACGGCGGCAAGCTGGAGAAACACGGTCTCAGCCTCGAACTCGTCGAACGGCGGCTGCGCGAGGAAAACGTGCAACGCCTCGGCGGGCGCGTCACCGGGCCGAACCGCGAGACCATCGTCCGCACGCTGGGCGAATTCAACGACCTCGAAACCATCCGCCAGATCGTCCTCGTTCGGGGCGAAGGCAGCGCCCGCATCCGCATTGCCGACGTGGCGACGGTCGAGGATTCCCACGAGGAGGTCCGGCTCATCACCCGGCTCAACGGCAAGCCTGCCGTAAAGGCCAACATCATCAAGCAAGCCGATGCCAACACCGTCCTCACCGTGCGCAACGTCGAGCGCCGCCTCGCCGAACTCGCGCCCGCCTTTCCCGCCGGTCTGTCCTACAAGCTGCTGGAGAACCAGGCCGATTACATCGTGGATTCGATGAAGGGTGTGCGCAACACGGCGCTGGAGGCGCTGGCGCTGGTGATTCTCGTGCTGTTCCTGTTCCTCGGCAGTCCGCGCCAGGTGCTCATCATCGGCATCGCGTTGCCCTTCGCCTTGCTGGTGAACTTCTTCGTCATGCGGCTGGCGGGCTTTTCGCTGAACATCTTTTCGCTCGGCGGACTGGTCGTCGCCATCGGCGTGCTGCCCGACGCCTCAATCATCGTGGTCGAAAACATCACCCGCCTGCGCAGCCTGCGAAAAGGCGAGCCGCGTGCGGCGGTGGCCGAGGCCGGAACGCGCGAAGTCGGCGGGGCGATCCTCGCCGCGACGATCACCTTCGTCGCCCTGTTCGCGCCGTTCCTGCTCGTGCCGGGCATGATCACGCTGCTGTTCCGCGAACTCGTGCTCGTGGTGCTTGGCCTGATGGTCATCGCGGGCCTGGGCGCGATCACGCTCACGCCGATGCTCGGCTCGACGCTGTTGCGCGCGGAACATCACGAGGATTCGTGGAGCGAACGGCTCAATCGCCGCCTGCAAGCCGCCTACGGCTGGCTGCTGCGCCGCGCGTTGAACGCCCGTGTGGTCGCGTTGATTGTGTTTGTCGCCGTCGCGGCGTTGGGAGTCGTGCTTTTCAAAAAAGCAGGCGCGGAGTTTTTCCCGGCCGTGGACGACGGCCGCATCGTGGTGAAAGTGCGGATGCCGGCGGGGGCGGCGCTCGAACGCATGGACGCCATCACCGCACAGATCGAGGCGCTCCTGCGCGGCGACAAGCGGGTGCGCAGTGTGTTCACGCTCATCGGCGGGGCGGTGCGCGGGCTCTACACGAACAAGATCGGCAACGAAGGCGAGGTGGACATCGAACTTGTGCCGTCCGGTGAGCGCGACATCTCCACAACCGACTATATCGCGGAGCTGCGCAAGAAGGTGGCCAAGGTGCATGCGCCCGGAGCGGTGCTGGCGGTTTATCAGGCCAAGATGCGCGGCATCCGCACGCTGGGCCAGGCGGAGATCGAGGTGGAAATCAACGGCTCGGAAATTGACACGCTTTTCACCCTCGCCAACGACATCGCCGCGCGTCTGCGCCAGCGCCCGGAACTGGCGAACATTTACGTCTCGCTCGATTACTCGAAGCCCGAATGGCAGGTGGAGATTGACCGCACCCGAGCCGCCGAGCACGGGCTGACCGTGGCCGCCATCGCCGGCACGTTGCGCGGTTACATCGGCGGCGACGTGCCCACGCGTTTCCGCGAGGCCAGTGAACTTTACGACCTGCGCGTGCTCGTCCCCGAGCGCAGCCTGCGCTCGCGTTCCGACGTCGAGAATCTCGTGCTCACAACGCCCGCCGGCGACCACGTCCGGCTGCGCGAAGTCGCGAAAGTGCGCTCCGCCACCGGCCCGGTCGAGATCGTGCGCCAAAATCAGATCAAGCAGGTCATCGTGCGCTGCGATTCGCAGAACGTGGATCTCAGCACCGCGCAGAACGCCACGCGCGCGGCGCTCGCGGAGGTGTCGTGGCCCACCGGTTACAACTACACCATCGGCGGCAAGGCCCGGCAGATGGCCGAGATGCAGGGCGTGGTGAAGCGCATTCTCGGACTGGCGGTGTTCTTCTCGTTCATCGTGCTGGCGGCGCAGTTCAACAGCCTTCGCCTGCCGCTCGTCATTCTGATCGCCGCGCCCTTCTGCCTCACCGGCATGGGCTACGGCCTGTGGATCGCGGGCCAGCCGTTTGGCGCGACCGTCATCATCGCCGCGATGATCGTGCTCGCGGCCAACGTGATTGACGGCGTGCTGCTCATCGAAACGGCCGAGCACCAGCGCGCCGCGGGCAAGCCGCTGCTCGAAGCCACGCTGGGCGCGGGCCTGAGCCGGTTGCGTCCGCGCCTGATGACCGTGCTGCCCGCCGTGCTCGGTTTCGCACCACTGGCGTTCGCGTTGGAAGAAGGCGGCGAGTTGCTCCGCCCGATGGCGGCGGCGGCGATTGGCGGACTGTTGCTGAACGTCTTCGTCGCGCTGTTCCTCGTGCCGGTGCTTTACACCTGGATGGCGAGCCGCAGTTCGCGGCCAGCCGCCACAGTGCCGGAATCCGAACCAATTGAACACCCTCGCTAACAATCGAATTGAATCCCACGACTACTCCAACTCAATGCACCTGTCAGGCCGCGCCCAAGCTCATCTTCCCATGCTCCGGCGCTTCCGATGTGGGCGGTCTCTCGGACCGCGCCGCACGCCAGATGACGCTGGACCTCGCCGGGAAGATGTATTGCCTCGCGGGCATTGGCGGTCGAGTGGAAGGCATCCTGGCCAACACCCGCTCCGCCGCCAAAGTGCTGGTGATTGACGGCTGTAAGGAAGAGTGCGCCCGCAAGACGATGGAACTGGCGGGCTTCAGCGACTTTGCCCACCTGCAACTGGAGCGCGACTTCCAATTCGAGAAAGGCGCAACGCGTGTCACTGCTGCCCGCATCCGCCAGATCGCGGATCGCGGGGCGGAGTTGCTGGCCGGTTGAATCTGCGGTGCTTCCCGACAAGGCGGACACCGTGACCGCGAACCAACAAACCAAGCAGATCGAAAGGACATTCCATGAATGAACATGTGACCCGCCGCAACTTCCTCGCCACTGCGAGTGTTGCCGCGATGGCTGCAACCACCGTCTCCACCTTCGCCGCCGAATCGGGTGGCGGCAAGCCGCTGAAGATTCTTGGCATCTCGTGCAGCCCACGCAAAGGCATGACCACGGCCAAAGCCGTTCAAGCCGCGCTGGACGCCGCCAAGGGACTTGATGCACGGATTCAGGTGGAGTTGATAGACTTGGGTGGACTGAACATCGCCGGCTGGTCGCCTACGCCACCGAAGGACGACTTCACGGCCATCCTGCCGAAACTCCAAGACCCGGCCGTAGCCGGGCTCATCATCGGCTCGCCCTCCTACTTCCGCAGTTTGAGCGCATTGACCAAGGCATTCATTGAACGCTGTGCGCCCTTGCGCGAGCCGAAGATGCTGCTGGACGGCAAACCGGTGGGTGTCATTGCCACGGGCGCGTTCCGCAACGGCGGGCAGGAGTTGATCATTGAGCAGATTCAAACGGCGATGCTTTGCTTCGGCATGATTCCCGTGGGCGGTCGCCCGCCCGCGTTCCAAGGCGGCACGGTGCTATCGACGAAAGACGACATCAGCGGCGACGATCTCGGCCTCGGCACAGCCCGCAACACCGGCCTGCGCGTGGCTGACCTGGCGCTGCGGCTCGCACGGTAGGCATAAGCGCAGTTGTGTCCGGGGAAGCGGACGTTGGGTTCTCATTGCCTGCGGGCAGGTGCTGATGCGGAGCGGAATACTAGCTCGGGGAAGAGTGATTTGACTTGCAGGGAAAGATACGGCATTTATATTTCGCTGTGTGACGAAATGCAGAAATACACTATGCGCGCGTTCATGAACATTACCAAGGCGCTGGCGGACGAGAACCGCATCCGCACGCTGCTGGCCTTGCGGCAGGGCGAATTGTGCGTCTGCCAGATCACGGAGCTGTTTGGCCTCGCTCCATCCACCATTTCGAAGCACCTGTCCATCCTCTTTCAGGCCGGGTTGGTGGAGTCGCGCAAGGATGGCCGCTGGATTTACTACAAGCTACCGGGCAAGAACGCCCCCGTGGAGGTGTGCGAAGCGATTGACTGGGTCGCGAAGTCGCTCGACGGCAATCCGCGCGCTACCGAAGACCAGAAGGCCCTTAAACGAATCCTGAAACAAGACCCTGCGGAACTATGCAAACGCCAATGTCAAAAGTGAAACCGACCGTCCTCATTCTCTGCACCGGCAATTCCTGCCGCAGCCATCTGGCCGAAGGCATCCTGCGCGCGGCGGCGGGCGAAATTCTCGATGTGCAAAGCGCCGGGTCAAAGCCCGCCGGATACGTCCATCCGCTCGGCATTCAGGTGATGAAGGAGATTGGTATTGATATTTCCGGCCATCACTCGAAACACATGGACCAGTTCCTGAAGCAGCCCGTCGAGACTGTCATCACCGTCTGCGGCAACGCCGACCAAGCGTGTCCGATGTTCCCCGGCCAGGTGAACCGTTACCATTGGGGCTTTGACGACCCGGCGCACGCCACCGGCACAGATGAGGAAAAGCTCGTCGTGTTCCGCCGCGTGCGTGACGAGATCAGAAGAGTGTTTGAGGCATACGGGGCGGGGCGGAAGGACCAAGCGAGGAGGATGAACAGATGAATGCCCCAGCGAACCGGGAAGCGTGTTACGGGGGGATGTTTCCTGAATTCACGCAGTTGAAGCGCAAGGAAAAGCTGGAGGGGCAGGCGTTCACGGCATTGGTTGTCGGTTCGGGCACGGGGGCGCAAGGGCGGAGCTTGGAGGTCAAGTGCGAGGCTTGGGAGAAGTGCGTGGCGTGCCCCGATTATCGGACGTGCTACGACCTCAGCCTCGCCACGCTCCTGATGAACAACATTTTGATGAACACCATGGTGGCAAATCCGTGGGTGGGCGATTGAAGCGCAGTCGTTCTTGTAGCTATGACACGAAACACTGATTCCGAAACGGTGCGGCAGAAGGTCCGCGAAGGTTACGGCAAAATCGCCGAGAGCGGCGGTTCGTGCTGCGGCCCGTCGCCGACGTGCTGCGGTTCAACACCGGTGGCGTCCGAGGACCTGGCCAGGCACATTGGCTACACTCCGGAAGAATTGGCTGCGCTCCCGGAGGGGGCGAACATGGGCCTTTCCTGCGGGAATCCCAACGCGCTCGCCGCGCTCCAGCCGGGCGAAATCGTGCTGGACCTGGGCGCGGGGGGAGGATTCGACGTGTTCATTGCCGGGAAGAAAGTTGGAACGACTGGGCGGGCCATCGGCGTGGACATGACGGCGGAGATGCTGGCCAAGGCCCGGAAGAACATTGCGACCTATCGAGAGCGGACGGGGCTGGACAACGTGGAATTTCGGCTCGGGGAAATCGAGCATCTGCCGGTGGCGGACAACTCGGTGGATGCGGTCATTTCCAACTGCGTCATCAACCTTTCGCCTGATAAGCCGCAGGTGTGGCGGGAGATCGCGCGCGTGCTCAAGCCGATTGGGCGCGTGGCGGTATCTGACTTGGCGCTGCTCAAACCGCTACCGCCAGCAGTGGCCGAAAGCGTGGAAGCGTTGGTGGGTTGTGTGGCCGGCGCGGTGCTCGTATCTGAGACGGAGCAGATGGCGCGGGAGGCTGGGCTGGGAGACATCGTGCTCAAGCCGAAGTCCGCTTACATAGACGGCATGGTGGATTGGCAAGACCCGCTTTACCAAAAGATCATCGCTCACCTTCCCGACGGGACGAAGCCGAGCGATTACGTGACCAGCCTGGAAATCACGGCGTGCAAGCCCGCGCAAACGGATTCCCGCTCCCTCAAGACCCAAGGGGTGAGCGAGCCGGTGCGCAGGTTGGAGATATTTGACCCGGCCATGTGCTGTTCGACTGGCGTGTGCGGGCCGGAGGTTGATCCGAAGCTGGTGCGGTTTGCGGCCGACGTGAAATGGGTGCAGGAACAAGGCGTGGAAGTGCAGCGCTTCAATCTCTCGCAGAATCCCGCCGCGTTCGTTGAGAACGAATTGGTCAAGACCGCACTCACCGAAAGGGGCGAAGCCGCACTGCCCTTGTTACTCGTGGGCGACCGGGTGCTAGCCAGCGGGCATTATCCGGAGCGCGATCAATTGAGAGCGGCGCTGAACCTAGCGAACGGCGCGAACAGCATTTTCAGTCCGGCCGTGGCGGAACTCGTGGCCATCGGCGCGGCGATTGCCGCCAACTGCGAGCCGTGCCTCAAGTATCACTATCGGCAGGCGCAATTGTTGGATGTTTCCAAAGCAGACATGGCAAGCGCGGTGAGCATGGCTGCCAGGGTGAAGGATTCTCCGCATCAGGCGATCCTCCGACTCGCTGACAAGCTAACCGGAGCCGGACTCGGCAATCCCGCGACGGCTGCCGATCCATGCTGTGGAGACAAGCCAGACGCTCATTCGCCGGGCGCAAACAAGTGTTGTGGTTAGAAAGAAACAACGAAACCAGGAGCAAAGACAAATGAAAGCACCGAACGAGGACGGGAAACCGGCCGACAACATGGAATTACTGAAACAACAGGCCTCGGCTTGTGGGGCTGATTGCGGGTGCCACTCCCGCGGCGCTGCCGGAGGAACCCGCTGGGTAGTTGGCGCCCTGGTGCTGGTGGCAGCGGGCGCGTTGGTGGTGCGAGCCATGATCAAGAATGGTGGGGCGTCAGCGGAGACAACCGCACCGGCCTTTGCATCGCTCGACGGGTCGCAGACGCCCACCGGCAATAGTGCCCCCGCCGCGAAGCCCGCCGAAGCTGCCGATGCGGCACAATCAATTGTGGGCACGAGCCTCGGGGCGCTCGCCGAACTGAACACGGTGGCGGCCAAGACCGACGCGGTGTTCGTTTATCTCCCTGGGAAGGAGGGCACAACTGGCAATCCCCCCTCGACGCCGATGAACGGGGCGGTGCGTCTGATCGAGGCCCAAGGCAAGAAGTGCGCTCTCTTTACGTTGAAGGCGGGCACGCAGGATTACGACCAGATCGCAAAGCAGATGTCCGTGCCGGGCGTTCTGGCGATGGTCAAGGGGCGCGGCATGAGCGCCGTTTCCGGCGAGATCACCGAATCGAAACTGGTGCAGGGATTCCTCGCTGCTTCGAGCGCGGGCGGGTGCGGTCCATCTGCCGCCGCAGGTTGCTGCCCCAAGTGAGGCTAGTAAGGAGCGCTCCCAATGACTCAGTGGGTTACCGAAACACTCCAATCGGCCAGCATGGGACCGGCGGCCTTGCCGCTGGCTTTTCTGCTGGGATTGGTGAGCGCCCTGGCCAGCGCTTGTTGCACCTTGCCCGCGATGGGGATGCTGGTGGCCTACTCGGGCACGCGTGCAGACGCCAACCGGCAGACAGCCTTCGCCTCCGCGCTCTCGTTCATGATCGGCACCACGCTGGCGCTGATTGTTCTGGGATTCGTCGCAGGGTTTGTGGGACAGGCTGCGCAAGCGCTGCTTGGCAGATACTGGAAGCTGTTTGCGGGTGTTATCGCGGTTGTCCTGGGATTGGCCGCACTCAAGTTATTGCCGCTGAAACTGCCGCAACTGGTTCGCAAGACTGAAACGCAATCCGCTGTCCACGGGATGCTGGGCACGGTGGTTGTTGGGTTGCTGATGGGCGGCGGCGTGGCGGCAGCCTCGCTGCCGTGCAATCCTGGAATCTTCATCGTCATCGGTGCCAGCATATTGATGGGGCACATTCTCTGGGGCATGGTCCTGATGGCAGCGTTTGGTGTGGGTTTCAGCCTGCCGCTCGGGGCCATCCTGTTCGGTGTGGCGTTCGGCAAAACATCCCTCAAGGCACAGAAGGCAGAGGCGGCAATCCGAGTCGTCGCGGGCGTGCTGCTGGTCGTCGCGGGATTCTATTTGTTGGCGACATTCTGAGAGAGGAAGCCGCAATGACACGCATAGTTAACAAGACAGTGAAGCTGGAGGTGTTTGATCCGCCCATGTGCTGTTCGTCGGGCGTCTGCGGGCCGAACGTGGACACGAAACTCGTTCAGTTCAGCGCCGCGTTGGAATGGCTTCGCAACCAAGGCGTCCAGGTGGAGCGCTACAATCCCAGCCATCAATACGAGGCGTTTGCCGGCAACGCGACCGTAGTAAAAGCGGTGAACGATCACGGGACAAGCTGCCTGCCTTTGATTCTGCTCAACGGCAACATTGTCGGCCACAACAGCTATCCCAACCGGGAGGAACTCGCGGCCATCGTCGGCCTTGAGCGCGCGGCCACGCCGGTTCGCGCCGACCGAAATGCTTTATGACTACCATGGATACGAAATCCCCGGCAAAGCCCGCTGCTTCCTTCAGCGCCTTTGTGGACGCGCCCAACCGTTTTCTCTTTTTCACCGGCAAGGGCGGCGTCGGAAAAACCTCGCTGGCCTGCGCTTCCGCCATCGCCCTGGCTGATCAGGGCAAGCGCGTTTTACTCGTGAGCACCGACCCGGCTTCCAATCTCGACGAAGTGCTGGGCCAGAAACTCGACGGCGCGCCCACGCCGATTCCCGGTGTGCCGAATCTTTTGGCGTTGAACATTGACCCGGAAGCCGCCGCCCACGCTTACCGCGAGCGACTCGTCGGTCCGTATCGCGGCAAACTGCCGGACGCCATCGTGCGCGGCATGGAGGAACAACTCTCCGGCGCTTGCACGATGGAGATTGCCGCGTTTGATGAGTTTTCCCGATTGCTCGGCCAACCCGAAGCCACTGCCGAATTCGACCACGTCATTTTCGACACCGCGCCGACCGGGCACACACTGCGGCTCATGACGCTGCCGACGGCCTGGACCGGCTTTCTGGACACGAACACCACCGGCAACTCCTGTCTCGGACCGCTGGCAGGATTGCAGAAGCAACGGGTGATTTACGAAAGCGCCGTCGCGGCGTTGGCCGATGGCCAGCGAACGACTCTGGTGCTCGTGAGCCGCGCGCAGAAAGCCGCACTTGCCGAAGCCGAACGCACCAGCGGCGAACTCGCCGCCATTGGGGTGCGTAATCAACGGCTCATCCTGAACGGGCTGTTCAAAGCATCCGACTCCGACCCGGTTGCGCTGGCCTTGGAAAGTCGGGGAGCGAAAGCGTTGACGGCGGGCGCAACTTTCCTCGCACGGCTGCCCGTCACCGAAGTGCCGCTACGGGCGCACAATTTACTTGGCCTCCCGGCGCTGCGGGCGCTGGCGCAGGACGGCAACGGGTTTCTACCGGCATTGGCTCAAGCCGCTTCAGCACTATCTCTCCCTCGGCTGGAGTCGCTGACCGAATTGGTGGATGACTTTGCGAAGGCTGGACGGGGCGTCATCATGACGATGGGCAAAGGCGGCGTGGGTAAGACAACCATTGCGGCCGCCATCGCGACGGAACTCGCGCGACGCGGCTTCAAAGTGCATCTCAGCACGACTGACCCGGCGGCGCACGTCGCCGCAGCGGCGGGACACATCGAAGGTTTGCAGGTTAGCAGGATTGACCCGCAAGCCGAGACGCGCGCCTACGTCGAGCAGGTAATGAGCACCACCGGCAAGAGCCTCGACGCCAGCGGACGCGCCTTGCTCGAAGAAGATTTGCGCTCGCCCTGCACCGAAGAAATTGCAGTGTTCCGCGCCTTCGCCCGCACCGTGGCGCAGGGCGAAGACGCCTTTGTCGTGCTCGATACCGCACCCACTGGGCACACGCTGTTGCTCCTAGATGCGACCGAGGCGTATCACCGCGAAGTCGCCAAACGCGCCAGCGACATGCCCGAGGAGGTGCTGAACCTCCTGCCCCGGCTGCGCGACGCCAGCTTCACCCGCGTGCTCGTCGTCACGCTGCCCGAAGCCACCCCGGTTCACGAAGCTGCCGCGCTGCAAGACGATTTGCGCCGCGCCCAGATCGAGCCGTTCGCGTGGGTCATCAACCAAAGCTTCGCCGAAAGCGGCTCGCGCGACCCCTTGCTCGTGGCGCGCGGCGCGGATGAGTTGCCCTACATCCGGGAAGTCGCCGGCACATTCTCGTCGCGCACCGCCATCGTGGCTTGGGTCGCCGAAGAACCGGTAGGGCCGGAGAAGTTGCGACAGCTTTTTCACACCACAAATCTCAACTGACAAGGAATTGATATGACCACATACGTTTACGAAACCATTCCGGTAAAGGCCGGCGAGAAACCACGCTATTTCGAGATCAAACAGAACATGAACGCCAAGCCGCTGACGAAGCATCCGGAGACGGGCGTGGCGATTCGGCGAGTTGTGCTGGGCGGATTCGGCGTGCTCAGCGGCAAGAGCGCGGACAGCGGCTCGGGCGGCGGTTGTTGCTCCGGACCGGGTTGCTGCGGTTGAACCGGATTTCGAACGACGTGCCGTCGTGCGAGAGCAGTCCATTCCGTGAAATGAAACGAGTCCTTTTCTTCTGCGTTCACAACAGCGCCCGCAGCCAGATAGCGGAGGCGTGGCTGAAACAGATCGGCGGCAACGGCTTTGAAGTCGAAAGCGCCGGATTAGAGCCGGGCACATTGAAGCCTTCGGTGATTGTAGTCATGCAGGAAGCGAACATTGACATCTCCAAAAAGCAAACGCAGTCCGTTTTCGATCTCTTCAAGTCCGGGCGCACCTTCGATTACGTCATCGCGCTGTGCGACGAGATCAACGCCAAGCGTTGCCCGGTGTTTCCGGGTGCAGCGAAGATGCTGCTCTGGGATTTTCCTGAACGCCCCAAACAACAACAGGTGGCGGCGGAACAATTGGCGCACTATCGAGTCGTGCGTGGCCTCATCAAAGACCGAGTGACAGATTGGATAGCTGAGAAACCCTGACATTTACGATGAAAACGCAATCTGCCCCGCAGACTTCCACTCCAGCCCCTGAACCCAAACGCCTCGCGTTCTTTGAGCGCTACCTGACCGTGTGGGTGCTTGTCTGCATGGTGGTTGGCGTCGCTTTTGGCAAGCTATTGCCCGACCTCACCGCCACGTTGAGCAAGCTGGAGTGCGGCCAGGGCTCGCAAGTGAACGTGCCGATTGGGATTCTGCTCTGGCTAATGATTTACCCGATGATGCTCAAGGTGGATTTCACCGCCATCGGCGGCATCGCCAAAAGGCCTAAAGGTCTGGTGGTGACGTTGATCGTCAACTGGCTGGTGAAGCCGTTCAGCATGGCGCTGCTCGCGTGGTTGTTCATGCAGCACATCTTCTCTGCGTGGGTCACGCCCGAGATGGCGAAGGAATACACTGCCGGACTCATCATCCTGGCTGCCGCGCCCTGCACGGCGATGGTCTTTGTTTGGTCCTACCTTACCGACGGCGACCCTGTTTACACGCTCGTCCAGGTGGCGGTGAACGACCTCATCATGCTCGTGGCCTTCGCGCCGATCGTGATGTTCCTCTGCGGCGTGGCAAACGTCATCGTGCCGCCAAAAGTGCTCATCACGTCGGTGGTGGTGTTCATCGTGATCCCGCTGGCGGCGGGTTGGCTGACGCGCACGTTGCTGCTCAAGTCGCACGGCAAGGAGTGGTTTGAGAAGAATTTCCTGCCGAAGTTCCATCCGGTGATGATGTGGGCGCTGCTGCTGACGCTGGTGCTGATCTTCGCGTTCCAGGCCGAGAATCTGACGACGAAATGGCTCGCTGTCATCTTACTGGCGATTCCGATTCTGATTCAGGTCTATTTCAACTCCAGCATCACGTATCTGATGATGCGCTGGCTCAAAGTCCCGCACAACGTCGCCTCGCCGGGGGCACTGATTGGCGCAAGCAACTTTTTTGAACTCGCCGTTGCCGTCGCCATCACGCTCTTCGGGGCAAGTTCGGGCGCGGCATTGGCGTGTGTGGTCGGTGTGTTGGTGGAAGTGCCCGTGATGCTCTCGGTCTGCAAAGTCTGCAACAATTCGCGGACTTGGTATGGCCGGAGCGTGGCGGCCACTTGAGGATTGGAAGTGTAGCTGGCACACCGATTGAGAAGTCGGCGGTGGAATGCTTGTGGCCGTGCTGACGGCCAAGACGCAATACAACCTCAAAAGCGCGCGGGAATACTTTGAGGAGCACCTTTGCGTCGGCGATTACTACGACGAGGGTCAGCGAGTATCTGGGGAATGGATCGGATCGGGCGCACAACGTCTCGGACTTGCTGGTCGCGTCCGTGCGGATGAGTTTCTTCGCCTGTGCGAGAATCAGCACCCCGCGACGGGCGAAACGCTGACTCAGCGACTGAACACCACTCGGGCTGATAGTGACGGCAACGCCGCGAACCGCCGGATTTTCTACGACTTCACCTTTTCCCCGCCAAAGTCGGTCTCACTGGCCGGATTTCTTGGCGAGGACGCTCGTGTGCTGGAAGCTCATGCGCGGGCTGTGAAGTCGGCATTGCGCGAGTTCGAGGCCTTCGCCTCGACACGCATCCGTCTCGATGGCGAGCATTCCGACCGGCGCACCGGGAACTTTACGGCTGCCTTGTTCACTCACGACACGTCACGGGCGCTTGATCCGCACCTGCATACCCACTGCATCGTTTTCAACGCAACTTTCGACGCTTCCGAGAATCGCTGGAAGGCGCTTCAGAACTACGAGTTGCTGCGCGCCCGTAAATTCGCTGAGAACGCTTACTACCATGAATTCGCCCGTGAGTTGCGTGGTTTCGGCTATCGTATTCGCAATCTGCCACGTGGTGATTTTCAAGTTGAGGGTATCCCGAATGAATTGTGCGATCGGTTTTCCAAACGGGATGCGGAAGTGGACAAGGCGCTGGCGAAGCTGCTGGCCGAGAAGCCAGAACTGGCTGGTGCAAACGTCGCGGGCCTGCGCGCTCGTCTGGCGACCGAAAAACGAACGCGGAAGCAAAAGGATTTGAGCCGCGATGAACTACGGAAGTTGTGGAACGCGCAATTGAGCCAAGCGGAACGTGATCTTCTGCATGGACTGACAAAGGCTGTGACGAGGGATGAAAAGCAACGAGAGGCCGTGTCCATCGTCGAGGCGGTTCAATGGGCGGAGGACCACCTGTTCGACCGCAACTCGGTCGTGCTGGAATGCCAAGTATGGCAGGAGGCGTTGGGTCGTGCGCGCGGCGAGAAGTTCTCCGTCGCCGAACTCAAGACGTTCACCGAACAGCGTGGTTACATCCGGGATGCGGAGCGCCCGAGCGAAATCACAAAGCGCGACGTGCTACTGCGGGAATGGGAAATTGTTCAGACCGCGAAGGAGGGGGTTGGACATTGTTGGCCTTTGGTGGCGAATCCACTGCCTTCAAATCCCAAACTCGATGACGAGCAACGAAAGGCTATTGAAGGGTTGCTCGCCTCGACGAATCTCGTCTCTGTCTTTCGTGGTGGCGCGGGAACAGGGAAAAGTTTCGTGCTGCATGAACTCGTCGAGCAACTGCGTCAGGCAGGACGGTCGGTTGCCGTTCTTGCACCGCAACGCCAACAGGTCGTGGACATGGAGAAGGCGGGATTCCCGTCGCCTGCCACGGTCGCCAGTTTTCTTGCCAAAGGGGAATTGGCGGAACGTGTGGTCGTCGTCGTGGACGAAGCTGGCCAGATTGGCGGACGCCAGATGCTCGAACTGCTTCGCCTCGCCGGCTCACGAAATGCGCGGGTAATCCTGTCTGGTGACACCCGGCAACACGGAGCGGTTGAGGCTTCAGATGCGCTCCTTGCGATTGAGCGCCATGCCGGCGTCAGGTCAGTCGAGTTGCGCAAGATTCGCCGACAAGATCCCGAACTCGCTCGCAACTTGGAGGAGCGGACGCTCATCAAGGGCTATCGGAAGGCCGTCGAGTTGGCAGCGGCAGGCAAGATGGGGGAATCCTTCGAGTGCCTCGACAAGATGGGGGTGGTCGTGGCGTGCGGCTTGGGTGAGCAAGCGGACAAACTTGCCGACGAATATCTCCGGCTCACGGAACAAAATGCCTCGGCGGTGGTGGTGTCGCAGACCTGGGCGGAAGTTCACCGGGTCAACTCGCGTGTGCGCGATGCGCTCAAAGCCAAGGGACTGCTTGGCGCAAACGACTCCACAGTTCAGTTGCTCGAACGAGTGGACCTAACCAACGCGCAAAAGCGCGATGAGCGGTTCTTTCCGCAAGATGCTGTTATTGTCTTCAACCAAAAGGTGCGCGAGGCCGAGCCTGGGGCGATGGGCAAGCTATCGGGAATCCTCAAGTCCGGGCTGTTGGTTGAAGTCGGCGGGCGGTTTGTCACCGTCTCAACCAAGATGCTCGACCGCATCTCGGTCTGCCAGTCGCGCGAGATCGCGGTGGCAACCGGCGACAGGCTGCACCTGAAAGCTAATCGCAAGCTGGCCTCCGGTGGACGTGTCACGAACGGGGAGCTGGTGGCGGTGAAGTCAGTTCGCTCCGACGGCGGCATTGAACTCACCGATGGTCGGGTCTTGGATGCGAGTTTCCGCGAATTCCTTCCCGGCTATGCTGTCACGTCTTACGGCTCGCAAGGCAAGACGGTGGATCACGTCCTGTTCTCCGACTCCACCATCAAGGCTGCGACCAATGCGCAACAGTGGTATGTGACCATCTCGCGGGGGCGGCGCGGCATCCGAATCTTTACCCCGGACAAAGAGCAGTTGCGCGAGAACGTCACGCGCTCCGGTCACAGGCCGCTGGCAATGGAACTCGCGGCCGGGTTAACTCCTCTTTCCGGCGTCCGTCTTTGGGATCGGCTGCACGGCTATATGCTGCGCTTTGGCCGTCGTGCCGCTAACAGCTTTTGTCGTCTGAGATTGTCCCGTCGTCGTCATCAACCCACTGAAACCTATGAGCACAAAGTCACCCGAATGTTGGGCGAGCGATCCGAACGCTCGCGCGGTCAAAATCGAAGTGTCGGCTGAACAAAGCCTGCTTCTGCCTTTCGATCAGTTCGCCTTCGCTGAACTCAAGAACGAAGGGAAGGAGCAGCGTCTCCGATTGGTCTTCGCCACGCACGAGGTCTTGATTCGCGGCCACTCCCTGCGCCGCATCGAAACCGGGATGCAGCGGATGGAACTGTCCTTCCTGATGGCATTGCCGCCAAATCAGCGATCACTCGTGCCGGACGGCCAGCCCGTAGTTCGTGAGATCCTCGTCACCGAAGCTGAGAAGGAGCGGGAGCGACCTCCAAGCGGCTCGGAATGATCCGTCCGCCGAACACAATTCCTCATATGCTTTGAGGATTGATGTGCCATGAGGATGAAAATGGCTTCCAATTGCGGAAGCCGAGAGCGGCTAGCTGTAAAAGTAGCCAAGACTGCGAAGACTGCTGTGGTTTGGGTTTCCAACGACGATGTGATCGAGAACTTCGATTTTGAGAAGTTGGCCCGCTCGAATGAGGTCACGGGTGATTTTGATGTCGGCCTCGGATGGAGTCGGCTCGCCGCTCGGATGATTGTGCGCGATGATGATTGCGGCGGCGCTCGCCATGATGGCTAAACGGAATACCTCCCTGGGATGACAGAGAATGGTATCCATCGTTCCAATGGACACCAGGTAGTGGCCTTTGATACGGCGGCGGGTGTTAAGGATGAAGACCACCAGACATTCACATTCAGAATTGAAGTAAGGATGGGTCGCGATATGCGCTTTCCAATAGGCGGCTGCCTGATCCGGGGTTTCACACTGTTGCATGGTGTCGGGCGTGGGACATTCCCGAAGTGATACGATCTTCCATTCCTGCGGTTGAGCCGGGAATTTGATGGGCTTGACGATGTTGTTCGCGGGCTGCGGAGCGATGGTGAGGCATCCAGTGGAGATGAGGTCTTCCGTTGTGTTCATGTTTTGCGTTTCGTTCTGAAGGAGCGGGACTGCTCTCTTCACCTGCCCCGAGAGAGCAGCCCCGCTCCTGGCGAAACGCACCCGCCTGTGCCCGCGCCGCCGGGCGGCGGAGCATCAGCAACGGAGTGACAGCGGGCGGAAAAATGTTCCGACCGCTGGCGCGAGGTTGCGCGGAGCAACCAGAGGCGCGGGCACGGGCGGGATGAACACTACGGATTACCTCATCGGCGGATGCCGGGCATGCGCTGCATCCTCTTCGACGAATCTGACACTCTGACCACCACTGAGGCAATGATGCGACGTTGCGGACGCATGTCGCAGGATTGCCCCGATTTCACGTGGTTTTCGGTGGGTTTTAGTGCCAGCAAAAGTGCCAGCAACGCCTCACTGAACGGGTTGTTTCCTCCTAATTGGTGAGTAATGGCAGAGTAATCAGCGACTTGACGAAACGCCGGAAAACGCCCATTTTACAGGCGGTTTCGTTGCCTGTCACGCGACGGGCCTGTGAGTGCGGGAGTTATGATTGAATGGGCTGGTGCGACCGAAGCACCAAAACCTGTTCGATTCCGACCCTCGCCTCCATCTCTAAGTGCTGTAGCACCAAGGAGTTAGGAAGCTAGGGGTCCACAACGGACACCAAAACGGACACCAACTTTACTACTCCGTCAGGATTCAGCGTAACGGGCTTTTACTCGCCCACTACCCGCTGAGTACTCGGAACCGGTCAGGATTATTCTCGCCGTTGTGAGAATAACAATGAAGACCCGTTACCGTTTAATCCACCGTGGCACCCGCGGCGGAATGTTCTACTGCGTGGACAAGCTCACCGGCAAACGCACCAGCCTCAAGACCACCAACAAGGACGAGGCCCAGCAGATTGTCGACGCGAAGAATAATTCCCTTCGTCAGCCCGTCCTCAATCTGCAAATCGCCAAGGCGTACCTCGCCGGCAGCGACAACGGCGTTGCCACGCGCACCTGGCGGCAAGCGTTGGAGAGCCTTACGAGCACGAAGCGGGGCGCCAACCAGGACCGCTGGCGCAGCGTCGCCAAGGACGAGGCACTCGCACCACTCCTGCCGCGCGTGATCATCGAGACGCAGGGCGAAGTGCTGTTGAAAGCGCTGGAGGTCGGAACCGTTTCCACCAACGTCTTCCTCCGCCGCCTGCACAACTTCTGCGTGGACATGAACTGGCTGCCCTGGCCGCTCGTCCCGAAACGCCAATGGCCCGCAGTGAAGTACAAGGAGAAACGCGGCATCACGTTAGAAGAGCACCAGAAGATCATTGCCGCTGAAGTGAACCCCGAGCGCAAGACCCTCTACCAGTTGTGCTGGCACCTCGGCGCCAGCCAGGGCGACATCGCGGCTTTGAAAGGCGAAGACGTGGATTGGCAGAACGGCACGGTGAGCTTCACCCGTAAAAAGACCGGCGTGCCGGTCCTGATCCACCTGGGCACGGAGGCGCTGAATCTGTTCAAGGACCTGCCGTCTGAAGGGCCGTTGTTCCCGTATCTGTCGCGCGTCCGTGCCGGCGACCGCGCAACCGAGTTTGGTCAGCGTTGCCGCCAGCTTGGCATCACTGGCGTGACGCTCCACTGTTATCGCTACGCGTGGGCCGAGCGAGCGAAAATCGTCGGCTATCCCGAACGTTACGCTCAGGAGGCTCTAGGGCACAACAGCAAGGCCGTACATCGCGCCTACGCGAAACGTGCCCTGATGAAACTCCCGTCCCTCGAGGATTACGAGCAGCAGGCAGCGGAGAAGGCCAAAGCGGCGGCGTGAGCCTCCGGGACTCGCGGGGCACTGTCCAGCAGTGCCCCGCGGAAGTTCTACCAAACGGAGGTTAGTTGCGGGCCGCTGCGGCGACGGCGCTCTCGGCAATGATCGGCCGCTCGCCCAGGCCTGGGACCCTTTGTCTCCGCCTGGCCGCGTTCTTATTCTGCCAGTGCTGGTTCAGCGCACTCGTGACCTTGGCGAGCCAAGTCCGGTCCTTGGCCTGCTCCAGAACCTCCAGCGTCGCGAAGTACTTGACGCTGTTCGGCGGTGGATTGCCCAGCGGCTTGAGCAGGCGCGCTCCGACAAGAATCGGCACATCATGCGCCTGACAGTTCAGCACCCAGGCCGCCTGCTCCGAATTGAGCCGCGCCGGCAATTGCCCGAGCAGCGTTAGGAAACGATGTTGATCTTCTCTCATGGCAGCAAAGACAGGGTTGAACCTACGCCGCCACGGCCTGCCCGGACGTCCGCTGCTGCTGCGCCTGCTGCACCCGCTGCGCAATCTCCTGCGCCGTCAGCCTCGCCGCCGGATTGTCGCTGAGCTGCTCCACCAGTCCGGACACCGTCGTAAACACGCCTGCCTCCTTCTGGTGATCCATCAACCACTTCACGAACTGCGCGTCCGCCGCTTGCCCCTGCGGCGTGGTAGTGAGAATGGCCCTCGCCGTCTCGACACCCTGCACCAGCGCCTCGTTGACCTTCCGGTTGCGCACCTGTCGGTAACCATGATACAGCCCCGCCAGGGCCAGCGCCACGATGCTGCCGATGCCCGGCGCAAACGTGTTGACGATGGACCCCGTGGCCTCGATCGTCGCGAGCGCCTCCGGCTTGGCGACCAGGTTGGTCACCGGCACCTGCACGACGTTCGTGTAGAACACCGGCACGAAGTTGGTCACCACCGCCGAGACCAAATTCGTCGCCACGGGCTCACGCGCCAGATAGCCAGCCACCGCGCCAGTCGTCGCGTTGGTCATATACACGATGTTGGTCCGCTCCGTCACCACGGGCACCGTGTTCGTCACCACGACCATATTCGTGAACACATGCACCACCGGCGCATTGGTCCACGTCACTTCCTGTTTATACGCCCGGTCCAAAGTTGAGCATCCGCTCAAGCCATTGACCGCCAACAATGCCGCAACAACCATCACGGCCGCACCACACCACATACCGCGCTTCGTAGTTTTCATCGTCGTTTTCTCCTGCAGGAGCACCTGAGTTCATCCCGGCACTCCTCCAAAACCTTTGTGTTGTTGTCCAGGCACACCACCAGTTTGCCGTTCATCGCGCTCTGCTCAGCCACGACGCCCCGCAAACTCTCCTGATAGCACTCCCGGGATTGGCGGTGGTCTTCGAGCAGCCGCTCATGCTGTTTCACGAAGTAACGCATGACCCAGATACCGAAGAGCCCGATCACCACCAGGCTGGCGATAAAGAGCCAGCGATCATCCTTTGCCGCTGCGTGGTCCACGCCTCGCAGAAATTCACTCAGGTTCATGTTCGTCATGGCACCATCACTCGCTCCATCAGGAGCCGATTCACGCGGAAGAACTCCGCTCTGTTCGTCGCCGGAAACCACGTCGCCTCACCCGTCACACTTCCCCAAGTCACCAGGTTCGTGCTCCGCCCAAAGACCGGCGCCAGCCTCACCCAAGTCTTGCCCGCCATCGCCGGCGGCAAGGGCTTGCTCTCCCAGGACACTTCACTGCTGAAGTCAGACTCCAGCCCGTTGGTGTCGTACGCCGTCGCCGCAAAGAACCAACGCCCACGATGCGGCAACACAACGGATTGCGTCAGGACCAGCCCCGCGTTGGTCACGAACTGATACGAGCGCGTATTCGTGCCGTAGTAGAGCCTGTAGCCCGACACCGCCCCCGACGGGGATGGATCCCAAGCCAGCGTCAGGACCTGACCGCCCGCGGCCACGGCACACACCAAGACCAGCGTTGTCCAGAACCACTTCATACTCTCACCAGCCGCACGCTGCCGCTGCCGCCCTGGATCAACGCGCCGTACTTCGCCAGCATCGCTTGCGCAACCCGCGACATAATCGGCCGTGTGTCCTCCTTGCTGTAGGTCGTGCTGCTCTGCGAGCTCGACCCGCCGGCTGAGTCGTGCGACGCCGTGCTGGTTTGCGTGGAGCTGATCCCCTCGCCCGGCGGCGCAGCCGTCCGGTCCACGATCAAGAGTTCTCGCGCCATCTCGCACACCGCCGACGCCACCCCCGCCGGCACTTCATCATTCGGCACGAAGCTGCTCAACACTGGCGACTGCAGCGAGCTCGTCACCGCGTTCCGATCCGGGTCCGGGCACCGCTCCCGCGGCCACTGCAACGCCTGCGTCTCATGCGCGCGATAGCCATTGAACTGGAATTGCGAATCCACCAGCCGCGTCGCCATCACCAGCGCTGCCGCTTTCGTGCCCGACGTCGCCGCCGTCCACGCCGTCCCATACAGATGACCCTCGAAATAGGCATCCCCATCCGCCACGCTCGCGTAGCTGTTGGCGTCCACCTTCCCCGTGCCATCCTCTTTGATCAGTGTCAGTGCCATAGCTCAAAACCTCCTCACCAGGTCCACCAGCGCCTCACCGAACCGCTCGCGCGTGAACGCAAAGCGCTCCGTCCACCACGTCGCCACCCGCGCCGTGTTCAACTCGATTGCCACCAGCGTCCCATCCGGCTTCCGCATCAAGTCCACGCTTACATACCCCAAGCCCGCCTGCGTTAACTCCCGGCTCAGCCGCCGCAGCTCCTCCCTCTCCGCTTCGCCGAACTCCACCAACCCCCGATGCCGCTCATCCGGCGCGACCCGATCATCCCGATACACCGCCAGGCGCCGATACCCATCCGGCGTCTCATCGTTCGCAAGCAACCGGTCGCGCAGCGGCGCCTTCTTCAGCACGTAGCCGATCATGATCCGCCCCGCGAACAGGTCCGCCTTAAACACCCGCCCATCGTCTTCGTTCACCTCACGGCATACGATGTCTTTGGCCGTGTCCCACGTCACATAGCGGGCCTGATTCCGCGTCAGCACATGCCAGCCCGCGCCCCCATCCACATACGACCGCTTCACGATCAGCCGATCCACACCCCACGTGTCGAACAGCGCCAATCCCTCCGCCTGGCTCCCAACGAGCTTCCACTCCATCACCGGAAAATCCCGCTCCGCCAGCCAGGTCAGTTGCTCCGGCCGCGACCATCGCCGGCCGCCAAGCACCCGCCCGGGCAGCGCACCGCGCACCGCCGCCGGCACCACGTCATGGCTCACCAGCGCGTCGTAACCGCTGACGTCGAGATCGTCCGCCTTCACACCCGTCCGCACATCAGTCTCGAACTCCGCCGCTCGCAGCACCGTTTGCGCGTGCAGATACCGCGCTATCAGCGACCGCGCGGCGACATAGGAATGCAGCAGGATCTTCATGCCCCTCCCGCAAGCTGCGCGCTGACCTCATTCGACCGCGCCGATTCGCCGCCCTCGCCGAAGGCCACCACGTACCACGTGTAATACACGCCGTATTCCACGTCGAAGTCACCGTACGCTGTCATGTCCGCGTCAGGTTCAAACACGATGTAGTACTCCTCGTTGAACGCCTTCCGGTACAACCGGAATCCCGCCTCGTTGCTGGAGTTGTCCTGCCAAATCAGGATGAAGAACCCCTCTTCCACCGACACGCTCAGGTTGCTCGGCGCATTCGGAGCCGGCACCGCCGGCTGCGCTGACTGCCGCTCCCGTCGCCGGTCCGCCAGCCACGTTGCCAGCCACGCCCACCATCGGCGCGACATCCGCCGCGGCTTACCGCTCTCCCTGATGTGAGGCAGCTTTCTCATCGCTTGGGTTCGGCGACTCATCCTTTGGCACCACCGCTTTCTGCTCGCTCGGCACAGAGTCAACCGCAGGCTTGGCGTCCGCCGGGCCCTCCACCGGCAACAGCGGACGCCTCACCCGACGAATGATTGGAAGCAAACCGTCCATGCTTAGATTGCGTTCGCGCCGATCGCAATTTGCTTCCAGTTCGTGCCGTCACTGATCGCCAGGCACGGCACCGCACCAGTCCCCCCGGCGCTCAGATAAATGACACGGCGCGGATACTTCGCCGCCGTCACGCCCGCCGCCACCGCCGCGGCGACATTGGTGAAGGTCGGATACTGAATCTGCTCGCCGCTCCGAATCTTCTCGAAGCTGCGCGGAATCTCTTTGCCCATACGTGTGTCCTTTCAGGAAACGCAAGCGCCGGGGACGACTGCGTCCCCGGCTCATGCTCAGTTGTTGTGGGTGATCGCGACCAGCCGCACGTTCTTGTTCTCCCAGATCCGAACCCAGTTGCTGGAGGTCTCCAGCTCCGCGTTCGTCGGCGAGTCAGCAGCCACCGAAGCGCTGGTGAACTTCACCCCACGAGGATGCAGGATGTAGCGTCGCCGGTTAATGAGCACCGTGTCGCTGTCCAGCGGCACGCGCGCCATCTCCACACCCTCCGTGCCGTGCCCGCCTTGCAGCGGCGCGCCGTCCAGCGGCGAGATACCCTTCGCGAACGCGCCCTGGCCGAACAGGTAGGTCGTGTACACCGTGCCGTCAGTGCTGCCAGCCCGCGTCGGCAGGTTGTCATCCACGACCACACGCCGCCCCTGGAAGCTGGCCAGACTCGGCTTGCCCTGGCTGTCCGGCAGGAAGTCGATCAAGTCGAGCTTCTTGAGAGCAGCCTCCGTCGCCGAATGCATCGCCACCGCTGTCAGCCTCCCGCCCGCGTCACCCAGCTTCGCGCACGCATCCACGAACGTGGCGCCATTCAGCCGAGTGGTCGCCGAAGAACCAGCCACCGACTCCGAGTGAATCGCGAGCAGATTGCCCGACATGGACGCCGCAGCGAACATCCCCTTGAGGCAGGAGATAACCAGCCCCTCATCTGTCCGCGCCCAGTAGGCTGCCACCAGGTCCACGATCGCCTGCATCGGATCATCGCCCGAGATCACCTTCGCCAGGTGGTTCACACTCCACACCTGCGCATCATTGTGGATGCGGGCAATATCGGTATCCGCCGTGATCTTGTTCACCGTCAGCGATGCCGAATCGCTCAGCAATTGCCGCGTCGCAGTCAGGTCCTTCCAGAACGGCATCTTCACTTCGCGACCGCCGCCCTGTGCCAACTCATCAAACTCGGGCGCCACCTCGATGATGCCCGACTCGCCAAAGCGCGACAGTTCCGCTGTCCGCTCAATGGCATACTTCTCGAACTCCGTGGGGATGATAATGTCCGCCACTGCTGTCTTAGCCATATCTCACTCTCTCCGGTTGTGATCCTTGGTGGCCGGCACGCCAGTGCCTCAGGCCGCAGCCTTCAGCCGCGCCGCCAACTGCGGATCGGATTTCTGCAACTTCATTTGCTCCGTGAGGTTCCACGTTTCCTTGCGGAACGGATTCTTCACGGACTTGTTCCCGACTCCACCGGAGCCGTTGCTGGCGGCACCGCCGCCCGCATTCGATTCAAACAGATGAGGAGCGTCAGCAACCTGCTGCTCCACCCACTCATCCAAAGTCATAGGTGTGATGCCATCCTTCCCCACGCGCACTGTCTGACCATCGGCCTCGTAAGCGCGAGGAGCGCCATCCACCAAACGGAACACACTGCGCGCCCGGGCGGTGATGTCGGGAATTGCTGTAGGCCGCAGCCCCCGCTTCGTCGCCACCGTGATCACGCCCTGGTCAATCTGAATAGCCGTGAGCCGAGCATTCAACGAATCCCGCTCCGAAGTCACCGCCGCGAATTGCTTGTCCCATTCGCCCTTAGCGGTCTTGAGCCGATTCTCCATGACCTTCTCCACTTCGCCGCTCTTGATCTGCTGCGCTTCCTCGAGTCGCTGCTTTTCCTCAGCCAGCTTCCGCACCTGGTCCGGGTCGATGCCCTCGAAGCGCTTTTTCTGCTCCGCGAGCTGATTACTGAGCGCGATGTTGTTCGCGCGGAATTCATCCAGCTTCGCCTTCTCTTCCTTCATGTCCACGTCCAGGTGCCACGCACCTTCGCGCTCCACATACAGGCGAACATCCTCCGCCGGGATTTCCTTCAACGAATCGTATTTCTTTCTCAGTGCCATAGATCCTTCCTCACTTCGTTGCCGCCGACGTCAGTCGGCGCTGTTCCAGGCCCTCACCTGCAGCAGCCGCCTTCTTCGCGTCTTCGCGCCTTTGTTGTTCAATCAGTGCGGCCTCCTCCTCATTGGTTCTGCCCTCGGGTAGAACTTCACCCCGGCGGAACAACTCATGCATCGTGTCCTGGCTGATCGCTCCCGCCTGCCACGCCGCCACAATCGCCTGCACATCCTGACTTGCCAGACCCTTCGTGCTGAAATCCGTGTTGAGCTGCATCAACACTTGCGTATCGCTCACATCGTCCGGTAGCTCCTCTGTCGAGTTCCACCAATAGACCCAGCGCAACACTTGCGTCAGCGATTCGCTCACACTGAACGCAACACCACCGAGGATGCTGTATTCGCCGGACTGGCGTAGCTCGATTGCGGTCGCCGTCTCGCCCACGCGCTTTGCTTCCTCCAGCATCCGCGAGCCCAGGATCGTCATCAGCCGCTCGTCGCGATCCATCGCGCGCTCGAAGGTCTCCAACCCCTGACCTTTGAACTCCAGGAAGCCCGCATTCGCACCGGGAGTCTCACTCACCCACGCCTGGCTGGAACCAATCCTCAGGCTCGCGCCCTTATCAAACCCACTGACCCACGCCGTGGGCAGCGCGGTGAAATGCAGCCCATGCTTGAAATCAGCATCGAGGCGGTAGTGATCCAGATTGACGGCGATGATGTCCTCCAGCGGCCCGCGATCCACATCCGGCCGCGAATGACGCGGCCCATGGAACACAAACGGAATCAGCGGCAACGCCCGCCCCAGCCGACGCGGCACGCGCGATTCCATCAACACCCACTCCCGTTTCCCACGCCGCAACTTCCGCGAACCCGGATCAAGCTCCTGCCACAAGTCAACCCGACAAAACGGCTCGCCATTGTCATCCGCCACCAACCGCAGCACCCGAATTTGATCCACCATCCCCAGCTCGAACTCATCGCTGTCCGGGCGGGGCTTCGCGATGACCTGCTCCCGCAACACGACCAGCGTAGGCACATTCCGCCCATTCACCCGCTCCACCCGCCAGTTGATGATCTGCTCCGCCCGATAGAACACGGCATAAGCACGCTCCTCGGCTTCCGATTCCCAATCCACCAGTGTTCCGGCTCGCCCCAAACCGATCACATCGCCGACCACCATCTTCGCGTAGGCAGTCAACGACGTGCCCAGCATGTCGGCATCATTCGCGAACTCCTGCATCGCCAGCCCGAGACCGGAGTTGCCTTCCGGCAGCTTCACAAACGGAGGTCGGCGGAAGATCAAACCCTGGTAGGCTTCAGACGTGCGAGCCGTCGCGTTGAAGAACGAAGCCCGCTTCACATACGCCGCAAACTCCTCATCCGTCTGCGAATCCAACCGCGGGAGATAATGCTCACCCCCGGCCTTGACCGCATCCTCGCCGGCGAGGACATCACGCGCTCGCGACCAGTCCACGGCCGCGGCGTCGTAATCAGGATGAGTCGCATTGACTGCCATCGGCGCAACCTTAGCATCGCTTTTTGCCCTCTAACCGATGCTCCACTGGCCGTGTCATCACACGCTATCAGCAGCCATCCCCCGCCATCAGGAGTCGTCACTTTTCCCGAAAGAAACCGTTGACGACCTCCAGCACCGGGCACCGCTCCTGCCAGGCTCCGCGCCGGATTGCGCCTCGGCGGCGCAACCGGCGCTCCGCCTGCCAGTCGCTCACGACAGCACGGACGCCCGCGTCCGGCGCCCCCTCCGGCGCGGGATGCTGACGCAACCGCGCCTCCGGGGCCCGCCGTCCGCTACAACCCACACGACCGCCGCAGCCCCCTCCACCCACAGTGCTTACGCAATGTGGGTTCCGGGGTCCTGCGGCTCGCGCATGGACGATTCAACCAGCACTCCGCCGGCACGACCACCAACGCCAGCCGCGATCCCAACCACCCCGACCGCAGCCATCGCGCCAGCCCCGCAAAGACAATGTTAGTGGGGTGTTAATGGATGCGGGGCTGTCACGCTGGCTGCTCGCTCTGGGCAATTCGGATGTCGCAGCACGAGCCAACGTCCCACCGCTTCGCGACCACGAACGCCAGTCCCGGAACCAGCATCTCGCCACATCCAACGCGCCCCCGCTTCGCGCCGTCGACACGCCTTAACCAAGTCGAACGTCCGCGAGCAGTCAGCGCGCCAGTCGCCCCACCTCCCTCCCGCCTGTCACGCTGTCTGCTTCGCTCGTCTCAGTCTGGATGTCCCACCGCTTCGCGTCATCGAACGCAAGCAGCGGAACCAAAGCCCTGAGCAATTCCAACGCCCCCGGACCCGCTCCGTTCGGGCGCAGACACGATGCAGTAGTCGCGCCAGCCTCCCTTTCCCCCAACAGGCTGGCACGCCTACTGCAATAATTGGAATGCGCCCTGCCACTCGCTCCGGACGAAGACCAAGTCAGTTAAAACGACTCCTTCGGCCCGTCGGGCGTCTCGGGTTTTCCTACGCGTCCAGTGCTGCCCGCGTCCCTACCGCCCTGAAAATGCTCTCTCAAGAAAAAGGTGTGAGAGAGCATTTTCAGGTCGGTAGGGCCGCTAGGCGTTGGCATCTCCTGGTCGGCGTTCGTTGGGAGCGTTTTCAGTGTCGCGTTGCTGGGTTCTATTACCAGCGCGTTTCGTTGCCGGTGCAGTGGTGGGTTGCGTGTGGTCGGCCTCCTCAGTTTCGCCCTCGTCTCCCGTGGTGGCAGCCGTTCGTTTGGCAGTGGCTCGTTCTTTCCGGTTGGTTGCCTGCGCGCCGTCAGCGTCCTCCGTGGGCGGCTGAGTAGCCCATTTCTTCCCGTTCGCCTCCGATAACGGCCGACACAACTACGACCACAACGCCACCTCTCAACGCCGTGATAACTCTACGCTTCCTTCCAATGCTGTCTTGGAGACAGCATCTAAAACTCGAACGCTCTTCGTGTAATCCAACCAGGGGTTCTTTCAGAACCCCCATGTAAAACTTGGACGTCTTCACTGCGATCCAACGGCCTGGATTCGTCGAAACAGTCGCAGTGCAACCGAACGCCCGTCCCGTGAACCGAACACGCCACAGCAAATCAGCCACACTCCCTGGAGGAGTGTGGAACACATGGAAACCAAAAACTCTCTGGGTTTTTGAAAACCTACACCTGGACACCCGTGGAAACTCAGACCGCCAGAACGCAGACTCCAACCCCGGCCAGCGCATCACCAGTCCTAGCTACGGAAACGCTCTCAAGTTCGCTGGCCTCCGCTGCGGCCTGGTCATGCGCTGGCCCCCAATGTCAGCCTCACCTCTGGCCGGGAGTGCGGAGCGCTTGGCCTTACGGCTCACCCCCTAACCCCTGAGCCACGGCCAGGCGCTCCGCACTCCCGGGCAGAAGTGAGGACAGCGCGTGCCCTCGCGACCCAAACGAAGCGCGCCAGACTGCCAGCTATCAGCACCGCAAGCTAATGCTGAAAGCTGGCAGACTGGCGCTTGGAACAAAGTCAGTCTGGCCTCTGCGCCGGCTCCACTACGCGCAGCGGGCGACGGCTCCCTATCCCCTCAGCCGACGCCCGCCATCGCTCCGTTCCGCCGGCGCAGAAGCCAGAACAGCGCGACCCCGCGCCCCGTACGAACCGCGACCCCGCCAGTTACGATGCGCTTCGTTCGGGGTATGTCATGAAGGATGCTTCCGGCTCCAGCCACAAGAGCTGTTATCTGTAGTGCCGCCCCGTTGCCGTATCCCGCTGACGCGGGAGCCCCTCGGCAAACGGGTCCCCGCCGCCTCATCGCAAGTCCCCTGCCGCGGGCGCCACACAGGGGACCTTCGGCGGCCCGGTGCACTAAAGATAACAGCGTCTTGTGGCCGGAAGCCTGTCCGCGCCTGTCACGCTCACTGCTTTCACCGGCCCTTTCCCCCCCGGCCGGTGGCAGTGCGCGCGCCAGTCGCTCCCGCATCCTTCACGCCACACCCCTCACTCCGCTGGAGAAGTCAGTCACGCGGGGTCGCAGCCCACCCACCCCCGGGAGAGCGCTGGCCCCCTCCATCCCAGGGGGCCGCGCTCAGAGCCCGCGCAGCTTCCGCTGTGCCACTGTTCGCGACTTCGTCGCGACCAGGTAGCGGAGTGCATCGGCCGCATCGTCGCCGCCGACCCCATCCTCGTCGGCATCCACTTTCAGCACATCTTCGGGCCGATTCGGGTCATGCTGCATCGCCGGCAAGGTCTCAGCCAGTCGCGCGCATCGCTGGTGGATAAACATTCGCGCTCGAACACCCGCCTCCACATCACCCAACCTTTGCAATACTTCCGCCCAACCATTTACCCGGTCCATGTTCGCAGGTTTCAGCGTTATCCCCTCCCGGGCATATTGCCCCGCGATGGTGGTCCCATCGCTCTGCCGGCTGAAAACATCGGTTCCAGCCACGATGCGGCGCAGGTCACCAAGCTCCAGCGCCCTGCCGCCTACTCGATGCCGGCCCACCATCGCGCGGACCGCCTCGGCATGCCGCTGAGGCAGCCACATGCGCTCGGCGTGTTCGTCCACCACGAACACATTGCCATCACCATCCGTGCACCCGAGCAGCACCACGGTATAGTGGGCAAACCCGTAGTCCAGCGCCGCAAACCACTCGCGGGCTCGGGTCTCATCGAAGTCCGGGATGACGTGCACCTCACGCCTGAAGGTCGTGAAGAACTGCCCCGCAGCCAGGTCCCAATCCCCATCCAGCCAAGCCCGCCTCTGCCAGCCGTGCAGGGATTCCAGAACCTTCCGATACTCCGGGTTGTTGTACGCGTTGTCCGTCACCCTCGCCGGCAGGAACCTTGTTTCAGTTTCGCGCTTTTCCTGAAATGGCACGATGAACTTGGTCCGATACCAGGCATGCCCAATCCCTCCGGGATTGGAGGTCGAGTAGATTCTCGGCCGCCAGTTCGACTTGCTGGTCCGACAGCACGTCGAGATGTCCGTGTGCTTCCGGCTCGACAGTGTCGTTGCCTCCTCAATCCCGATCACGTCGTATTCGAGCCCCAGGTAGGCGTCTATGTCCTTCTCCGCCTGGAAGTGGCCCGCAATGATCCGCGAGCCATTCCCGAAGGTCAGCACACCCCGGTAGGCTGAGAACTCGTGCTTGAGCCCCACGAAGAGCCGGCGCCTCAGATCCTCGAAGTGCTCCAGGTTCGCCTTCCCCACCTTTCGCAGCAGGAGGCACTTCAGCCCCGGCACCCGCTGGCAGTCGTCCGCGCCCATCTGCGCCAAGAGCCAGTGGCTCTTGCCGCCTCCCCGCGCGCCGCCGTAGCCGACTGCCGTCGGCCCGTCGGCTTGGTCACAGAGCCGCGCCGCCGCCGAGGCGGCGAGCTGCCGCTCCTGCAGGATCACGTCAATCCGCGCAAAGTTCCGCATCTGGTCCCGCGGGCACCCCGCCCGCTGCCCCATCGCCAGGTACCGCTCCAGCGCCGTCATCGCTTCGCCTCCGCTTCACTGCCACTCCCTCTCTCCTCCTCTGGAGGAGAGAGTTGGAGAGAGGAGGCCCCGCCATTCCGCGCTCCGCATTCCGCACTCTCCACTTCAATGACCTCCCCCGGTATCGGCTTGCCGTAGATCTTGTCCAGCGCCGCCTCGATCTCCACGCGGATCGGCCCACCGTCCGGCCCACTCACTTCCTTCCGCTCGGTTGCGACTTCGCAGGCTCGTCGCCCGAGCGTGCTCATCAGGTCCAGCAGGCGCGCCAGCCCCTCCAGGCTGCCGCACCGCTCCCCCTTGCTTCGCCAGCGCCGGATCACTTCCCACGCCAAGTCCACCAGCTCCTTCCGCGCCCTCCACTCCGATTCCCGGAGTTCCAGATACCGCTCCGCCCAATCCACCCCCTTGGCTCGCGCCACGGCCTCGGCGGCCTCGCGCTCGACCAGAGCCAGGTGGGCGCCGTGCGCCGCTACGCGCGCCGGCCAGTCGAACTTGCCCGACCACTTCTCCATCATCACCTTGCTCTTGCCGAGCTTCGCCCCGACGGCCGCCAGCGACCGCTCCGGCCCCATCGCGAGATACTCCTGGAACGCGGCGAACGCCTTTGCGCTCTCCCGCGGCTGCCTCTCGAAGATCATCGGCATACTCCCTCCTCCGCGATTGCGTCCCGGTATATCACGCGCCACAGGTCCCGGGCCGCTGCATGGTCACAGAGTTCCACTGGGCACCCGGCGGCATAGTAGGCGTTGGAGCGGACCATCCCGAGGTGTGTGACCAGGTCCACAGGCCACCGCGCCAGCCGGGCGGCGAATCCGCCAGGACGAGCCGGCACCGGCCCGAGCGGCGGCGCACAAAACAAAAACCGAAGCAGCCGTCCCTTAGGACTATCTGCTGGTATCCTTGTTCCCTCAGTACCTTCTCTACCTTCTACACTCATACCTTAATACCTTTCTTACCTATGTCTCTTATCTGATTCTGATTCTGATTCTGATTCTGAATGGCATACGTCAGGCAATGCCTCGCGCATTGCGTCAGGCATTGCCCCCGGCATCCGCCTTTTCAAATTGCTCGATTTCTCGCATGCTCGCTCCGTCCTCGCGCCCGCAGCGCTGGCCGACTCGCCTCGCTCCGCGTCGCTTCGCATATGCGCGAGCAATGCGTCCGCGATGCGTCACGCACTGCCTCCGGCATCCCTTCCTCCGACCCCGGATTGATCAACCCCACCGCTATCGCCCGCCGGCACAGGCTCACCAGGTCATTCACCCCGAAGACCCCGTACAGCCGCGCCCGATGGTATTCCACCGTCTTCGGGCTGATACCCATCTCTGCCGCGATCTCCTTCGTCCCCTTGCCGGCCCAAATACCCATCAGCACTTGGCCGCGCCGCCCAAGGCCCTCGAGCTTCTCCGCCAACTCCGGGTACAAGCACGTCGCTCGCATGGCCTCACTCCCTGTCCCATCGCTTCATCGCCGCAGCCCTGCCAGCCGCGGATCGCTGCTCGAACACCTGCTTGGATTTCTCCCACTCCTCCCGACAACGCGGCTGATGCCAGACACCCTCCTCCAGCCGGAAATGATACCGGTTGTCGAAGATGATCCCCTTGGTCCGAGCCCAGTGGGCCCCCTCGCAGGCGCAGACGCGGCGCAGGTATTCGTCGTCATCAGGCAGCCCGGTGCAACCCGTGTGGTTCCAGTAGTGCCAAATCGCGCGGAGATACCCCATGCCGACGGCATCGGAATACCCCGCGATGGCCTCGAAGAAGTCATTGCCGTACAGCGGCAGATACGCGGATGGTTTTTTCATTGGTTCCAAACAGTTCCTTTCAGTGTGGTTTCGATCATGGCCCGGGTTCCACCGAGCCGGACAAATTCCCGGAGGTCCTTCGCCGGGGGCACGTAGATGGCGTAGGGCAACAACAGCTCGCGACCGACGCGGCGAGCGCCATCGAGGCCCGGCTTGTCATTGTCAGAGACGACGACCGCCGTGGCGCACTGGTGCCGGCGCGCGTAGGTGCGGACCTCAAGGCCGCCGCAACAGCAGTTGGGCCGGCCGACAGCGAACAAGCCCAGGTCAAGCGCGGCGGCGGTGTCGGTGGGGCCCTCGCAGACGAACAGCGTCTTCTGGGGTTCTGTGGTCTGTGGTCCATGGTCCGTGGTCGTGAATATGCCCTGCCGGCTGCCCCGCACGGCGAATTTGCCGCGCTCGTTGCGCAGCCGGATGCCGACCACGTTCCCGTAGCCGTCGCACATCGGAAACGCCCACGCCGCGTACGGGGCCGCCCAGGCCGCGCCCACCGCCGCCAACGAGCGCGCGCACACGCCGAGCGATGCGGCGAACACTGCCAGCGCCTCCGGAGTCGTGTGGGCCAGCCAGGCGCGGTGCATCGCCGTGGCGTTGATCCCCGGCGGTCGCTGCCTCGGCGGAGGCGGCACGGGTCGCCCGCGGGCGGCGTCGAACGGATGGAACCAGCCGCCGTTCTTCACGGGCCGCTCGGATCGCACCCGCATGCACACGACGCCGTAGTCACCTACGGTGCACCAGTCGGGCTTGCCGCATTGCGGGCACGGACTACCTTTGCTGACGCGCCGAAAGTTCATAGCAACCTCTGTTTCCCCACGCTCACAGCAAGTCCCACTTTCCCGGGAAGCTCTGCCCCACAATCCCGAGGTGTTCGCTGGCGATCAGGTAGAGCTCGATGCGCCTTTCCTCCGGGCAGACATGCTGCAACAGGGCGCTCATCTCCACAAACAGCCTGCCCGTTCTCGGCTCTCGCTCCACCTTCGACGCATCCCTCCGCCGCAGGGCTTCCACCTCGGCTGGCCGCAACTCCAGGTACTCCGGCTCCATCCAGAAACTCCCGTCGTCCCCACGAGCCACCATCGTTACTGACTCGAACCCTTCCGGGCTCACTCTCCGAATTCCGAACAGCTCACGCCTCATCTTCTCCTCCATCACGCATCACCTCTCAGTTCCATGCCGGGCTTCCCTTCTCCGGTGCCACCGCCGGCTCCGGCACTCGCCGCCAGCCATTGCGGGCTAGCCCATCAATGATGGCTGACGCCTCCGCAAAGCTGACCTCGGCATCGTAGCCGTACTTGCGGAGCACCTTGGCCTGCTTGAACGAGCACAGCTTCCCGTCCCAGCGCCGGAAGATCTCCGAGATGAGCTGCCGGCCCTCCACGTACGACACCCGATCCGGGTTGATCCCCTGCTTCGCCAGCAGCGCCCGCTGCTTCTCGCTGAGCTGCCGGCCCCGGTCCCAGCCCCGCGCTCGCACGGGCTCCAGCGACAGCACGTCAAACGGGTCCACCGACTGCGTCGTGAACCGCGCCGTCGCCACCAGCTTCGCCCGGCGCGCGGCCTCCGCAAGCCGCCTCCGCTCACGCAGCTCGGCCTCGGCTTCGTCCAGCGCCTCGGTCATGTTCACCGGGCCCCCTGCGGCCCGGACCCGTTCCACGGCCCGCTCCATCGCCTCCTCACTCACCTTGCCACCCAGGATGTCGGCGCTGGTGACCAGCTTGTGCTTGCCGGCGTTGCCTACGAAATCCACCACCAGGCAGGAGGGCTTGCCGCTCGCGGCGATGGCCGCCTTCCGCGCCTCCGGCGTCTCCGGCCCGTCCACCACCCCCGGCAACGGGCGTGTCGAGCGGCCCACCATCTGCGAATACAGCGACCGGCTCTTCGTCGGCCGCCCCATGATCACGACCTCCACGCCCGGATCATCGAAACCCTCAGTCAGCACGCCGCAGTTGCACACCACCTGCCGTTTCCCCGCCGCGAACTCCGCCAGCGTGCGCCGGCGCTCCTCACGGTCGGTTTCCCCGCACACCCACGCCGCCATCCCCTCTCGATGCCGGTTGAAGATCTCCGCCGTCATCTCCGCCGCCTTCACGCTCGCCGTAAAAACCAGCGCCCGCCGCCCCCCGATGATCGTTACCGACGCCGACGCCATTTGCTGCAGGTTCTTCTCCGCCTCCAATACCGCGGCCAGGTCGCCGCCGTTCAGGTCGCCGGCGGTAGTGCGGATGCTGGAGTAATCCAGCCCCTCGACATGCACCATTTGCTGCTCGATTGGCACCAACCAGCCGTCGTGTATGGCGTCCAACACTTCATAGTCGAACGCCACCGACTGAAAGACCTGCCCCAGCGCCTCCTCATCGGCGCGGTCAGGCGTCGCCGTAACACCGAGGACCTTCAGCGCCTGGTTGCTGCGGTAGTAGTCGATGACCCGCCGATAACTGGGCGACGTCGCGTGGTGCGCCTCATCAATGATCAGCAGGCCGAACTGGGACGGGTCGAACTTGGACATTCGCCCGCCCCCGTCCCCGCCGGAGCATTGCGTCTGGATCGTCGAGACGACCACCCGCGCCATCCCAAACAACCCGCCCTCGGCCCGGTATTCGCCCATCTCCACGTCGGCCTTGAGCCCAGTGACGCGCTCGATCTTGTCCCGTGCCTGGAAAATCAGTTCCTCGCGATGGGCGATCACCAACGCCCGGCGCGGAAACACGCGCCGGATGACATCGGCAAACAGGATCGTCTTGCCGCCGCCGGTCGGCATCACGACTAACGTCGAGTCGTTGTCCTGCCATTCCTTGAAAATGGCGTCCGACGCCGCGGATTGATAAGGGCGCAGGATCATGTTTCGATCCGTGTTCATCTGCGTGATGGCAGGTGCGGCCCGCACTCCGTGGTCGCCTTTTTCCCCTTGGCCCGGAACTCCTTATGCTCGCGCGTCACGCAGGTGCTCCACCGGTATTCGGAAAGCAGCCCCCGCCCCCGGCATAGCGTGCAGTTTTCCGGCACCTGGCCCTGGCAGCTCGGGCACACGGCAAACGGCTTCGCCGTCTTCACGTCCGTCCAGGCCTGATCCAGTTGCGACAGCGCCGACGAGAAGTTGACCTCCGCGAACAGCATATCCCGCTTCTCCTGCGCGGACCGCAACGCCCCCTTGACCCGGCTCAGGATCGTCAGCAACTCCTGCACTTCGTCCGCCCGCTGCCACAGGGGTATCAACTGCGTCGGAATCGGCCAGCCTGTCGCATCCAGAACCTGCCCGGGCGGCGGCGGCGGCAAGGCAGGGTTCCCGGTCCCCCGCCCGCCGCTAGGCTGCATTGGCGGCGGGGGCAGATGCCGCCTGATCTCCTTCGCCGTCACCGGCCTACCCGAGTCCACCACCGCTTGGACGACCCCCGCACGCTGCTCGGGTGCCGCCTTGGCCAGTTCCCGCGCTGCCCCCTCAGAGGTCACCAATTGGTGACCTTTTGCGATCGGCGCAGCCTCGATCAGCCGGTATGCATGCTGCTTCGTCCACCCCCACTTCTTCTGGCAGTACTCGCGGAAACTCGCGTATTCCCTCTTGTAAAGCCTCATATCCCGGATTTCCGCCAGCGCCAATCCCACCTCCACAAAGGTCTTCTGGCCCCTTGTGATCACCTTTTCCAACAGCACCAGCCGTTCATCGTCCCGGATCCTGACTACCAATTCGTGATTCTTCATAGGTCAGCTCAATCGGATTTTCAGATGCGCCGGCATCCGTTGCTTGTTCAGGTATTTCGCAATGGCGCACGCGCACACGCGCGAGCCGCCTTGCCCGATCACCGCCATTTCGCGCCGGATTTCGTGGTTCAACCCGTTGCCCCCGATCACCAGCAGCTTCTCCCGATACGGCGGCTCCGTGACGCTTCGTTCGCCGAGCCACTTGTCCACGGTCCACAGGCCCCGGATCACCGCGTCGGTCATCGGCCCGTCCGGATGCAGCTCCGCCAACAACGGCCACAGCCGCTCGAACCGAGCCCGGTCCTCGTTCGCCAGGTTGTACAGGCACTGCACGCAAGACACCGTCCGCGCCGAAGGCTTGTCCCCAGCCCGATGCCCCGTGCTCTTCAGCATGGACTCCACCGCATACGCGGTCTTGTCGCCGGAGAGCAGTTGGGCGCGGTACCGGTCGAGGCTGCCGACCCCCACGCGGCCCTGGTTGATAGCCAGGAAGCTCTGCGCCTCCTCGCGCCGGTTCGCCGTCTCGAACACCAGGCACGGCAGTTCCCGGATGTCCGAACGCTGGTCGGCGGCGAGTTTCCGGTGCTGGCCGTCCACGACGAACCACTTGTTGTCGTCGCGCAGCGCCACGACCAGGCACCCGCAGGCGATCCAATCCCACGTGCGAGTCAAGGTATCCACGCGCCGCTGGTTGATTTTGTTGCGCTGGTAGGCCCAGTCCACCTCCAGCTCCGTCTTGGGGATCATCAAGAACTCCCCCGGCGCATTGCGGACGCTCAAGTTGTAGCGCGCGACCTTGTCCAGGCCTTGCGCAGTTCTCTCTTCACACAGTTGTTGCTCTCTTTTCATTTCGTAGTTCAGCTTTCTGCTTTCCGTTTTCGCCTCCTACATCGGGATGTTGTCTTCGAACTCCGCCTTGAGCTTCCCCCACTCGTGCGGCTTCAGGTCCGTGTTGCTCTTGTTCGGGAACAGCCGCGCAATCGTGTCGAACCACACCTTCTCGATTGCCTCGGCCGGCTTTCCGGTCTGCGCCTCATTCAGCGCCGCCCACGCTTCTTCCATCGTGGCCTTCGCACCCTGCGGTGGAGCAACCGGCGCAGACCTCGGAACAGCGGGGATCCTCGGCGCGGCCGTCGGAACCGCCGCTCGTTGCGCGACCGGAGCTGACACACCGGCGAGCGCTTGGAACTTCGTTCCGTACTTCGCCAGTACGGACCGCCGATCAGCCGCCACGGGCGTCCTCATCCCCCCACCCAGCGGGTTGAGCCACTGGCTCTTGAAATAGACCCCCCCCTTGTCCCCTGTCTCCGGCCCGCCCACGATCTCGAACTCGACCGAACGCATCGGCCCGCCGTCCTCCGAGTTGTCCATCAACCAGAACGGGTCCAGCCCATCCCAACCGAACACCGCGCGCAGCGTGTCCGTCGTTTTGGTCTGGATCGTTCCGTCCGCCTTCACCAGCACCAGCGTGTGCTTGAAGGTGAACCCCTCATAGGCAGGGGTCGCCGACCCCACCATCACGCACGGCACGGCGCCGCACAGTGATCCGGTGGAGGCCTCGTAAATGACCAACTGGCCATTCAGCTTGCAGACGTATTTTCCTTCCTGCGGTACTTCCATAACTGTCCTTTCGTTGTTTGTTTGTTTTCTACCGGGGAGCAGACGTGCCCCCCAAAAATCCGTGTTCATCTGTGTTCATCCGTGGTGGCACTCCTCAGTTGTTCTGGAACGACTTCATCGGCGGCGGCGGCAACATCGGCGCCCCTTTCGGCGCGAACGCCTGCACGGGCGACCCACCGTCCGAGTCCTCGTCGGAATACATGCCCAGAATCGCCGCCCACGAGTAGCGGCGGAGGTAAGTCAGCGTGCTCCCCGCGCACTGCACCCGCGTCTTGCCCTTTTCCTCCGTGAGCGGAATCACTACGCGCTCCGACACAAATTCACCCGACTCGTGCGTGAGCACCGACTCCACGCCGATGTATTCCCCTGAACCCTGGCCAGTGGCGCCGCCACCGCTGATCGGGAACTGCATCAGGCTCAGCTTGTGCTTCGCCAGAATCGGCCGGCTCGCTTGGATCACCGACCCGAGCGATGCGTATTTGCTCTTCAGGAACGGGTTGGTCGCATCAAAGACCGCCACCGGCATTTCTGCCTGCGCCATCGCCAGCGCCGCGGCCAGGTGAGTGATCGATTCAGATCTCGTCATATCTGGCCCTCCATCGCTACGCGCCACAGCCGCAGCCTGGGATTATCGGGCTGAACTTGAACCCGCACCTTCCACCCGTTCCGTTTGCACGCCGCATAAATCGAAGTCATCGCGTGTCCGGGTAACAACACGCTGTCTCCGATCTCCATCTTCCGGACAACATCGACCCAGCGGCCGCGGCGGTTGCCAGTAGGCTTCTTCGGCGGCAGCGGGACACCTTTCTCAATCCTGATTTCGTTCGTGTTCATTTTGGTTTCAGCTTTCAGCATTTCCGCGTTTCAGGTTTTCCCCCTAGATGCACCCGCAGATGCGGGCGATTTCGATTTCGATTTCCACGTCGCGCCGGTTGTAGGCCACGGCCCCCTCGCGATCCGCCCGCCACAGCAATGGAAAGTCCCGGCCATTACCGAGCTTCGGGGGCAGCCCCAACACCCGCGCGACATCCTCGACACCGTTGCCCTCGAACGACCGCCCGAACGACAACAGCTCCAGCGTGTCGAACACCGACTCGTGCCAGGTCGGCCGCCCCCGCCAGAACTGCAATACCGAGCCCGGCGTCTTCAACCCGTGCACGCGAGCCCGGTTCACCAGCATCGGCAGGTCGAATCCCTTCACGTTGTGCCCGCCCACGACCACGCCATCCATCAGCGCTCCCTCCAACAGCATCAGGAATTCACCCACGAGGTCCTTCTCAGTGCCGGCGGTGAACGACTGAATTCCCGTGTCATCCCCCGCGCCGATCAGCACGATCTCCGCCGTCTTCCAATTCAGCGCCGCATCGGCCAGGTAATCGGCCTTCTTGCGCGCAATGGCTGCTTCAATCTTTGCGGGGTCCTTCAAATTCGCCGGCGCGGTGAACTCTGGCGCGAGCGCCAGCAGCTTCGCCTCGTCCTGCGGAATGGTTTCAATGTCGAATACGATGTGTTTCATTTGTGTGTTGCTTTGTTGTTGTTTGTTCTTGGTAGGGCGTCGCTCGCCGAGCGCGCCGCCCCCAAAATCCGTGTCCATCCGTGTGGTTAAATCCCCTCCCCAGCGCGTACTCCAGGATCAGCAGCGCATCAGACGTTTTGAGCGTGACCTCCAAGTGTGGGAATCGCCGTTGCGCCTCCGCCTTGAGCTTGTTCTTCCAGATCGTCTTCGACGCGCACGCCGACGCGGTGCCCAGGCCGAAGCTCTTCTGCCAAACCTGCGGGCGCACCATCACCAGCCTCATTCCGAGCGCCTGGACCACGCCCTTGAGAAACCCGGCATTCTCGCCAAAGCGGTATGCGGCCGACGCCGGCTGGGCTCGCCCGACGTACCCACTCGTGGCCTCCATCACGCAGATGGTCTCCACGCCCGACTTGTCCGACGACACCTTGATACCTCGCAGCAAGGCAACCAGGTCACCACCGGTTGCCGGCATGGGCCGGCACCCGGCCACTCCGAACGCGCTCACCGCCACCCCGCCCGAAAGCCCCGGATCAACCGCAATCAACGTCTTCACGCGCGTCCTCCTCTCGAATCGGAGCACACACGGAAATGCGCCCGCATGTCCTCCTCCACCTCGCTCCACTTAAACCTCACCATCGGCCCCAGCTTGTAATACCGCAACACCCCCCGCCGCATCAGCCGCGACACCGTCCGCACCTCGACATCCATCCGCTCCGCGACCACCGGCTTCGTAATGAACGGTTCGAAGCCGCCGTTGTCGTCTATCGGTGCTGCCTCGAGAAACCGTTTCAGCCGCTCGTTCGGCTTCGGATTTCGGATTTCGGATTTCGGGCTTCTCACTGGCCCACCTCCCAGGTCGCGATTCCCAACTCCCGCGCGATCCCCTCTTTCAGCCAGGGCGCAACCTCCGTCACCCGCCCCGTCTCGATCTTCGCGATCTGCGACTCCGAGCACCCCACTCGCCGGGCCAGTTCAAGCTGCGTCCAGCGCCGCCGCCGCCGCGCCGTCCGCACCGCTCTCGATTCGTTCACTGTTGTCTTCACCGTTTTCGTCTTCTTCGGGCGCCCGCCACATGCGAGTGCTCCTGCCAAGTGGAAAAACTTCACGATGCGAGACCCCAAAAATGCAAAAGCGCCCGTAAACACGGGCGCTTCTCGACTGTGAATACTTCACGACAACTTCACACCTCCTCCTCCCCACCCCCGAAATCATCCCCCTCGGCCGGTTCCGCCTCATCCGCGTCCGGGCGCGCCCCCTGTTTCTTTTTCCTGCTGCGTCCCCCCTTCGCCGCCGACTCCAGATCCAAAACCTTGGAGGCGTAATAACGAAGCTGCTCGACGGACATCCCGAATCGCTCCTCAAGCTCCGCCACGCGCCGCGACACCAGCGACTCCTTGCACTCGCAAATGGCCGCCGCCTCCCTTTGCGTCCGACCGTCTAAAACTGTGATCCGGAACACCGTCAGTAACTGTGCCTTTTTCTTCTTCGGATCAGTCTCCAATCGCCTCATCAATTCGAAAATCTGTTCCGCTGTCTTGTCGCTCAACACGCCCGCCCTCCCGGCCGCCTCCGTGCGCTCGGCCACTACATCAAGCTTCCGTTCGATGCGCCTCACCGCCGCCGCCACGCCCCCACCGTCCTCTTCGCACTCGAAGAACAACAGCGCGCCCTTGAGCTTTCGCCCGCCTCCCACCGCCCCGGCAATGGCCTTCACCTGTTCCGCCGTGGCCAGCAGTGGCTCCACTGGTTCCCCGTTGAAGGGAGCGACATTCATTCCATCAGCCGCTGAACATCAACCTCCCCCCTCCCTTGCTCTTCCCATCCTCCTGAACTCTGTCCTCTGAACCTTGTTCGCCGACGCCCGATGTCTGATCGCTCGTCACCGACCGCCGGTCACCATTCCCCGCCCGCCCATAAGCCCCGACACAGCTCGCGCACTGCGCGAGTCCTCTGACAGATTCCGGTGGCTTACGCGAGGACGCTTTCACAATCTGCGCGTCCTTTTTATCACAGAACCCCAAAACCGCTTACGTCTTCGGAACCCGCTTACCGCTCAAACGCCCTTCCCGACAGAACGCCGTCCCCCTGGCAGCGTCATCCCCGCGGTATCGTCATTCTGTCGGAATGTTCATTCCGGCGGTAACCCCAAACAATTTTTTCAGGCCCGGCCGGCAAACATCTGGTATGCTTTCCGCGTTCGCCTAAAATCTTTGGCGACTCAGAGACACGCGTATGAGCCACAGATTCTATCGTTTCGGTTACACCAATCCGCCGAGGGAAGGCAAACCCAGGTTACATCACAGCCGCGACGGCGCCGCCTTCGACGAGCTGATAGACCCCCTCTATGCCGAGGGCTACCGCCACGGCACCTTCATCCACAATTATCCCCGTCACCGCTTGTCGGCCCGCCATTTCACCTTCCTGGAGCCGGGCGACCTCGTGGTTTCCACTACCCGTCCGCCCCTCGACGATGTCCTCGGCAAAGACAAAGACTGGCGACGAATCGAACGCAGCGACGACCACCTCGAAAAGGCCATCCACAAAGACCTGCGCCGCTTCTTCAAACACCTCTGCCGCTATTTCGTCACCCTTAAACCGGAAACGGCCAACCTGCTCCCCCCGGAGTTCAGCCTCATGGCTTGCACCAATTTCCACACCAAAGGCAAGGGAACCATCGCTTCTACCCAGATCACCGTCGGCGAGCGCGACCGCACCAAGAAAGGCCCCAAGGGTTTCAACGCGGTCGGCTTCTTCCTTCACCTTCCGCAAATCACGGGGTACAAGTGCGGGCTCATCGCCTCCTTCAGCATGGGTGGCTATGAAAACCTGCTCTGGAACCGCATCGTCCGCCTCAAGTTCCGCAAATGGTTCCATCGCCCTGTCTTCGCCTTTGCGCTCCTGAATCTGCCCGACGAACCGCCGCAGCCCCTGACACCCGAACTCGCGGATAAGGCTACGGTCAAGGTCCTGTTCCAGCACTGGCTGGACGACGACCGCCAAGTCGAATTCGATTTCTCAGGCCAGGCCCCCAAAGCCAGGAAACCCGCGCCGAGACCAACGGCGCGGCGCAGCCCCGCGCGTCGCAAGCCACGTAAGACCGGCTAAGAATCCCGCCTCCGGCGGCCCCCCGCGCTCGCCCACGTCGCCCAGGGCTGGCGCCCTGGCCAACGACGGCAAGCACCCCCGCAAACAGCCTCTCACCATCAGCTGGAGAGAGGCATAGCCTAAGCGTCCTTCGTCCTTCGGCCTTCGAACTTCGGATTTCCGCCGCGAAGCGGCGGCCCCTCCTCCCCGGTCAGTGTGTTTTTTCAGGCGCTTTTTTGTAGTGCCCCCGAAACCCCCGCTGCTCCGGCCGGCTTTATCGGTCCTCACGGCCAGCCTTCAGGGAGGGGCCGGTCGCGGTGCCCTCTGAAGCCTACGCCCGCTGGCCGCCTCCCGTCGTCTGGCCTGACTTGTGAGGACCGATAAAACCGACCGGGCAGCGGAGCACAAAAAAACGCCATGAAAAACACAACAACTTTACGAGAGGACCTCCTAAACACTCCCAGTCATCAGCGTGGCACGGAACCGGGTAACCCGAGCCTCCAGCCTCCTCTGCCGGGTCTGGACAAAATCGTCAAACCCTTCCGCTTCGCCCCCTCGCCCTACGTTTACAAAGTAGTTCCCCTCCGCGAGGCCCGCACCCCCGACCAGATGACCCTTTGCGACACCCCCGAAGCCGCCGCCGCTTATTGGCGCTTGCACGTTCCCACAACCGAAGCCTTCGACCCCGAATGCGAATGCTTTACCGTCCTCCTCCTCAACACCCGCCGCCGCATCAAGGCCCATCACCTCGTCAGCGTAGGCACCCATGACACCCTTCTGGTTCACCCCCTGCAAGTGTTCCGCCTCGCCATCATGACTAGCGCCGCCGCGCTCGTGCGTCGGGTAAGGAGGCGGCGTTGCCGCCGCCTCCTCCCCTAAGAACCGGACATGATGGTTTCCGCTCATCCGGCTCAAGCCGTTCCGACGCTTCGCTCAGTGCGAAGCCGACGATACACAACGGTGAATGCCTGCTTCGTGGAGATGCAGGCCGAA
>Ga0209507_1000082_pt1 | contig 144368 bp, 110 predicted proteins | sample AD_UKC028_MetaG_FD_184414 | JGI IMG/M metagenome (GOLD analysis project Ga0209507, IMG submission 184414) | Active sludge microbial communities of municipal wastewater-treating anaerobic digesters from USA - AD_UKC028_MetaG (SPAdes) (version 2) | ecosystem: Engineered > Bioreactor > Anaerobic...
TTTTGCTCACAGCTTCCTTCAGATCCCGCCTCGCGACGGGCACCCTTGCTGTTCGGCTAGCACTTCCCCTTGCCGGGTGTGCATTGGACTCTAACCAACTAGTCAGTGCGCCCTGCCGGGCGCACCCACAAAAAAATCCCCGCCCCTTGAACGGGGCAGGGATATGCGTCAGTCAACTGGCTATTGGCTACGAACTCGCCTTCGGACTCTGAACGGGCTTGCTTGCCGCTTCCCCGGCCTTCTTGGAGGCGGGACAGGAGCCCTTGGCTTCGGCGGTGCCCTTGTTGCACGTGCCGACTTTGATCTTCTCACCAGTCGCGGTCTTGGACTTATTGCAGGCCGTCTTGTCTTTAGAGCATGTGCCGTCGCCCGCCTGCAACGCAAACGACACCGCCACAACACTGAGGAGTATGACTAGTTTTTTCATATGCGCCATTAGATAGCATAACGACCAGCTTTATTCAAATTTTTATTTTCAGCCCGCCACCCCCCCCTTTCGGCGCCATCCAGCCCGCCGGCGCGAACCGCCATGCGCCCCTGCCCCTCCGTCGCCACGGCGCCCGGCGACCCGCCCGGTGCCGGGTGCGAGACCAATCCTCACTTTTCGACGACCAGCCGCCGGCGCGCGGTGGAGGTGATCGCCAATACGCCTGGATGCGTGAGCTTGCTCTCGGCGGTAATAGCGTAGTAGTGCTGCTGGCACTCGTCCGTGCGGCCAATCGGGCGGAAGCCATAGCGCGTGATGGCTTCCTTCGCCACGATGGACGGAACCGACATGAAACCCAGGCCGTTCCCCGCCAGAATATACACGAGGGCGGCGTCCTCAAACTCCCCGACCAGCCGCGGGCGCACACCCCTGGTCTGAAACCACCTTTCCAGCGAGCGGCGCAGCCCGCTGTGGGACATCGGCAACAGGGCGGGGGCTCCATTCAGCGATTTGGGAAAGCCGCGCCGCAGCTTCGCCGCCAGGGCCGGCGCGGCGCAGAACGTCACGTCACTTTCACCAAGCAAATGGTTGAAAACATTGGAGGCCACCCCGCTGGAGGCCGGTTCGTCCGCGAGCACGACATCCATCCGGTACGCCGCCAACTCGACGAGCATGTCCGAGAGCCGGGTTTCCCAACACGAAACCTGCACCGCCTGCGGCAGGCGGAATACCGGCTCAATGATGTGGTAGGTCACCAGCTTCGGCAGCGCGTCGGCCACGCCAATATGCAGCCGCAGCGGACGCCGGGTGGGGCGCTGCTTCACCGAGTTCAACAAGTCCTCCCCGAGCGAGAAGATCTCTTCCGCGAAACCCAGGATGTGCTGGCCGGTATCGGTCAGTGCCAGGTTGCGGCCCACACGGCGGAAGAGCTTTTCCCCCAGCATGCCCTCGAGGGCCTGAATCTGTGCGCTGATGGTGGGTTGCGAAACGTGGAGTTTGGCGGCGGCCCTCGTCAGGCCGCCTTCCTTGGCCACCGTCCAGAAATACCGCAGGTGGTGGTAATTCAGGAATTCCATACCGCACACCTTCTTTCACTTTAATCTATAAATCCAATCGAAAAATCGTATTGGTCTAAACGGGCGCTCGCATCGAAGTTGCGCCCATGAAAAGCCAACGTGTTTTCAAAAGCTTTAGCGCTCTGCCTCTTGATGAAGTCGCGGCCCCTGGAGCACCCGCGCCAGCCCAGGACGCCTTTGAGCCCGTGCTCATGGCGGATGCGGGCCCGGATGCGGCAGCGACACAGCTGGATCAAGTGCGTGCATCGCTTGACAAGCGCTACACCACGCCTTACGCGTTATCGTCCGATTATCGCCACTGGGGGATAAACGAATAGGAGGCCAGCCAACCAATGCTCGCTTTGAAGCGCCGTGGAGCTGGTCCGCTGCCGCTTTGGCATTGCCAAGGCGGGACGAAGACTAACCTGCTGAAAGACCCGGACACGGGCGATCCGACATGAAACAGATCAAGCGCATCGTTGTGGCGGTTGTTGGCGGCACAGTGTTGGCCGTTGGAGTCGTGCTGATCGTGCTCCCCGGGCCGGCATTCCTCGTCATCCCGGTTGGGCTGGCCATTTTGGCAGTCGAATTTGCCTGGGCCAGGCGCTGGCTCCGATCGGCGCGCGCCCTTCTGCCGCTGAATGCCGGGAGTGCTTCTTCCCCAAAAAGAAAGCAAGTGAGCTTCCAATCGCTTCGGCGCGGCGCCGCCTTTCTGCTCCGGCAGGCTCGCCGCACGTTGCTCCCGAAAAGGAAGCTCATATAACCTTTGTTTGGCAGGCCACTGCTCGCGCCCGCCAGCTACCAGCGTCTGCGCACGCGGCCGATGACCCACAAGCCAAGCAATCCCAACGCCCCGCCAAGTGCGTCCACCAGGAGGTCGCGGAGACTTCCCTCACGCGACGGGACAAACGCCTGGTGGAATTCATCGGTCGCGGCGTAGAGAACTACGAGGGCCAGGACCAGGGCCGCTTGCGACCACTGCCAGGGAGGAGTCCCCGGCGTGGGCGGCTTGCGCAACGCGCGCCAGAACAGCAGCGCCAGGACGGCGTATTCAAGCAGGTGGGCGCATTTGCGCGCGGCAATGACAATGGCGTGCACCGCCTCGTCTGAGACGTCGGGGAACAACCACCGCACGAGCGGCCCAACGATGCGGGAGGAGCGGGAAAAAGACAACTGGTCGCTGGAGGCGGAGAAGATCACGCACATCCAGACCAGCACGGGCAGCCAACGCCCAATGAGCGATCGCATTTGGGGCACAAAGCATGGAACCAAAGGGTTGCGGTTAACGGCAACTGCAAATATGTTTGGGTTGCGAAAGGGCCAGGGGCCAAACCATAATCGCAGCGCATGCTGAAACTGGGCGTAAACATTGATCACGTGGCAACACTGCGCGAGGCGCGCTATCGCGGACGCGAGCGCGGCGAGCCCGATCCCGTGGCGGCGGCGCTGGCCAGCGAAGCGGCCGGAGCACATGGCATCACCGCCCACCTCCGGGAAGATCGGCGCCATATGCAGGACCGCGACGTGTGGCGGCTGCGCGAGGTGATCAGGACGCGGCTCAACCTCGAAATGGCCAATGCGCCGGAAATTGTTGGCATCGCCCTCCAACTCAAACCGGACATCATTTGCCTGGTGCCGGAGCGGCGCCAGGAGGTCACCACGGAGGGCGGCCTGGACGTCGCTGCGAATCTGGGCGCGATCACCGAGACGCGGAAGAAGATGAACGACGGCGGGATTGAAGTGAGTTTGTTCATTGCCCCCGATCCGGCGCAAATCGAGGCCGCGGCTCGCACCGGCAGCCAGTTCATCGAGCTTCACACGGGGGCTTTCGCCGAGGCGTTTGAACATGAGGGGGAACGCCAGGCCGAGCTGGACCGATTGATAGCGGGCGCCCGGCAGGCTCACGGGCTCGGTTTGAAGGTCAACGCCGGACACGGCCTGAATTACCAGAACTTGCCGCTGATACACCGGGTGCCCCACTTGATTGAGCTCAATATTGGCCACAGCATTATCAGCCGCGCCATCACCGTCGGTCTATCCGCTGCCGTGCAGGAGATGCTGCGGTTGATGGCCAACTACCGGGAAGCCGGCCGGCCGGCATGATACTGGGCATCGGCATTGACATCATCGAGGTCGGCCGGATTCAGGCCTCGCATGAAAGGTTCGGCGAGCGGTTCCTGACCCGCATTTTGCACCCGAACGAAATCAGCTACTGCCTGTCCCACAAAGCCCCCGCGCCGTTCCTGGCGGCGCGGTTTGCCGCGAAAGAGGCGATCTCGAAGGCGTTCGGCACGGGCATTGGCGCTCAGCTCGGCTGGCAGGACATGGAGGTCGGGCGAAAGGTGACCGGCGAGCCGTTTGTCATCCTGCACGACGGGGGCCAAAAGCTCCTGGAGGCGCGGGGCGGGCGGCAGATTTTGATCAGCCTGAGCCACACGCAAACCTACGCGGCAGCCGTGGCCCTGCTCGAAGGCTGACCCGGGCAGCAAAATACGCAAAGGGAATGGCAATTGCCGCGTAGCATAAGGCTAGAGAATGGTGCCACAACTTGGCCGGAAATATGCTAACTGGCCTGCGGGGTGGGCAAACTCTCTGAGCGGCTATCCTCGGGGACAGTTTTGCAGTCCAGAATCGTCCTATGCAATTTGAGCCATGAACTCCAAAGCAGGCCTTCACACCTATTGGTCGCGCGGCGAGCAAATTCTTCGCGACTCATCCCAGAACAAGGATGTCGCCTTCTCCATCGAGGAGCGCAGGAAGCTCGGGCTTGAAGGGCTGCTGCCGCCGGCGGTGCTGACCATCCAACAGCAGGTCGCGATGGAACTGGAGCACATCTTCTCGAAATCCGATCCGCTGGAGCAATACATCGGTCTGATCGCCCTGCTCGACCGAAACGAAGTCCTGTTCTACCGGCTACTGGTGGAAAACCTCGAACGGCTCACGCCCATTATCTACACGCCGACGGTCGGCCTGGCCTGTCAGCGCTACAGTCATATTTACCGCCGCCCGCGCGGCCTGTTCCTCGTGCCCACCGACCGCGGCCAGATTGCCCAGCGCCTCCGCAATTTTGTCCAGCACGACGTCCGCCTGATCGTGGTGACCGACAATGAACGCATCCTGGGGCTCGGCGACCAGGGCGCGGGCGGCATGGCCATTCCCATCGGCAAGCTCGTCCTGTACTCCGCCGGCGCGGGCATTCATCCCTCACTGACGCTCCCCATAAGTCTCGACGTCGGGACAGACAACAGCGCCCTGCTTGAAGACCCGTTCTACCTTGGTTACCGCGGCCGCCGGCTGCGCGGCCCGGAATACGACGCGTTTGTCGAGGAGTTTGTTCAGGCGGTCAGGAACGTCTTTCCGCGCGCGCTCCTGCAATGGGAGGATTTCAAGAAGGCCAATGCCTTCCGCCTGCTCGGGCGCTATGCCGGGCGGCTGCCCAGCTTCAACGACGATATCCAGGGAACCTCGGCCGTCACGCTGGCCGGCATCTTGTCGGGCCTGCGGATCACGGGCAAGCCCTTGAGGGAGCAACGCTTTCTGATGGCTGGCACCGGCGCCGCCGGCGTCGGCATTGGCCGCCTGGTGCGCAGTGCCTTGCTCACCGAAGGCCTGACCGAGGCCGAAGCGCGACAGCGCCAGATCTTCGTGGACTCCGCCGGCGTGGTTTGGGAAGGCCGGTCGGATCTGGAGGAGCACAAGCGCGATGTCGCCCTCCGCAAAGACGAAATGGCCGCCGTGGGGCTATCCAGTCCGCCGCCCCGGCCACTCGAAGCAGTGATCAGCGCCGTCCGCCCCTCGGTCCTGATTGGCACCACCGGGCAGGCTGGCGACTTCACCCCCGCGGCCCTGCGCGCGATGGCGGACCACTGCGAACGGCCCATCATCTTCCCCCTCAGCAATCCCACCAGCAAAGCGGAGTGTACTCCCACCGAAGCGCTGCAGAACTCCGACGGCCGCGCTTTGGTGGCCACCGGTTCGCCCTTCGAGCCGGTCGCCTACCAGGGGCGCAAGCATGTGATCGGCCAGTGCAACAACGCCTTCGTGTTCCCGGGCGTCGGCTTGGGAGTCCTCATCAGTGAGGCCAGCCGCGTCACCGATTCCATGTTCCTGGCCGCCGCGCGCGCCCTGGCGGAGTTTACCGTGGAGCATCCGGCCGGCGAGGGCTGCCTCTACCCCAGCTTGCAGCACCTCCGAGCCGCCAGCCAGCTCATCGCTTTCAAGGTGGCGCAAACCGCCCGCGATGAAGGCTTCGGCCAAAGCCTCGAGGATAAAGACCTGAAAACCGCAATCGAAGACTTCTGTTGGTTCCCCGATTATCCTGCCGCCGACTCCCGCCCGCACTGGCCTAAGCACGTTGCCCGGGAGACGGCCACTGTCTGAACCCGCGACCTGAGTCAGTTAGTCGTTGGGGAACAGGCGGCGAGCGCGTATAAGCGATCGAATGCGGCTTTCGTCCCGCAGCGGCGATTGAGGGTCGAGGCTGGCAATCCGCACTCGCCCGGAGGAGTGAATGAAGAGTTTGTCTCCCAGGTAAATGCCCACGTGGACCACGCGCTCCGGTTCACCGCGGCGCGGGCGCCGACCGAAAAACAGCAGGTCCCCCTTCTTGAGCTGGCTTAGCTCAGCGTCCAGTGGTATCGCCATCCCCTGCCCCGCCTGCTTGCTGGAGTCGCGCAGCAAATCAATGCCGTTCAGGAAGAACACCGTCTTGGTGAAGCCGGAACAGTCGAAACCTTTGGGAGAGTTGCCGCCCCAGAGGTAAGGCCGTCCGATAAATTGCCGCGCCGCGCCCTCGACGTTCTCGGCGCTGGCCCGCCGCGCCTGCTTCCACGCCGCGTAATCCTCGGCCGCTGACTTCAGAAGGAACCCAGCGCGCTGGTCCGGCAGCTCCACCCGATACCAGCCTCCCTCCTCGCCTGTCCTCCGGACCAGGTCGCACAAAACCACGTCCGACACCGGCTGTGCGTCGGGCCGGGGCTGCTCCAGGATGCAGTCCTCGAGGGCAGTCACGATTAGCAGCGGCCCGCGGTTCCATGCCTCGACCTGCTCGCGCGTGCAAGGCACGAACGTGCCGTTCTGCAGCCACGACAAGTAGCCGTCTGCCGTCTGAGCCAGATACCACGAATACGCCACGCTGCTGGATCGTTTCCACACCCGCACAACCTCGCCCATCAGCACCTGCGTGCCCATCTCCGCCTTGTGCTCCGGTTGGAGCCGGCCGCTGGCGACGCTTAAGCAACCTATGCCCCACACCTGGTCGCCCAAACTTTCCTCCGGCAGCACCTTGATGCGGTCGGTGACTCTGACGCCGGCGTCGGCCATGGCCTGCACGGTATCGAGCCGGGCCTCGGCCCGGTCCACCGCGCCCGTCAAAACGAGCTCACGGCCCCGCTGCTCGATCCCCACCTCGAAAATCGCCAGGCGGCTGTCCGGCGCGTACTTCTGCCGGACCTGTTGGATGACGTCCTCCGCGGCGGAGTGCCTATCCGACTGAGGCCTGGGGCCATTGGCAGGCAAGCGCGAACAGGCGCACGGCAGGCCCGCCAGCAAGGCGATCAACCCCATGCAAAACCAGCTTTTCTTCAATGCGTTCACAAATTCAGAATCAGCACAACAGGCAAACTGGAATCCGGGCCAAAAGCCAGCATATTTGAATGCTGTGGTTGCGGCAGACGTCGCAAAAGGGAGAGGTCTCTGTTTGTGATGGACGGCGACCCGCCACGTGCGAGATGCTATAGTTGACCGCTATGAATACTGGCTGCTGTAATGCGAACCGGGTGAGGCCCTGCGTTGCCCCGGAGCGCGTGCGGTATCGAATCGCGGGCTTGATCACTCTGCTGATCCTGAATCTCGGCTGGGTTGTCGTGGCGCAAACCAACCCGGCTATCAAAACCGCGTCCCCGGGCTTCGTCGGCTCAAGCAGTTGCCGCGAATGCCACGAGAGTTTCTACCAGCTCTGGTCAACCTCCTTCCACGGTTTGGCCATGCAGCCCTACACGCCCGAATTGGCCCGGAACCAACTGACGGAACAAACGACCGAGATCGCTGCGGGCAAGTATCGGTTCCGCGCCGATCTGAAGAAAGGGGAGGTCATCGAGCGCAGCCCTGAAGGCGAACACCGCTACCGGATGGTGCAGGCGATGGGCGGCAAGAACATCTTCTACTTCCTCACCCAGCTTGACCGCGGCTGGCTGCAGGTCCTCCCCGTCGCCTACGACGTGCGCCGCAAGGAATGGTTCGATACCACCGCCAGCGCCATGCGCCATTTCGGCGACCGCCTCGACGAGGCCCTCTACTGGAAGGAGCGCCCGCTCACCTTCAACACCTCCTGCTTCAGTTGCCACGTCAGCCAGCTCTCCAAGAACTACGACCTCACTACCGACAGCTACCGCACCACCTGGGCCGAGCCCGGCATTAACTGCGAAACCTGCCACGGCCCCTCTTCCGGCCACGTGGAGCTGTTCCGCGCCCTGCCCACCAACCAGCCCCCGCCCGCCGACATCAAGCTTATCGTCACCAGCAAGCTCACCACCCAGCAGCGCAACGACACCTGCGCTCCCTGCCACGCCAAGATGTCCCCGCTCACCATGAACTTCGCCCCCGGCGACCGCTACTTCGATCACTTCGACCTGGTCGGCTTCGAGCACGCCGACTTCTACCCCGATGGCCGCGACCTCGGCGAGAACTACACCATGACTCAGTGGCATCTCAGCCCCTGCGCCAAGTCAGGCCAACTCGACTGTATCCACTGCCACACCTCCAGCGGCCGTTACCGCTTCAAGGACACTGCCATCGCCAATAACGCCTGTCTCCCCTGCCACGCTGAGCGGGTCCAAAACGCCACCAACCACACCCACCACCCGGTCGGCACTCCCGGCAACCAATGCATCTCCTGCCACATGCCCATGACCGAGTTTGCCCGCATGCTCCGCAGCGACCACTCCATGCGTCCGCCCACGCCCGCCACTACCATCGCGTACAACTCCCCCAACGCCTGTAATATCTGCCATACGAACAAGGACGCCGCCTGGGCCGACAAGCTCGTGCGCGATTGGCGCAATCGCGATTACCAAATGCCGGTTCTCGAACGCGCCGCCCTCATTGCCGCCGCGCGCAAGCAGGATTGGAAGAAGCTCCCCGACATCCTGGCCTACCTCGCGAGTCCCGAGCGCGAGGAGATTCACACCGTATCCCTCGTCCGCCTTCTCGGCGAGTGTCCCTCCGACGACAAGTGGCCTATCCTCCGCAACCTCATGTCCGACCCCTCTCCGCTCGTCCGCGCCGGCGTCGCCGAGGCCCTGGGCCAGCGTCTGGACCAACCCAACATCGCCGCCCTCCTCAAGGCCACCGGCGACGATTACCGGCTCGTCCGAGTCCGCGCCGCCACCGCCCTGTCCGGCATCCCGGAGGACAGCTTCCCCAACGACAAACGTCGCCAGGTCCGCGCCGCCACGGCTGAGTATATTGACTCCATGCGCTCCCGGCCCGACGACATGGCGTCCCACTACAATCTCGGCAACTTCTACCAGGCCCGTGGCCAAATGCCCGAGGCAATTACCCAATTCGAAACCGCCATTCGCCTCCAGGCCGATGCCCTTCCGCCCCGCGTGAACGTAGCCCTCGCCTACAATGCCCTGGGCCAGAATGACAAGGCCGAAGCCAGCCTCCGCGCCGCCCTGCGCCTCGCCCCGACCAACGCCGCCACTCACCTCAACCTCGGAATGTTGATGGCTGAGGTCGGCAAGATGCCGGAGGCGGAACAAGCGTTCCGCGCAGCCTTCCAGGCCGACCCCAGGACGGGCCAGGCCGCCTACAACCTGGGTGTCCTGTTATTCAAGGATCGTCCAGCCGAAGCGCTCACCTGGTGCCGCCGGGCGGCCGAACTCCGCCCCGACAACGCGCAGTACGGTTACACTTATGCCTTCTACCTCTACCGCGCTGGCCAACTCGACCAGGCCCTGGACACGCTTCGCCAGGTGCGCCAGCGCCATTCTGACCACCAGGACAGCCTTTTGCTCGAACGCCAAATTCAGCAGGAGCGAGCGCAGAAGCGCGATGACACCCAGGGCCGATAATTCCATGCCTGGGAATCAAGCAGGCAAATCGCAGCATCCCCGGGTGGGGCGCCGCAACGAATTCGACCGCACCCGCGCAACCGCAGCGCCTCCCGCCTCCCGACAATCAACCGCAACTCATGATTCTCTATAACCTCTTCCCCCTCCTTGCCGGTCCCTTTACCCGTTGGGGCGAACACTTATCGCGGGCGGCGGCCATGGGATTCGACTGGGTGTATGTCAATCCGATTCAGCAGCCAGGCGCCTCGCGCAGCCTCTATTCGGTGGCCGACTACTTCCGCTTCAACCCGGTCCTGTTGGACCCCCAGAGCTCCGCCTCGCCCGAGGATCAGGTTCGGCAGGCGGTCGCCGCAGCGCGCGTCGCGGGCTTGAAGGTAATGATTGATCTGGTCATCAACCACTGCGCGGTTGACTCCCGGTTGACCCGCGAACACCCCGAGTGGTTCGTCCGCACGCCCGACGGCCAGGTCGCGAACTCCTCCTGCCAGCACAATGGCGAGAAGGTCGTCTGGAAGGACCTGGCCCAGTTCGATCACCATCACACGCGCGACCCGGAAGGCCTTTACCGCTACTGCCTGAGCGTGATCGAGCATCTGCTGGCGCTCGGGTTCGAGGGCTTCCGCTGCGACGCCGCCTACCAGGTCCCGCGAAACTTCTGGCATCGGCTCATCCGGGAAATCAAGTCCAGCCATCACGGCACTTGTTTCGTCGCAGAAACCCTCGGCTGCTCCGCCGATCAGACCCTGGACACCGCCCGCGCCGGCTTTGACTACGTGTTCAACAGTTCCAAGTGGTGGGACTTCGAGAGTTGGTGGCTGATCGAACAGTACAACCTCATCCGCGAGACGACACGCTCCATCAGTTTCCCGGAGAGCCATGACACCCCTCGCCTTTGCCAGGAGTTGGACGGCAATATCAACGGCCTCAAACAGCGCTACCTCTTTGCCGCCCTCTTTTCGGCGGGCGTCATGATGCCCATAGGCTTCGAATTCGGCTTCCGCAAACCCCTGCACGTAGTCCAATCCACGCCGGCAGACTGGGAGACGCCCCAGGTGGACCTGGCTTCCTACATCACCAGCGTCAACGCCCTCAAGAAGGGCCACGCCGTTTTCCACGAGGAGAGCCTTACCAGCATCCTGCCCTGCTCAAACTCGCGCATCCTGCTCATGTGGAAGGCCTCGGTGAGACACAAGGACGAAGCGCTCCTGGTTCTAAACAAAGATCCGTACCACCATCAGGAGTTCTACACCGACCACTTCCGCCACTTCGTTCAGGCCGGTGCGCCGCTGCGCGACGTGTCCCCGGAGCACGCGCTGGACTACATCCACGAACCTTTCCATTACTCGCTTCGGCCCGGCCAGGGCATTGTGCTCGTCACCTCGCGGAAGTAGGAGGAGGCCAGCGGGCGGTGGAGGGAGCATGCGCTGCTTGCGCGCCGAGACTTGAAAAGGCTTACGGACCTGCCCTGCTCCTGGCGGTCAGTTTATTGCGCCGCCTCACATTCGGCGACCTTCTGCTCGTAAAACTCGTCGGTGAGGAGTTCTTCCTCAAACAGGGCCTTTAGCTGCCTAAGCCGACCAGCAATCTGCTGCTGGGTGAACTTGGGCTTGCCGGCTGAAGAGCCGTTGACGGCGAGCGTGTCGTTGGTCCTGGGCGGGAAAACCGGCTGGACGCGCGCCAGGCGTTTGGGTTGGGGCAGGGCCGAAGGATCATAGACCAGCGCCTTCAACTCTGACGCGGGCACCAGATGTCGCCAGAGAAACGCCTGCATGCGATCTTCCGCCGGCACGGCCTCGCGCTCAACTTGCCGCTCCCCGATCCGCGCAGTGCCGGCAATGGTCAGGCTGACAGGGTCAGCGGTATCCACCAGGCTGGTCTTCACCATCAACCGTGCCACCTGTTGTGTGCCGGAGATCCAGACCGAATTGCCCCAGAATCCCACCGGGGGATTCTTCAGCGTTACTTTGATGGGCCCCGTGAACCCGTCCTTGCGAATCGCATGAACGCTGAGTTGGCCGGAAGACTTGCTGCGGAGGCTGACGCTCGAGGGCGCGACACGCAGCGCAAAATCCGGCATGGCCTCGCTAATCCTCAACCGGTAGCCATACTCCTCGCCGGCGTTTCGCGTAGTATCTCCCAAATGAACGTAATAGGTCCCGTCGGCAGGCAGCTTCACCAGCAGGCGCGAATCCGCATGATGCGTGTTCACCCCCGAGCCCGCGTCCTCGTAATCATCATTCCAGGCTAGCACCTTGCCGTCCGGGTCCGTGAGCCTGAGCACGGAATCCAGCGGGGATTCAAGCCTGCGCGCATGGACTTCCGCGGCAATCGTGTCACCGGCGCGGCCGGCGAACTGAAACACGTCCAGGTCATCCGTCTGATTCATGCGGCCGTTGACGAAGATCGGCAGCTTCACCCGCTGCGCCTGCTTCAGGGTATTGTTAGGCTCGCTCTCCTGGCAATCCGGTAGCGGGTCCAACGCAAACGGCACGCGATTAGACACCCATTTCCTGGCCGGCGCCACCAACTCATGTATCCCCGGACCGGCGTCAAGCGCGGGCGGCGCCATCTCCGCCGATTCGAGGTTCCACCCTTTCATCCGAATTGCCAGCGGAGCGCCTGCCTGGCCCCCTATCGGGAAGATGCTTGTCACAAACGGCAGCTCGCCAATGGTGATCCGATAGACGAAATCCTCGCGCCCCCGATAGATGCTGTCATAGATGTCGAGCACATACTCGCCATCCCTGGGAACCTCACAGAGGATGGTGGGGTCGGGCTTGAAACGGTAGTCGTCAGCATACGCCACCTCCTTCCCATCCGCTTCGCGGAGCACCAGCACAGGCTGAAACCAGCCGGGAACGGCGTCGGCGATATAGGGAATCAACTGCCGCGCCTGGGTGGTGATGACCAGCCGCTGGCCCCGGCGAGCGGTAAACCGATACCGGTTGACTTCACCCGAAGCGACCTGGCCGTTCAGCGTGCAGGGCAGGGTAACCCGCGACTCCACCTCCTCTGCCGGTCGTTTCCGAAGGGCCAACTCCTCTTTGCCCAACACCTGGTAGCTGCTGGTCAGCATGGGTTTGCGGCTGAACTCCGGCAATTGGCCGACATGAAAGACCATCGGGTTGGACAGCCCAACCGAGGTCCTGATCCTGAGTTCCCTCGGGCCCTGCTCTGCGTCCGGCGCAATGGTGACCTCAAGGAAAACCAACCCCGCCAAGGCAACGCTGGCTGGCCGGTTGCAGTATTCGGCAATCCGCTTCTCAATCCTGGCGATAAGATTCCGCGATTGATCGTCCTGCCCCAACGCAGCGGTCGCCTTTGCCGACGTTGCCCCCAAATCTGTTGCCTCCATCTCTGAGGCCATCATGGTTGCCTCCGCCCCCATCATCGCTGCCTCCGTCGTCGCCGGCTTGGACCGTTTCAGCCCCTTGAGTTGCTCGTTCAGTAAGGTGATCTCCTGGGGACCTATCCGCCGGTAACATTGGATGACCTTGCCGGAAACACCTGTGCCGGTGATCAGCACCTCCCTGGCGCCATCCAGGCCCTGTCCGCCCAACTTGACCGGGAAGGTCGTGCCCTGCTTGCCGCCCGCAGGGTACACGAAGCCGATATAGGCCCGCTGCTGCCCCCACGCGGGGAGCCCCGCCGCCAGCAGGGCCGTCAAGCTCAGCATCCAGAGTTCCGGCATCCTGATCAGGAGACGCCGCATCGGTTGTCGTGTCCGCATGGTTCGCTCAGGAAATCGGCTACATGATCTCAGTCAATAGCCCGCCGGACTTCACGGCTTCTTCGGCAGACGGCAGCACATGGGCATCCTGGCCCATGGGATGAGGCAGCTTGGTACTGCTGTTGATGCCGCCCAACTGGTAAATGCTGCCCAGCAAATCTACTGGATATACGGGGCGATCCTTGACCTCTTCGGCTTTCGCGTCGGAAGCCCCGACCACATGCCCGCCTTTGAACCCGCCGCCCGCCACGAGCGCGGTGAACACATTGCCGTAATGGTTGCGCCCCCCGTTCCACGGCGGCTGCCAGTCAATCTTGGGCGTCCGGCCAAACTCACCGCAACACCAGACCAAGGTGCTGTCCAGCAAGCCGCGGTCCTTCAGGTCCGCCAACAGCGCGGCCAGGCCCTGGTCCAATTGCGGGCACTGACGGCCCATGGCTTGGAAGTGGTCCTTGTGGGTGTCCCAGCCGCCCGGATAGTTGATCACGATATAGGGCACGCCCGCCTCGACCATGCGCCGGGCCGCCAGGCAGTCCTGCCCGAACGTATGGCGGCCATAGCGATCCCGCAATTCGGTCTTCTCCCGCGAGAGATCAAACACCGCGCGGCCCTCGCCCAGTATCAAATCGTATGCTTCCTTCCTGGCCTCCTCGGAGGCCGCCAATTGCGGGCTGCTGGCCATCGCGCTGCCCATCGTATTCAACTTCTGGAGCAGTTCGCGCCGGTTCTTCTGCCGATCATCATTGATGCCGCGGGCGACGACGCCCTCCACCTCGAAGCGACCGGCGTTGGGATCACCGCCGGTGGCAAACGGCTTGAACCGCGGGCCGAGGAAACCCTCCTCCGAGAACCGGCCCTGCGGGCGCGTCAGCACCACATAGGGTGGAATGAGCCCTTTGTATTCTCCGCTCCTGAGATATGCAAACACAGCCCCGACGCTCGGATACGCCAGCCGCTCGCCGGGGGTATGCGCCGTTTGCATCAGGTAGGCCGCCGTCTCGTGCCCGTTATTGCGATGCGTCATGCTGCGGATCAAAGAAAACTTGTCCGCCTGCTTCGCCAGCTTGGGAAACCACTCGCTCACCCTGATGCCGTCCACGTTGGTGGACAGGAAGTTCTTCATCTGCCCGTTGTAATCGTAGCCGGCGTCCGGTTTAGGGTCCCAGGTGTCATTATGCGACATCCCGCCCCACAAGAAGATCTGGATGACCGACTTCGCCTTGATGACGTCGGGCGCCGTCGCGGTGGCCTTGGCTGGCGTCGTCTGCTGCCCAACGCCAGCGCCGAACAGCCGGTTGTGGGCAAGCAGCAATCCGGCGGTGCTGAAGAGCCCAACGCGCAGCACTTCCCGCCGCGACATCGGCAGGTGCAGTGTCATACCGATGCCCTGCGCGAGCGAGCTTTTACTATTGGATCCATGCATCTGGCTCATAATTTTGTTCTCCTTCCGCTGCCTGTTGCTAATGGCGATAGAGAAACTCAGTGCTGTTGATCAACGCCCAGGCGATGTCCACCCAGTCCTCGCGCTTCTTCGCCGCCCTGGGCCTGGCGGGCCTGCCATAATCCTCGACCGTCTTCACCTCCGCCGGGGTTGGATAGCGCGACAGTATAGTCAGGTAGAGCTCCTCCGTCATCTCCGGCGATTTGCGGCGCGAATTGATGATCTCTTTCAACTTTGGGCCCTGCTCCAGCTTGCGCTGGATATGGCTCGAGTTGAGCAAGTGCAGCCACTGGGCGGAGAGCATCTTGTTGCCGCGCTCGTTTTCCATTCCGGTCGCGCGGGCTGAACGGCCAAACAACGCCAGGAACGTGCTCGTGATGCTGCCGTCGGCCAATGCCACCGCGGGCTGGTTCGCCGGAATGTAGGTAAACGGCTCGGGAATGGCGCTGGTGTAAAGATCCGAGGTGCCGGTGACTTGGTTGATGGCGTCAATCAGCACCTCCGCCTCCAGGCGCCGCACCGAGTAACTGCCAAAGTTGGCCTCACCTTGGGCCACATCCGTGCAAGGCCGCGAGGAGAATTGGTAGGTCTGGGAGTTGAGAATCAAACGGTAAAGGTGTTTCAGGTTGTAGCGGCTGGTGACCAGTTCCTTTTCCAGGTAAGCCAGCAGCGCCGGGTTGCCAGGAGGGTTGTCCGAGCGAATGTCATCCGGCTCATGGATAATCCCGCGCCCCAGCAGCCATGACCAGACACGGTTGGCAATGTTGCGCGTGAACCACGGGTTCCTGGGCGTAATCAGCCAATCTGCGAAGACGTCCCGCGGATCGCGTTCTGGAGACAGCTTGAGGCGGGTTCCATCAGGCAGGACCGCGGTCTGTGACGCCGCGTTGGTCCGCGCGCTGGCAGAGACGTTTGTCGCGCTATTGGTCTCCGGCGCGCCAGTGTTGAGCGGATCCCAGAAGACGACTTCCTCCTTCCACTCACGCGTCGGCTTGTAGCCGATTTGCGAGAAGCAAGCGGCCATGCCCGTCAACTGGCCTTTCGGCCAGGCATCCGCCCGTGCGCCCATGAATGTCAACGCCACCGCTGATGCGATGCCCTCCGGCGTGCGGTCCTGGATGGCGCGGTAAAAGTTCACCGGCCCAACGCGGAAATTACTGCCGCTGGACGTGAGCAGTTCCCGCGCAAACTGGTCATAAGGCTTATTCCGCGCGATGGACGCCTGCACCCAGCGATGATAGGCCTGCGCGGCGTTGGGCCACAGATTGACGGGGAACTCCGCCTTAATTCGCAGGATGTCGCCCCATTTCATCGCCCAGTACTGGGCGAACTCCTCCCGCCCCAACAGCCGATCAATCAGGATGCCGCGCTTGTTCTGGGTGTCCGGGTCTTGCAGGAACTCGCGCACCTCCTGGGCGGTGGGCAACAGGCCGATGACATCCAGATAGACCCGCCGGATAAACACCGCGTCCGAGCACAGCACAGGCTGCATCCCCAACTCCGACAACCGGGCCCGGACCAGCCTGTCAATCTGACTCTGGGGCGCAGGCAGAATCGAGGTCTCAAAGACACCCGGATCGGGTTCCGGGTTTGCGGCGTTGGCCACTACCGCCACCAGGGCGACCAACGCACTCAAAGCTACTTTCATCATCGCCTTACATCCGCGCTCTTCAGACCCGCATATATTACCGTGTTTGCTCAGCATTACCAGTGCAATTGCCAACGGCCCGTCTGCGATGGGCCATCCGCCTCCACCCGGGCCGGCTCGGGTCGGCAGCCCCCGCCTCCCAAACTGCAAGTCGAATTTGTGCCCAGCCATCTCCCCGGCTCCTCTCACCTCAGGCTTACCATAATCCCCTATACCTGGACCGAGTAGCAGCCCCGGTGCGACAACGCTGTGAAGCCTGCGACATCCCGGTGTGGTTCCCATGGGGCCCGACCCCCATGGGAACCACACCGTAGTCCCGCCGGATTGGCACCGTCCCATCGCCGTATTTGGCTTCGGAGCAGGGTGCCTCAGGCTTGGGAGGCAGGCGGAGTCAGTAATCGGGACGGCAGTCGGCAGGCGTGACCGGATACACCCGTCTTGCAGCGCATTTCTTGAGCCCAGCTGTCCGATGAGACGGTTCTAATCGATATTGTCCAGGTTGGATTCTGCATTATTGGCAGGCATTACTTCAGTGGATGTGCGATTTTACGCACCTGGCAGGTATCAAGAACGTGCATTGTTAGCTCTCGGGATGGCTTTTACAGAAGCGCCTCCTGATCTGAATTTCCAAAGCGTATCAGCGAACCAACCCCAGCAGGGAATCGAGGCCGATTTTAAGGTGCCATGGGTTTCGCGCCCGCTTGACGGCACCGGAGCCCGGCATCATGCTGGCCCGCGGAAGCACCATGAAAACTCTGCCCATTGTTCTTTGTCTTTCAATTCTTGCACGGATTGGCCTTGCCGCCGAGCCGACGCCCCTCCTTCTGGAGAGCCAGCACTTCCGCTACACCATTTCGCCCGAGGGCCGGAACGTGGCGTTTGTGGATAGCGCGACGGGCACGGATTACCTTCGCGCAAGCAACCCTTCGCCCTGCGCAATGGTGCGTGTTCGTGGCCAGGAGCGCGCTGCCACTGCCGCGACGCTTGCCGATGGTCGGATCACGCTGCAATTCGGCACTCCTGACCTCCGAGCTGTGCTCAAGGCCGAGGTGCGTTCAGCCTGTATTGTCCTTAGCGTCGAGTCCCTCAGCGGTGAAGGCATTGAGACCCTGACGTTTCTGAATGCCCCGCTAACGCTGAAAGGAACTCCCGACGAGCCTTTCGGCGCCTGCGCGCACGCTCTCAATCTGGTTACGCGCGTGGACGCGCTGCCCGCGCTGCAAAGCAGTCTGCGCGCCTCGTGCGAGAAGAAGTTCGGCCTGGCGGGTGCCCGCGTGGCCATCGTCGCCGCGCCGATGAAGCGGATGCTGCCGGCGCTGCAAGCGACCTTGGCCGACGCAAGCGAGCTGCCGGTGTGCCGGACAGCCGGGCCGTGGGCGCGCGAAGTGCCTTTCAATCACGGCTCATATCTCTTCAACTTCGGCTCTCTCACCGAGACAAATGTGGCCGACTGGATCGGTATGGCGCAAAGCCTGGGTTTCACGCAGATTGACAATCACGGCGGCGGCGCCGGGTTCTTCCGCTTCGGGAGCATGGAGTTGAACCGGGCTAAATGGCCGGACGGCTGGGACACCTGGCAGCGGATTGTGGCCCGGCTCCACCAGGCGGGCATCGGCTCGATCTTCCACACCTACGCCTTCTTCATTGATAAGCAGTCCAGGTATGTCACGCCGGTGCCGGACCGGCGGCTCGATGCCTTTCGCGCCTTCACGCTGGCCGAACCGCTCAGCGCGAGCACAACGGAAATTGCCGTGAACGAGCCCACCGCGGGTCTTACCACGGTGACGGGCTTCTTCGAGCACAATAGCGTCGTGCTCCATATCGGCGATGAGCTGGTAACGTTTGGCGGAGTCAGCCGGCAGGCGCCTTGGCGGTTTACCGGGGTCAAGCGCGGCGCGCTCGGCACCAAGGCGGCCGCCCACGAAGCAGGCGCCAAGGCCCGCCATCTCAAGGAATGCTTCGGCCTGTTTGTCCCCGATCCGGAGTCGTCGCTCTTCACGGAGATCGCGGCGAACCATGCCGACGTGGTGAACCGTTGCGGCTTTGACGGCGTTTACCTCGATGCGATTGACGGGTCTTCGATCCTGCGCGGGCCGGATGAGTGCTGGTACTGGGCGGACAAATTCGTCGTCGAGATTCAAAAGCGCCTCAAGCAACCAATCGGCATGGAAATGAGCGCGATGTGGCATCAGTTCTGGCAATACCGGACCCGCTGGCAGGCGTGGGACTATCCGCAGCGCGGGCACGTGCGCTTCGTTGACCTGCACGCGGCGGGCATCAACGGCGGGCTGCTCCTGCCGCTGCACCTGGGATGGTGGGGCTTCCAGTCGTTCAATCCGCCGCAAATCGAGCCGACTTATCCGGACGTGATCGAGAACCTCGGCGCCCGGCTGGTCGGCTGGGACGCCGGCGTTTCACTGACAGCGGGCATAGACCGCGAGACACTCCGCAACACGCCGCTGTTCCGCCGGGCGGTGGACATCCTGCGCACCTGCGAGAACTTGCGCCACGAGAACGCCTTGGACGAGTCCGTCCGCGCCAGCCTGCGCGAGCCAGGCAGCCGGTTCACGCTGGTAACGAATGCCGCAGGACAACCCCAATTTCGCCGCGTGGCGCCCCAGGAGCACGTCGTTTGCCCCGCCGAGCCCTGGACCCTGGCCTGGCAGGTCACAAATGCCTTCCAGCGGCAACCGCTGAAGTTCCGCCTGGAAGCGCTCATCTCCGCAGCCCCCATCACCGACGCGAACGCAGTGCTTTTCGCCGACCTGGCAATGGCGGACGCGGAGTCTTGGAAGGCCACCAGTGCAAACGGAGTGACGTTCGCTTTGAACCCCGGCACCAATCGAAATGACCCATGGCGCACCCTGATCGCCACGAACACCGGCAAGGTTGCCCGAAACGCCGCCTGGGTGCGCTTCGAGAAGCGCTTCAGTCCCGTGCTGAACCTGAAAGACCGCCAAGGGCTTGCCGTGGAGGTTGAAGGAGACGGTTCTGGCGCCCTGGTCGCAATCCGGCTCGAGAGCCCGCGCGCAATCGCGTTCGGAGCCATCGCCGACCGCTACCTTAAGCTGGATTTCACTGGCCGAAGAACTTTTACCCTGGTCGAGACCGAGTCCGCTCGCTGGAGTGACTATGTTTGGAACGACGGGAAACATGCCTACAACGTTTATCGGGAGACGATTGACTTTGGCGCGATCGAATCCGCCAGCATCTGGCTGCAAAACCTCCCGCCCGGTCGTAAAACCCAATGCCGCCTCGGCCCAGTCCGAGACGTAGCCTTGCAGGCGGGCCGGGTGAAGAACCCGCGGATCAGCGTGGGCGGCCACAGCGTCGAGTTCCCAATCGAGCTGGCCTCGGGAAGCTGGATCGAATGCAACGGACCCGACGATTGTGCCACCTACGCTGCCCGCGGCGAGCCACTGGGCAAAGTAATACCACGCGGCGATTGGCCGACCCTGCCGGCAGGCGTTGCCGGGGTCAAATTCTCCTGCGTAGCAGTCGAGGCGCCAGCTCCGCGCGCCCGCGTTACCGTTTCAGTCACGGAAAGGGAATAGCGGGATCAATCGGGGCAGAGGTGCGAAGCTGCATCCAAGGGACATCTCGCGGGCCCCTGGGACTGACCGGTTTGACAGGAGCCCGCGTATCCGGGTCCAGCCATTTGTGGATCTCGCTGTGCCCATCCGCAAAGGAAAGCCCACAGGCGCCGTTGTGATAGATCCCGGGATCGTTGCCCCAGATGACAGTGTTAAACACAACCAGAAAATAGCCGTCATCGAGCGTCGAGGGATTCTCATCGAGAAACACAAACGCCTGCGAAGGGGGAGGCCGAATGATCTGGGAAAGTTTCCGAAAGGTGAAATACGTGTCTTTGGTGCCCTCCGTGTACCAACTGTTCCCGTTCATATTCCCGTTCAGCGCAACGCTGCGGACGCGCGACCCCAGGATCAAGCCACCCTCGCGGGCAACGCTCTGATCCGCGGGGCACTTGTAAATGCCCAACGATTTATTGTAGCTCCACAGGAGTCCTGAGGGGGGTTTCAGCAGGTTGACATTGGTGCCGTCCCGCGGATTCACGGCGAATTGCCCGCCGATCCAACCCTTATAGACCGCGCCATCGCCGTTGGGAACGAGGTTGTCGTTGTTGTCTTGCGCGTACATCATCCAGCAGAGCTGAAGCTGCTTCAGATTGTTGAGGCACCCTATGCCTTGCCCTTTCTGTTTGGCCTTGGTCAGCGCCGGCAGCAGCAACGCCGCCAGGATGGCAATAATGGCGATAACCACCAGTAGCTCGATCAAGGTGAAACCCGCGCCGGCAAACCTGCCGCCACTTCCTCTGGCCTTTCGGGAGTGGCCGGCTCCAAGGTTAAGACGCCTGGAAATCAGAGAAGAGGATCGGCTCATGCTGTATCCTCCGCAGCAGCCGGGATATCAAACGAAGTCGGCTTCGCAGTTCGCGGCACCGTTAGGGTCTGATTCATAGCAAGCCCCCCCACAAAACGGAGCCTGAACCAGTCCGCAACCCGATAACCGGCTGTTCATACCGAACATAAGCGGCGCCAGCGGCTCGCATGAGCCAAGAGTGACAAGGCAGCTTGATTCTGCAAGCAATAACCTCATTCAATCCGGCACTGACCGGCTTCAACTCTCCCGCAAGCCGGACCAGCGCTCGGTGCCGGGCGCCCGTTTCAACCACGGCGCGAACCTCTGCCGCGGGAGGCTGGTACCCCCACCCCGAATTGAACGGGGATCAACGGTTTAGGAAACCGCCGCTCTATCCATTTGAGCTATGGGGGCAACTGCAGATCCAAGGGTAGTTACAGATTGGATTTGGCGCAAATGGTCTTTGCTGGAGGAAGGATGGCAGAATGCTGCGGCAACGGTCTCACCTGAAAACCGCGAATTTTCACTCTCAAGAGGCCAGCCCGGCGCGCGCCCACCCGGGCGCGCGCCTGGAGCATTCTCTTCACAGGCGCTTCGCGGTGCCTCAGGTGGGGGTGCGTCGGGTTCGCGCCCCTTCTATTCCGTGTGTTGTTGGCGATGCGGAGGGACAGCTACACATGAACAAGATGATGTATCCAGGGAACGGGGCGGGCCAGCCGTCATCACCACTCACCGCCTCAACATCCTCCACCTTGTGCCGCAACCAATGGCTTGCAGCTTTCAGCCAGGCCACGTTCGCAAGGTGCCTCGCGTCCCAACCCAAGCCAGCCACGGTCCAGACCCCGCCAAGGCAAACCCAACCGACGGAATACGGCGCCGCCGACAAGCGAATCCTAGTCAGTTGACACCTTGCACCGGCTTCGGGCAGCATTGCGGCATGCTTGGTGAGCCCAAGAACCAATGCTGCCTTACCCGCGCAGCGCTCCGAAGAGGCGGGCGCGCAAGAAGCAAATGCCTGCTTCCGCTTGATAGAATTCAGGGCGCGGGCAGTCTCCCCGACCTCGCCTGGTTCGGGTCCGCGGGCGTTTCCAGCACCAGCTTCCCCTTTGCGAACCATCGCGGCGCCGGGGGCAACTCAATCGGCGGCAATTTCGTTTACGAGGACGGCAGCGTCCTCAGGCGTGAATTCGGTGTGGCTGGACACATGGCCACCATTAACATCGGCACCGCCGTAGGCTGGACCGTCTCTTACCGCCCGGCCGACTTCGGCCCGGTTCCGTGGTGAACGCTGGCCTCCCGCCCCGCAGCCGCCGACGTCAGCCGGCGCAGATTCTATTCTGCGCCGCAGCAGCCATCTCCCTTGCCCAATCAGCCACCGCCGCACCCTCATCTGAAACCGACTCCGCCTGGGCGGCCCTCGACCGCCGCCCCAACCCGGCCTGGTTCGACGACGCGAAGCTCGGCATCTTCATTCACTGGAGCGTCTTCTCCGTGCCCGCCGTCGCCTGGGTTTACCCGGACAAACCCTACGGCTACGGTGGCCACTCCTGCTGGTATGGCCTCTACGTGGACCGCCTCCGGCCTCTCCGCGCGCCCGACCAGCAAGCGCTCGTCGAGGTCTTCCACCGCAAGACCTACGGCGATGTCCCCTTCAAAGCCCTCGCGCCGCTCTTCAAAGGCGAAGCCTTCGACCCCGCCCAATGGGCCGCCCTCTTCAAACGCGCCGGCGCCCGCTACGCCTTCCTCACCTCCAACTTCCACGACGGCTACTGCCTCTGGCCCAGCCCCTTTAACCCCGGCTGGAACAGCCTCGACACCGGCCCCAAACGCGACGTCCTCGGCGACTTCTCCGCCGCCATGCGCGCGGCTGGACTCCGCGCCGGGTTCTACTACTCTCTCGGCGAGTTTAACCACCCGCTGTACCAGGCCGCCCGCCAGCCCGGCGGCGACCTCCAGCCCTTCGTCCGCCAGCATCTCCAGCCCCAACTGCGCGAGGCCGTCAACCGCTATCACCCTTCCTTCCTCTATTTCGACGGCGAATGGGAGTTCCCTCTCGATGCCTTCGACATGCGCGACTTCCTCTCGTGGCTCTATAACGCCTCGCCCTGCAAGGACGACGTTGTCGTCAACGACCGGTTTGGGCGCGGCTCGCGTGGCAAACACGGCGGCGTGTTTTCCTCCGAAGCTGGCGTCCGCGAAAGCGGCACCGCCCATAGATGGTGCGAGGACCGCCCCCTCAGCCGCGGCAACTGGTCCTACAACCGTTTCGAGCGCCTGGAAGACTACCTCGGCGCCCGCGACCTCATCCATCTGCTGGTCGAAACCGTCGCCGAAGGCGGCAACCTGCACGTCGCCATTTCCCCCTCCGGCGACGGCGCCATCCCCATGATCCAGCAGGAACGACTCGTCCAACTCGGCGATTGGCTCCGGCTCAACGGCGAAGCCATCTACGACACTCGACCCTGGACCGTCTCCAACGAAGGCCCGCTCGTCGAGTCCCTCAACCCCCACCTCGACGCCAAATGGCACTGGACTGAAACCCGCCAACGCCCACTCGTCCATTACACCCGCAAAGGCTCGACGCTTTACGCCATCTGCCTCGCGCAGCCGCCCTCGCCACTCCTTCTCACCGCCGCCAAATCCCTGAATGTGCGCGCTGTCACTCTCCTCGGCACCCAGCACAAAGTCCCTTGGACCATGACCGACTCCGGCCTCCGCCTCACGCTTCCCCCCGCCCTCCCCGGCCACCACGCCTGGACCTTCCAGATCGAACAGCGCAAACTTGGCACCCCTTCTAAACCGTAGTCGCCGACGTCAGTCGGCGCACTTCCACCATGTAACCGATGTAATCCACCCACCCCACCCCATGCCCGTCAGCCCCAGCTTTCAGACCTTCGTCGTTGACCAGCTCAGCCGCGTCGTGCCGCAGGTCCGCGCCCGCCGGATGTTCGGCGGCGCCGGCCTCTACTCCGGCGACGTCTTTTTCGCCCTGATCGCGGATGACACCCTCTACTTCAGAGCGAACGACTCCAACCGCCCCGACTTCGAAGCCCGCCAGATGCCCCCGTTCCAGCCCTACGGCCCCGAGGGCGAAGTCATGCAATACTACCAATTGCCCGACGACGTCCTCGAAGACGTCGAAGCCCTCCGTCCCTGGGCCGAGAAGGCCCTCGCCGCCGCCGCCTGGGCACGTAGTTCGTGAATAGAAAATCCGACATAATCCCTCTGTGTGGTATGGCGGTTTCGCCGAAAGCGCCAGCAGTCAGCCGCCGCGGCGAGGCGGCCCGCACCGCCCCCACCGGCCAAACGCACCTGGGTATATGACAATCTCATTAAGCCCATTGTGAAACTGGGCGCGGGACCGGCGATTCCAGCGCCTCGGACATTATGAAGAAACTGCTCCTATGTTGCTTGCTGATTAAGCTGTCTCTCCCTGTCCAGGTCGGGGCTGCGGAGGGGACCAACGTTCCTGCCGCGGCCAGGCAAACCTGGCTGGCTTCGCAGGTGCCGGATTTCCGGGGCGAGGGTTTTCCGGAAATGCGCGAGCAATGGGATACCGCCGTCCAACCCGTCAGTCCCGAGAAGAACCCCGAGGTCGAGGCGGCTTTTCGGCTCGCCGAAAACAACGCGCGCCAGGCCAACGAGGCGTTTTATCGCTCGCGCAAGTTCATAGATGGATGGCTCGAATACGCCGACGCCGAAACGGGCTTGATCCCGCGCAACCTGGATCCGGAAGGCAGATTCTGGAATGGGCGCGACACAGCCGCCGACAATTACCCTTTCATGGTACTGACCGCCGCGATGACGGACCCATCACTTTTCGGAGGACGCCTGCTCCAGATGCTCCACACCGAGACGAAGCTCACCTCCAGATTGGACCGGTTGCCGGACGATTACTCCTTCAGCAAACGCGGGTGGCGGCGCGAGAACATTGAACTTGCAGAGCTTATCTTCGATGGAGCGGAATATGTGAAAGATGGCCTGCTCCCAATCACCGAATGGATCGGACGGAGTCCGTGGAGCGCTCGCGCCGTGGGTATTACCGATGACATTTGGAAGCACGCCAAAGTTGAGACAGAGTTCGGACCAATTCCGACCCGAAATCTCGAGGTTAACGGAGACCTGCTGCAAGCCTGCGCGCGGCTGTTCTGGTTCACTGGACAGCGCAAATACCTTGATTGGGCCATTCGGTTGGGGGATTATTACCTGCTCGGGGATCAACATCCCACGCGAGTGGATCACGAGCTGCGGCTCGGCGATCACTCATGCGAAGTCATTAACGGGCTTTCGGAGCTATACTTTGCCTGCGCGCACGCGGCTCCGGCCAAACGGGAAGCCTACCGCAAGCCACTGCACGAGCTCTATGATCGCCTGCTCGAAGTTGCCGTAAACGAGCACGGGCTGTTTTACCTGAAAGTCAATCCCCGGACCGGCGAGCATTCGCGAGAGCTCACGGACAACTGGGGTTACAACTACGATGGCTTTTACACGGTCTATTTGTTGGAGCAGAAGACGGAATACCGTGAGGCGGTGCGCAAAGCTCTTTCCAACCTGCGCGAGCATTACACAGGCCAGGGCGGCATGTGCCAGAGCGGCAGCGCCGATGGTTATGCTGATTCCATCGAAGGCGCGATAACACTCCTGAACCGCGAAGTGGTGCCATCGGCGGCTGCCTGGGTGGATACCGAGATCCGCACCATGTGGAGCCGCCAGCGGAGTTCCGGTGTGATCGAGGGCTGGCACGGGGACGGAAACTCGGCGCGGACCTCGCTCATGTACGCGCTTTGGAAAACGCAAGGCATCACGGTGCGGCCATGGCGGGCGGATGTGCGGTTCGGTGCTGTCAGGCACGGAAACAGGCTCCTGATCAGCATGACAGCCGATAGACCGTGGAAGGGCGAACTGGTCTTCGATATTGAACGTCATAAGCAGCACATGCGTTTGCCGCTGGACTATCCGCGCATCAACCAGTTCCCGGAGTGGTTCACGGCAAAACCCGGCACAGGCTATATCTTCACCGAACCAGGCAAGAAAGCGGGCATGGGACGACAGCAAGGCAACCGCGGGGTGGACCTCTCGGTCAGGTCACTCAATCAGGGGAAACGCGTCCATTTGGAGCCCAGCCGTGAGCTGAGGTTGATCGTTGAACCAGCCAACAGGTAAACACGCGTGCACCGCGTCCCAAAATCTCCCTGGTTCGGATCAACGGTTCACCCGCGCAACGCTCAGCATGGGCAATTGCCCCAAGAGCGAGTTCCGTGCGCGCTATCGCTCAGCTTCCAGCCAAAAGAGCGAATGGTACGGTTCAAGGGTGAGTTTTGCGCTGGCGGAGTTTGACGCCGGACCGTTGTTCCGGCAGCCAGCCAACGCCTCGACCGTTCCCTTGTGCGGGTCCCACACCTCCAATTCGAAGCTCCCTCTGAGCTTCACCGGGACGTCCACTGTGGTGCCGCCAAGGTTCGCGAAATAGAACAAGTGCCGGCCACCGGCCACCTTGTGAATGCAGCGCACGTTTTCATCAGCCGGGTATTCCACGTCAAAGCTGTCCGCCATCTTGAGCAGGGTATCCCGCAGCACCTGTCCGCCAGGGCGGGGAATGAAGCACGCCTTTCCGCCGCGGCGATTCGACGCCATCTCCGCTGTCCGGCCGTCCGGAAGAATTGAGCGCACCAGTTTCAATATCTCACGGTCTTGGTTCGGCTCGGCGGACTTGGAAGGCAGGCGGGTGGTAAAAATCACCTTCCCTCCGCTCTTATAAAAATCCCTTGCCGTTCGCATATTGCCGACGGATATCGTCCCGCACGAAGGAATGATGAGCACCCGGAAATCCTCGCGGTTCACCTTGTTCCGGAGTCGAAGGATTCCATCAGCCACAACGCATTTCTCCTCCATCACCTCCGGGTGAAGGAAGGTGAAGTCCTTGCCCGCCGTCTCGGTAAGCCAGTTCGCGACATCCACATAATCGATTTGGGCAGTCGCCGCTTTGTAGTATTCGTCGTCAGGGTCCGGCGGGCCGTCTATGTTCGAAGGGCCTTTTCGCTTATCGAAGAAGTGTTGTGCCTGCAATGAGTGAATCGGATAGAGCACCGCGATGTCGGCCACGTGCCGTCCCTCCGGTTGCAGCATCACATTCAGCCGCGCCAGAAACCTCGTGAAGTCCCGCAGATGCTCCGCGTAAAGCGGATTGCGATGCGACAACTCGGGCTTGTAGGTAACGTTGGCCGTATCGTACCACACGGCATGGGGAATCATCATGTTGATCCCCTTGGCATATTGGTCCATCGCAATCGAGTAAATCTGGTTCCAGGAGAGGTCCCCGGGCTTCCTATAGTCCGGCATCGCGCCGTAGGTTTCGGACATCACCAGAGACCTGTCCCAATTGTAAGCGGAGGAACTGATCAGCTTGTAGAACCTCTCTGCCGGGCGGCTGCCGCCGATCTTATCCACCCCTGGAATTTCAAGATGCCTGAAGGACTTGATCAGATCGCCGGAGGCGTTCACCGGCACCAACGCCTCCTCGGGCGCGGTATGCCCGGTCGCGGTGACGCCGTGCGCAACAGACCAGTCATTCGCTTCCTTGGTGAATCCCTTGGCATACAATTCCGCCCGGAAGCCAAACAAGCGGTTCCGGGCTGATTCGGTTTCCGGACCAATGTCATACCATGCCGCGGGATACAAAAGGACCGGACTGACGCCGTATTCCGCCTTAAATCTCTCGTTGAAGGAATCCGTCCACATGCGAAACCCGGCGTGAAACATGGAAGGCTCGTCAAAAAACGTTCCGCTGATGACCGTTCCAAAGAATTCCTTGAAGCGCGAATAATACGCTTCATGTGTCATCTCAATATAGTTTCGCGAGTATTCCGGGTTGAGGTAATCAACAATAGGTTCTCCGTCCTTAACACACACAAAAATCATGACCTTCCATCGCCCCGGGGGAACCTTCCATCGCAGCGATCCATTCAACACCTTGCCCGTCAAGTCCACGCGCTTCAGGCTCGCGACATTCATTGCCACGACCCCCATGAGCTTCCCCGGCGGCATTTGCTTCTCATACTCAACCGGGCCGGTCACTTCCTCCTCAGCCTTATCGAGGCGCTTGATCGTTTGTTCCGGGAATCTGAGCTTAAAGCGCGGGACACCGTCGCCGGTCGTGAAAGCCCCGCCCGATCCGCTGGGAAACCCGTATTCATCGTACAAGCTCATGGTCAGCCCTAGTTCCCTGGCCTTGTCCAACGCCGCACCGTAGATCTGGAAATAATCTTCGGTCAGATACTCGGGCCTGAAGTTCTTCTTAAACGGCAGGATGCCGAACCCGCCGTAACCGCATTTGTCCCGGAACTCCTGCATTTGGTTGGTTATTCCCTCGCGGGTCACAGTGGTGTTATTCCAGAACCAAAGCGGCCTGGGCCAAAATTTGACCGGAGGGTTATGAAATGTGTCCTTGCGAAAAACCTGTCCCGGGCATGGATTGGGATGCAGCCACAAGGTCGCCAGCAAGATCATCCAGGCATGAGATTTCATACATCTAACAAACAAGAGTCACCCTCGCCAGTAGCGCCCGGCAAACAAGTGCCCGCACAGCTTGTTTCAGAAACCGCCGCTCTATCCATTTGAGCTATGGGGGCGACTGCAGATCCAAGGGTAGTTAGAGATTGGATTTGGTGCAAATGGTCTTTGTTGGAGGGGGCGGACAGGCGGACAGCAGAATCCTGCGCCCCTACTTCCAGCGCCACCGCTATCTGCTCAAGCAGCTCTGCGCTTTGGCCCACGAAAGCCTGGCCGAATACCCGTGCAAAGATGGAATATGGAACCTCCTGCTGTCGGCTGCTGCAATGAGTGCGGGAACTTTCATGCACAGGCGCGTGCGGTGGGGGTGGCAAGGCCGCCGCTCCTGTCGGCTCAGGGTGATGCAACGCGATAAAAGCGGACGGGATAATTGCTGGCGAACGGATCCAGAAAGAAGAAGTTCGTTGTTGTGGCGGTGAAATTGGTTAGGTCCGTCCAGTTTACCGGAGGTGCCGCCAAGTTCGTAGCCGCTTGTATACGGCAGTGCTGCCCGATCTCCACCGAAATAGGTGCCGAAAGCCCGGCGGAGGTGTAACTGAACGGCAGAAGAAAGGCCGGAGCCGATGGGCTATTCGTCGCCTGAAGAGTGCGGCTGAATTCGCTGGTATCGCCCGTTACCACGTCGCTTGCGGTTGCCGAGAAGTAGTGCCCCTCAAAGTCGCCATCCATCACCAGCGAGAAGTACGCTGCTCCGTTGGCGTCTGTTTGAGCAAATGCGGTTCCGAAATAGAATTGCCCTTCGCCGTGATCGCTGGAATGCGCCACGGGGTTTCGATAGACATCTATCCAATAGTGGCGATCAGGATTGCTGCTCAGGAAGCCGGCGATGGTTGTGGCCTGGCTGTTAGCGAAAGCGTTGGTCAAAACCGGGTAGCTTTGCATGGCGTTTGGGCCCGGGATGGCGTGGGCATGGTTTGTGGTGACGCCGTCTCCGTTCAGGTCCAAGCCTAGTCCATCGTGATCGAAGATAGCGTTGCCCCGGATGGCGTTGTTCGTGGTGGCATCATCATACAGGACCACACCAATCCAGGAATGAGCGATGGTGTTGCCTTCCCCGAGCGCTATGCTTCCGATTGAGTTTCGACTTGCGCCGTTCCATAGAGCCACGTTGGCAAATGCATTGGGCAACCCGTTGGTCCCGCCCGCGTCAAGCCCCATCCAGTTTCCCACGATTGTATTGCAGTCCGAGCCCGGATCGCCAACGACCAACCCGTACGACCCGTTGCCCGAGATAAGATTGCGGGCTGAGGAGAATGCGCCTCCCAGGAGATTGGAGCTGGCGCCGCCAAAAACGGTCAGACCCGCGAACCCGTTGGGCACCGCCACGGTCCCCGTGGAGTCCGTGCCGAAGTAGTTGCCTTGAATGGTATTGTGGGAGGTGCCCGCGCCTTCGATGCGCAAGCCCTCGGAAGGTTGGCCGGAAAACACGTTCCCGCTGACCAGGTTGCTCTGTGCTCCATGGATGATGTACATGCCGGTGAATGTATTCGGCAATGGACCGGAGCCGCCCTGGTTCAAGCCGACAAAGTTCCCTTGCACGAGGTTGCCGCTGGTGCCGTGATCGCCTATCCAAAGGCCAAAGTCCGCGTTGCCTGAAATGATATTTCGCGAGCCGGGTGCGGCTCCACCTACTACGTTAGCTTTTGCATGGTTGACGAAGATTGCTCCTCCAAACTCATTTGGCACAGCGGCATTACCCTCTGCATCTGTTCCGATGTAATTGCCCAAAATGATATTGGCCCCGGTGCCTGCATCAGTGACGAAAACCCCGTACCCTTTGTTGCCTGAAATGACGTTTCGGTCTGCCGTGTTCGTTCCTCCGATTATGTTATTGCGCGCTCCCTGTGCGATCAGGATGCCCTGAAAAGCGTTGCCGGCCGGACTTGCGCCGGTGTGGTCCAGGCCAATCCAACAGCCTGCGATGGTGTTGTTGGTGGCATCGCCGTAGTGCAGCGTGATTCCGTTCCATTCGAAGCCTTGGATGGAAAGGCCCCTGATCTCGTTGGATGCAGAGTAGATGAGGAGGCCGGATGTGGCGCTAAACGTCTGTGGCAAAATCCGCGAGCCATTAACGACGATGAGAGGCCGGTCCGTGAATCCCGGTTGTGAGAAGCCATTCACCCTGATGCCATCGACAGCCAAGGGAGGCAGGAAGCCTGTCGGATAGATACTGAAGACACCATTGCTGAATCCCGGGTCGCCGGGAGGGAGGTCGAAAAGGACCTCCGAGCCGGGATTGTCTGCAACGTAATACAACGCAGCACGCATGCTTCCGGAGCCTGTGTCGGCGGTGGTTGTAACGACGTTCGTAATTGGTTCCGCCGGCGGACCGTACAAGTAGCGTATTGCGGCGCGATCACCGGAGCTGAGACAATAGTTCCCCATTCTGTATCTATACCTGTTAAGAAACGGCTGCTTTGGCTCTTGCGTTGGCAGCACACCGGGGCCCAGGGATGCAAAGTCCCAGCCGAGGTGCATCACGGATTCAAAATCATAGACACCGTTGGTGACACTCGCGGGATCTATGTCGAACCAAGAGAGATTTTCCTGCGCGTTTGCGATGTTATTTGTGAGCACCGTAATGTACTGGTCACGATCGGGACGAATGTTCTCATGCGTAAGGCCGAAAGAATGGCCCATCTCGTGACAAATCTGTGCTCGGCTGAGGCTGGAGACAGATACGACCTGTGGGCTGTCCGTACTGGAAACGCTGTTGGGTCCATTTTCATGGTATGTGAAGAGAATCCATCGGGTCTGGCTGGTGCGGGCAACAAACTTCACATTCGCAACAAGCTCCCATTCACGAAGTGCGTTCAGGTAAGTTTGCTGCTCCGCGGAGGAGAGAGTGTTTGTGAACTCGTAAGGCACGACGCCCCCGGGCCATGGGACATGTTGAGGTGATGCACCTGAGTAGAAATTTCCGGCACCTAACCTTGGTTCCGCAACGCTGCTGATCAGCATAAGAAGTACAGCAAGGCATCCCGGAGGAGAATGGCAGAGAATGGCGTTCATACGAGCCCATTATTCTTTTTGGCAGAGGGACTAATATATCTTTCGATCAATAATATGCAAACCGGACTTTATATGTTGGAAACGGTTGAAACCGTTTCCCCTGGACAGCAAGCCTCCCCCCATTGGGTTGAAACGCGGTGTTGATGAGAGTTCCTGTATACCCGCACCACCTGCATTTGCTGAAGCAGGGGTGTTAATGAAAGAGCAACGTCATGATTGGGGTCGATCCTGCGAGTGGATCGGGATGAGGTTTGAAGCGGATTCTGCGCTTGTGGCCGGTGAAGGCTGCCACGGAGATCCCCAGGGTTGTTTTCGGGAGAACCTGCTTCCGACGGTGTGGCCGTCAGGAGCACTGAAGTCATGACCTGCTGTCTGGGTCAACCGTTCCTGGGAACGCCCGCCCACGATGGTAAAATCCGTAACCGTCAAGAAGTCGGAAAACGAGCGCGCCCAACCTATGAACCGGCCTTCGACCACCCTCTCCCGCTCCCGCGGGCTAGGCACAGCGTGCAAGCCGGCGGCGGCTGGGTGAACGAATCCCAACCGGAAGCCGGATTTTCGGAAACAGTGAACAAGACCAAAGCCATGCCCAAAGCGATGACGCTGGCGGAGCCGTTTGTGGAAATACCGCGGCAGCCGACGCGCATCGGCTTAAGCCGACGGTTCGAACAACCGATAGAACCTGGCTGCATTTGTTGCCGGAACTGTAACGGGGTTGGCCGTGCCGCTCGCAGAATTTGTCCAGTTTGACGGTGACAGCACCCAGGTCTCCTGCAGAATCCAGCCGGGAGGATTTGGGGTCCAGGACACCTGCGTTTGGGTCACGCCGGCGGAAACAATGGCGAGGGTGGGCGTTGCGGTTGTTCCAGTCGCAGCCAGGCACGCGGAGAATTCGGAGGTGTTGTTGTTCGTGTCGGTGGCCGTGGCGGTAATGCTCCTGCCGCCCAACGCTCCCACCGGCAACGTAGCGGAAAACGTGTTCGTGCAATTCGCCGCGTTGGTCATGCTGATTGAACCAAGGCAAGTCTGCCCTTCTCCGAAGCCGCTGGAATCGCAACTGTCGCCGGCAAAGAACTCCATCCGGAAAACCGCGTTGGCGGCGCCCGACAAATACCCCTGGATGGTTGTGTTGCCCACGCTGCTGACGGCGTTGGTGAGCACGGGATAATTCTGCCATTGGTTCGGCAGGCCGGCGGCTGTCCCGGCACCAGCGTCAGTCCGCCAATCGTGTTGGACTGTCCACCCACCGTTATCCCCGCCAGAATGTTCGACACCGCCAGCGTCCCGGTCACGTCCGTGCCAATGAAATTGCCCCGCACCACGTTGAAGCGCGCCGTCCCGGTGATCAAGATGCCATTTTGACTGCCGGAAATGATGTTGCGCGCAGCCGTTGTGTCACCGCCGATCAGGTTGCCGCTGGATTGCAGCCGGATGCCTTGCGCGGCACTGGTATATAGCGCCCGCGCACGGTGCCGGTCCGTGCCGATGAAATTCCCCTGCACAATGTCCACCGAGATGCTGCCGCTGAGGTCCATGCCGATACTCGCGCCGGCAATGACATCGCGCGCAGCCGGAGTGGTGCCGCCAATGATCACGGCCTCCTGCACCACGGGCAACGCGGAGCCGAGAACTAATGTGTAAGGCGGCCCGGCATGTTAAATGCTATGATGTCAGGACCGAGGTTGGTGTTCGCGTCCCACATAGCCTGGCGCAGCGAACCGGGGCCGCCATCGTTGACGGTGGTGACAGTAAACGTGGCCCCCGAAGGTGACAAGGCCGTAGCGACCCAACAAGTGGCGGCGAATGTCTTCATAGCAATGGTCCCGCTCTTTGCTCCAGGTCGGCGCTGGAGGCCAGTGTTAACCACATCAGCCGCGAGGCAGCAGGACCGGTCATCAGCATTGCCACTACTGATTCTCGTCCTTAATTCGCATTGTGCAAGTGGAAGTTCAAACTGGTTCTTCCTCACCCGCGCAGCGCTCAGTACAGGCGGGCGCGCAAAAGCAAATGCCAGCAGTTCTACTGCCTGAGCAACCGAGCCAGGTTACGGACGGCTTGCTCAATCCAGTCGCTGCCGGGCAAGGCGTAGGGGCGGAAGGTTTCCAGGTAGCCTTCTTGCGCGTTGTAGAATAGCGCGCGATGCAGCCCCAGAAGGCTGGCCTTCGGATTGTCAATCAGGCTGGCCGAATCATTTGCGCTCATCTGGAAGAGCACGCGCATCTCGAATTCACTGAACGCCTTACGGCTGAGGTAGCGGTTCACGTTGTTGTAGGTATCACAAGTCGCGACCACGTGGAATCCAAGCCGCGCCCCCTCGCAAATAAGGTTGTTCAGCACCAGCGCGGGATTGGGCGGCGCTTCGGCGTCGCTGGTCGAAAAGCCGAAATCCTCCTCATAGCGCAGCTTGTTGTGCTTCTGCAGGCCGTGGATGAACAGGAAAGCCGGCGGTGCGGCCTCGGCATCCACCGCTTCGGCCCGCTGCTTCATATCCGCGGCAAGGTCCTGCAAGACCTCCGCCAGGTCGCCCGCTTTGGCCAGCGTGATCGGGTGCGGTATGGCGCGGATAACCCGCTCGATGAACTCGCGCTGCGCAGTGCCCGGCGAGGCGCCGTCGCACAGGATAAAATGCGCCGTTCCCAGCGGATACTGGCTGGCCAGGGAGATGAGCCCGATTGAAAGCATCGCCAGCATGGCCTCGTCGCGCTGCCCCACCAGCAGCAGGTTGTTCCCGCTCTGACGCTGGAAGACCGCCTCGGTGGGTCCCTTGATTGAGTTAGGGGCGCCGAGCCAGATGCGGCCCGCCGCCGACAGTTTGACAGCCGGGGCTTCCAACAGTGTCCGCAACAGCGCATTCTCGCGCACGTCCGCCGGCGCGTTCCCCTCGAACACAATCGGCCCCGGATAAAGCACGCCCTTCGCCGCTTTCCTGCCTTCCTCCTCATCCGCCTTCGCCCGGACCTTGGCCAGATAGGTCTCCCGCACCTGGTCGGGCAACCAGACCACTTGGAACGGGCTGTTGCCTTCGATCATGCCCGCCATGTCATTGTAGATGCCTTCGCCGGGGCGCGAAAGCAGACGTGGCGCGGGGTTGTTCTCGTCCATGATCAGGTAGGCGTCCGCCTCGTTGCACTGCAGGGCAATGCGGATAACCATCTGGCCCAGCGTGGTGCGGGCGACCGTGTACGCCCCACCCAACGTCTGCGAGCCCAGCAGCACATGGATCCCGAACGCCCGCCCCTGTCGCACCAAACGGTCCAGCAGCAGCGACGCGGTTTGGGAGACACGATCATCCTCAACGAAGAACTCCTGAAACTCGTCAATGAGCAGCAGCGACCGTGGAATCGGCTCCGTTCCGCCTGCCCGCATGTAACCGGCGACGTCCTGCACGCCGAGCTGGCGAAACAGGTCGCCGCGGCGCTTCAACTCCTCATCGAGGCGCTGCAAAACACTCAAGCCGAATTCGCGGTCGCTCTCGATGGCCACGACCCGCGCGTGCGGCAGTCGGTGCGTCGCATAGCACTTGAACTCGACGCCTTTCTTGAAGTCCACCAGGTAGAACTCCACCTGCTCAGGGCTGCACCATAACGCTAGGTTGGTGATGATGACGTGGAACAGGGTGGATTTGCCCGAACCGGTCTTGCCGGCGATCAGCCCGTGCTGGCAGGTCCCCTTGCCGATGGCGAGATACTGGAACTTGGTCGCGCCCGTGCGCCCGATCGGGACGCGCAGCTCCTTGGTCGTGTCCTCGCACCACACCTCCGCGTCCGGCGGCGCGACATGCGCAAAGGGCACCTCCACGCGGCTGGAATCCCGGCTGGCCTGGCCCACCTTGTTGACAAACTCGATGGCGAACTCCGGTGGCGGGGGGCGATCGAGTGCCAGATCGGTCCCGGGAATTGGTTTGCCAGCCAACAGAAACTGCTTCCCTTTGGCGCCCACGCAGACGCTGCTGCCGCGCAACTCGTCGGGGATGAACTCCGGCGGCAGCGCCTGCCGCTGGTCCCAATGAATGAGCATGTATACCCCGCAGCGCGCGCCACTTGCCGCAATGCTCAACAGGCGCTTGGCGGCGGTCTCAGTGAAGTTCACCGGGAAGTCCGCCACGACCAGGAAGTAATACTTCTCCGCGATGACACCCGCTTGCTCGTTGTATTCCGCGATAGTGGCATACTCGTTTCGCAGGTACATCTGGATGACTTTCTCCATGTGCTCATTCAAGTCAGCCAGCTTCTGCTCGATCTGGCCCGACTGCGTCCAGATGCGGCTGTTGATGATCTGCTCCTCGTGGTCGGCAAGGTGCATGATGCCCGCGAAGTTCTGCCCGAGGCCGACCGGGTCAACGATGGTGAAGTTCAGCCTTCCGGGCGGCGTGGTGGCCAGGAGGCGCAGAATGATATTGTTGAGCGCGCCGATGGCCTCGTCGTGGCCTTGCTCGGCAGTCTCGAACAAGATCGAGCCTTGCTGCGGGTAGGACAGGCAGAGCGGCACCGAGAACCGCGCCGGACCGGGCAACGCCAGACGCCGCTCCTTGAGGCTGGTTTGCGCGAGTTTCTCCAGCTCAACGTCCAATCGGCCGAACTTCGCCGCGGCGGCGAAGTCCGCGGGGGATCGCCAGGCCGCCAGCAACGGCGGTTGCCACGGCGGGAACAGTTTCTCCGCCAGCGCATTGGCCGACTGGAGTCCCTGGTAAATCGGGCCAATCGTGGTTTTCCACTCAGTCTCCAGCTTCTGCCACTCGGTTTGATAATCAGCGTTGAACTTGGCTTCCCTCTGCTCGCTGGCCTCAACCTCGCTCTTGACACGCGCTTCGGCCGTTCGCTTCAACTGCCCAAGCGTATCCGCGCGCTGGTGATCGAGCCGTTCCAGCCTGGCTCGGTGGAGCCTGTCGTTCTTCTCCAGCGCCCGGGATGCGTTCTCGTCGCCCTGCATCCGACAAGCCACCCGCCGCTCCCCAGCTTCCGCCAGCGCCCGCTTCAACTGTTGGTCCACCGTCCGGGTCGTGTCCTCGAACTCCGCCTTTGTGCGCTCCAACTCCTGCTGGCAATGCGCCTCACCCCGTTCCAGGCAGGCGTCATGCAGGCGGCGCGCCTTGCCGAGCGCGCCGGCGATCGCCGCCGCCAGCCGCCCCGCCCGGCTCCGCGCAAACAAACGCAGAATCAGGATCAACGCCAGGCTCACGGCGGCGCACAGCCCCGCTTTCCAATAGGCCGTTGAATTGAAACCCCATTGCCGCAAGAGCAGTGCGACCACGCCCAGGACGATCAGCCCCCAAAGCGGCCAGCGCTTAAACAGGCGCAACAGCAGGAACTTCCTGAAGCGCTCCAACTCCGCGCGCGTACGGCTTAGCAGGTCGCGCAGTTCCGCCAGCAGTTGTTTCTCATCAAGCGAAGGGCTGGGTGAGGTGGCCCTCTGATGGGCCTCAGGCAGGAGCCGAACGAGCTTCCGGTAACCTTTGAACGCCTTATGCGCCTCGGCTTCCACCGATGCCAGCGTGACCTCCTCCACTGCCAGGTCGGCTTTGAACTCCTCGAACGCCGAGGTCGCGGCGGCCAGCCCGGCAGAGCGGTCGCGCTCGGATTGCAGCATCTTCTTCTGCAGCACATATCTGCATGTGCCGGTCTGAGTCTCGATGTCAGCCAGGCGCTTATCCTTGCTCGCCAGGGAAGCCTTGCCGATCCACGCCTTCCGCGCCTCGTGTCTGGCCCGGACGGCTTCCGCGGCGGCGGCATAGGCGGCCTCGGCCTCGTTGGTGGCCGCGCTCATATCCGCCGCCTGCTTGGTCTGCGCGGTCTGGCGGAGCCGCTGCTCCCGGCCCGTGTGCGCGTGGAACTCGGCGTTGAGCTTCTCAGCGCGGGCCGCAAAGTCCCGAACCGTGCTCTTGAGACGCTCCAGCAGTTCGAGTGTCTTGCCGACTCCCAGGTTGCTACTCACAATCCGTCCTGATTTTGGTTAACAGTTTGTCCAGTTGCTCGATTACTGTAGCCGCCCGGTCCACGCTGGCAAAGAGTTCTTCCATGTACTTGTGCTCGAACTCAAGGCTCTTGGCGTCCTTCCAGTAATGCTTCGTATCCAGCCACTGGGCGTGCAGTTCCTTGGTAAGCCCTGCCAGCCGGGCGCTGCCGGTCTTCACGGCCGGCCCTCCGACGGCGGCTGGCCGCCCCCCGCGGGAGGCGCGCCGGTGGCGGGGGGGACAGTCCCGGCATAGGCGTCGAGCGTGTTGATCGCCTGCGTCAAGTACGCCACCGCCTGCACCATGTCATTGGCCAGGACGGTCTGCAGCTTCTCCATCTGCTTGACCAATGGGGCTGTGTGATTGTCAAACACCCGGTTCCACTGCTTGACCGTCCGCAGCTTGGCGTCCGCTTCGTCGAGGGCGCGTTTGGCCCGGTGCACCATCAATTGCTCCACTGAACCGGCCTCGCGGAAAGTGGAAAGCTTGGCGCTGAACAGCGCCTGCTGCGCCTCCTGCAACGCCTGACTGCGGCGCCGCACTTCGTTCATCCAATGACCGCGCTGGTCATTCTCCAACCAGCCTCGCATGCGCTGCACATCGGCGCTGACCTCCTCCAGCGCCGGACGCGCCTTGCTCAGGTACACGATCAGGCTCGCCCGAAACGACTCCAGGGCCTCGACCGAGGTGACATGGGCGCGGTCCGGCATGACGCTAGCGCTGGTTCAGGTACTCCTCGATGCGCTGGGCTTTTCGCAACAGGTAAGGCGTGTGCTGGTTGGAGACCTCGACGAACTTCTTCAGCGCCTTCATGGTTTGCTTGAACTCGTCGGCGAACTTGACGTGCTCCTGGTCCTGCCAGGTGTCGCCCAGCGCCGCAAACCGCGCCTGCAGCGACACAATCTTGTCCTTGAGATCGTTGTTGAATCGCTTGAGTTCCTCGGCGAAGCGCCGCACCTGCTCGGGATCCATGATTGCCTGGGCCATAATTAATGTCTCTTTCTGTTTGTGGCTCGCGAAGGGCGCCGGATGCCTGAGGCGGGCGCCCCCGACTGCTTCCAACCTGCCCTTTCTCCGCCCTTTGGGCAAATCTTAACCGCGCAGACTCACCTTGAACTGCCACCCTTCTCCGCCCAAGCCGACGCCAGCCGGAACCACCCTCAATAAGTGTTACAGTTTCAGCGACTTAACCCCCTCCGTCCGTTACCTCGCCGTATCCTCACCAGATCCACACCGTATCCACACCGTGGATACACACTTGACACCTCTTGTGGCTCCCCAAGCGCAACCCACTACAGCTAGTGGTGCCAGGGCCAGGAAAATGGCAGTGCGGGAGTTTAAGCCTTCAGGCAGTTCTCTACGGCAATGAGTGGGACCGGCTCATGTCTTCCCGAGTCTGGCCACGGCGGTCTTCATCTCACTCAAGTGGGTGTCAGCACTGGGACTGTCAGTCACATGAGCGATCTTGCCGTCCAAGCCGATGAGAAAGCTGACACGTCGGGCCATGTTCCGTCCGGTCAGCCTGACCCCGAAAGCATCGGCGATCCTGCCGTCCGTGTCTGCGAGCAGGGGAAAGTTCAGCTTGTACTTGGCGATGAACTTCTGGTGGCTGTCAGCCGAGTCGAAGCTGACGCCGACAACTTCGACCTTATCCTTCTTCAGGTCGGCCATGCCGTCACGAAAGCCGCAGGCTTCCCGGGTGCAGCCGGGAGTATCGTCCTTGGGATAAAAGTAGAGCAGCACGGCCTTCTTGCCGACGCTATCGGCTAGTTTCCAGGTCTTGCCATCCTGGTCCTTGCCCTCGATGAGCGGCGCGGCTTCGCCCACCTTGGGTGCCTGGGCCGCGCAGGCAGTGCCAACGGTGAGAACGGTCGCGCAAGCGACGGCCAGCGGAACCAGCAGGCTGAATGAGCTTATCTTCATACGTATCCTTCCATGGCAGTTATCAGACAATCATCGTGGCAAAAGCCGGGTTTGGCAAGCTGCTGAAGGCCGGGAAAGCGCAAGCCCAGGCGAAACTCTGCGCGCAAGAAGAGGTTGCCACACCCCGCCAACCAACCCTCCACCTCAACGCCTATTTGGTGGTTACTGTTCTGTCCGCGCTCCCGACACTTCCCCCTTCGAAGACCGGGACGGTGCTGCGGCCGGAGCCGGCGCAGCTTCGGCTTTCCGGGGCTGGCTGGCAGGCCGGCGGCGAAGCTTATTCTGGAACAGAAGCTGCCAGACCATGATCAGGGCCTCGCTGATGATATGGCCGGACATCTTGGAATGACCCTGAAAGCGTTCCGTAAAGATGATCGGCACCTCGACGACTCGCAGGCCTTGCCGCCACAGCTTGTGCGTCATCTCGATTTGGAAGCTGTAACCGTTGGAGTGGATTTCATCGAGCCGGCTGGCCTCGAGGGCGCGGCGCCGGAAACACTTGTACCCGCCAGTCGGGTCGGTGATGGGCATCCCCGTGATGAGCCGGACATAGGTCGCGGCGGACTTGCTGAGCATCAGGCGGCCCAGGGGCCAGTTGATGATGCGAATGCCATTGAGGTAGCGCGAGCCCAGGACCAAATCAGCGTTCCGGGCCGCCTCCAGGAACATCGGGATGTCGTCCGGGTTATGGGAGAAATCGCCGTCCAGCTCGAAGATGAACTCGTAGTCGCGCTCCAGCGCCCATTTGAAACCCGCGATGTAAGCCCGACCCAGGCCGCCCTTCTCCGTGCGGTGCAAAACATGAATCGAGCGATGCTTGGCGGCCAGTTCATCCGCCAGCTTGCCGGTGCCATCGGGCGAATTGTCGTCCACCACCAGCATGTCCACGGCAACCGGAAGGCCGAGAATCCGTTGTGCCAGCGGGAGAATGTTCTCCCGCTCATTGTAAGTCGGCACAACGACAAGTGTCTTGTTCATGCAGCTAGAGCCCGAGGATAAATAGGCGACCTTGGCGCCGAAGACAAGCGGGATTTCTCCAGCGTGTGTGCCACTCAACTCGCGGTCCGGCTCATGGCACGTCTGACTGGAGCGTCCTCAGACGCTCGGCAACCACCATGGCTTCTTGGCTGCCGGGCCGGGCCGAGGACAGAAACCGCTGGTAATATCGGACTGCCGCATTGGTGTCGCCCTTCTGGCGGGCGATTTCCGCCAACCCTTGCCAGCCCTGGTAATCTCCGGGGAATCCCTGAAGCAGCGCCTGATAGTCGGCCTCCGCAGCGTCCAGCTGGTCCGTCCGGAAATAGGCAAGGGCGCGGCCGATCCGGGCAGCGTATGTGTTGGTCAGGGACAACGAACGCGTCAGGGCTGGAATGGCGTTCGTGTAATCCCCGACCAGGTTGGAGAAAGCGCCTTTGGCAAGCAGGACGAAGGGATCGTCGGGGGTGAGCTTCAATTGCCGGTCGGTGACATGGAGCACATTGGAGTAACTATGGTACGTCGCGAATGTGGTCGCGGCTCGGTTTAAGAGGGCCACGTCACCCGGCCGTGAAGCCAGCAACGAGTAAATGATCCGCTCGGCATTGGCCGCGTTGGTCTTGACAAACCACGACCCGGCCTCGAGGAGCGCCAGTTCGGCCTGGATCGGCTCGCTGAGCGGTTGCAGCTTGGGGTCAGCCCGGATGCGGGCAACGATTTGGAGGGCCCGGTCGGGCATTCGTGTGCTGTTGAGCAATCCGCCGAACGCCAGTTGGACGGGGATCTCGCCCGGAGCCAGCGCCATGGCGCGCTCGAACTGCTGGCCGGCCTGCCGCCCGAATCCTTCCGTCGCGTAGGCCACTCCCAGTTGGAAGCAGTAAGTCGGATCATCGAACGGGCCGTTTCGGGTAAGGAGTTGGTTCCAATTGCGATACTTGCCAAGTTGATCCTGTTGGGTGTTGGAGCGAAGCACGGTCATTTTCGCGCCCGCCAGCAGGTTGCTGTTGCACTGGAGGTTGACCCGTGCGGGGACGTTATCCGCGTTAAGCTTCAGGGCCAATTCGAAGCATGGTGTGGCTGGTTGCGGACGGCCATTGCGCTGGAGCGTCACACCCCAGGAATTCAAGGCCGCGGAGTACCACGGGGCCAGTGCCTGGGCCGAAACGGGGGGCGACAGTTCGAGATGTCCCAGCTTCATCAGGCGGCCTGCAAAACCGGATTGGAGGCGTCCTGGTGGGTCCAGCAACCGCAGTAGGGGATTCACACCAGCCTCGATGGCGCGCTGCCAGAAGGCCTCGTTTTCGGCCATTTGGGTGGAAGTGAGGGGCGGGCCGGTGAAGGAATTCGTTGGGTAGGATTTCAGTTCATAAATCATGCCGCGCGGTTCCAGGTTAAAGCGTTCGGGCAAAAGCCCGAGACCCGGCTGCAAATAGAAGACACGATTGTTCTCCGTCAACCGGATCAGAAGCTGCAGGTGCTCAAGCACATTCAGCGGACCGTCGGCAGGAGATGGCAAGTCAGCGGCCAGGGTCAGTTTTGGGCCGGGGGCCAATTCGGGCCATCGCCCGGAATGCCTCCGCTCCAGGTAGGCACGGTATTCTGGCAAGGACAGCGCAGGCGTCTCCGCCAGTAGATAGCTCGCGGCGTTGGTCCCGCGGGCCAACGCAGCCTCGATCAGCGCCAGGCGCAGGGAATCCTCCGCGAGCATAACTCCACCTTCCGGGGGCAGGGATTGAACGAGCCATCCGGCATATTGGGCGAGGTGGGGCCCATTGGCGGCACGAATGGCAGGAAAGTTCTTCAGCAGCAGACCCGTCAGGGTCAGCCCAAGCAGAACATAAACAAGCGCGGGCGCCGCCCAACCCAGTGCGCGCCGCAGAATCCGGCGGCTCCGGGAATAGCGGCTGAAAACGAGCAAGAAGAAGCCGCTGTAGTAACCAATACTCAGCGCGCTGAGATAGTAGAGCGGCAGAAAGGGAAGCGCGAATCCGAGCCGGGAGCCGATGTGCCGCGGGCTGATAGGGGGATCGAAGGCAACCCAGACGCACACCAACAGCAGGAAGACATGGGAGAGGTATATAATAAGCGAGACCAGGTCGAGCTGGCCCCAGCTTTTGTTGCTGGCAAATGCGCGCCACTTTATGCTCAGTAGCAGCACCGGCAGCAGGGAAACCGCGACCAGCAGCAACGCCACGTCACGATGGCGGCGAACGAATGCGTTGGAAAGGAACAGGAGGATGTTCTTGTAGGAACTCGCGATCGCCCGCAATGCCTGCCAGAATCCGACCGTTGAATCGGGCGCAACCGCACACACCAGCGGCAGCACAAAGAGGAGCGACAGCCCGGCCAGCCCCAGCAACGCCATTCGCAGAATGAAGCGCAAGTCTGCCGCGACCGCGGGCCGGGCGGATTGCCAGCCGGACCGCTCGATGCGACGGAAGAAGCGCAGCTTGAAGAAGCTTAAGCCCCGGGTCCAGAGGACGGCCACAACGAAGAGCGGCAGGAGACCAACCATGGACCAACTATTGGCCATGGCAGCCCCGCAAACCAGCGAGGCCCGATCCAGCCATGTCCGCCGCTGATCAAGCCGATATTCCAGCAGACATCGGACAATATAAGCAAACAACAACAGGTCCAATATTTCCCCGGACGCGGCGGTGGCATTCTCCCAGAAGCTGAGTTGCAACCCCAGCGCGGTCGCTGCCAGGACAATTGGCACCCAGGCAGCAGACACAGACAGCAGCGCATGTTTGTCCTCAACCAGAACACGCTGTTCCTCCAAACGGTCATGAGGCAGCAACGCCACGGAGCGCGCCAGCAGGGCAACCGTCAGCGACGCGCCAATGGCTGTAAGGAGGTTCAGCGCCAAAGGCACGGCCTGCGCAGGCAGCAAATGGCAAGGCAGGGTGAGCAAGAACAGCAACGGCTGCGAGAGCATCGGCCGCCAATTCCAACCGTTGACCATGGCCGCCAGTTGCACGCTGCTGAGCGTCACCCAGTGGTTGAGCGTGGCCAGATAGAGCAGCAGGGCTGTCGCCGCGATGAGCCAGGGCAACCCCTTACGGAGAAAGCCGCCTTCCGTTGTCAGCGGGGCTTCCGGGATCATGCAGGTAAACTCGTGTTCATCCAACTGGTACAGGTCTCAACAGCTCAAGCGTGGGGTGGAGGAGGCCCCCTGTCAACCCAGCAGTCGGGCGTGGAACTTCCACTTTACGGCCGATGCGGCAACAAGGTCTTGAGCGGGCAGTCGGCGCAACGAGGCCGGCGCGCGCGGCAGAAGTCCTTGCAGGTAATAACCAGTTGGGCGTGGTAGTCTTGCCAGTAATCGAGCCGGGCCCGGCGCGGCTTATGATCCAGCGCCGATTCGCAGAGGCCCTGCAATTCTGCGTAGGAGCTGTCGCCCCCGCTCCAGCCATGCCGCTGAAAGATGCGCTTCGTGTAGGCATCAATGACAAAGCGGTGATGCCCCCCCGCGTAAAGCAACATGCTGTCGGCGGTCTCGGGGCCGATGCCGTGGATCGCGAGCAGGCGCTCGCGCACGGCGGCGGTGTCCCCGGCGAACAGGCGCGAGAGGTCCCCGCCAAATCCCTCGACCAACACCCGGAGGAACGAGCGCAGCCGCCGGGCCTTCACGTTGAAGTAACCCGCCGGTCGAATCAGCGCCGCCAGCTCCGATTCTCCCAGGGCAAAGAGCTTGGCCGGCTCCAACACGCGGGCAGCTTTGAGGTTCGCGATGGCGCGCTCCACGTTGCTCCAGCTGGTGTTCTGCGTGAGGATCGCCCCGACACAGACCTCGAATGGCGTCTCGCCCGGCCACCAGTGCTGATGCCCGAAATGCGCCCGCATCAATCTATAGGCGCGTCGTAACGCCTCCACCCGCGCCGGCACCGGATGACTGGACAACTTAGCCATGTGCCTGATATAGCAGCTTCACACTCCTTCGCCAGACAGAAGGGCAGGCGCCGCGGTGATGGTCATACCCTGCTGCCGTTGCCGAAGCGCCGGGTCCAACGTCAACGTCCGTCCAACTGGAGCTCCTTCAAGCGTGCGCTGACCAGCTTGGCTTCCTCGGTATCCGGCGGCGCGTTGGTCAGGTACATTCGGTAATTCCTGATGGCGGCGGGAGCGTCCTGTTGCCGGTAAGCAATCTCCCCCAGGCCGAACCATGCCTGGTACGAGCGGGGCAGCGCCTGGGCAACCGCTTCGTAATCCCGCCGGGCGGCATCGAGCTTGCCGAGTTGGAGATAAGCAATGGCTCGATTCAATTGTGCGGCATAGTTGTTGGTTTGGGCGGTGAGCAAGTGGGTGAACGGTCCAACCGCATCGTCATAGGCCTTCGACTGGAGCAGGGAAACCGCTTTGAGAAACAAGGCGTTATCATCCTCGGGCCTGGTTTGGAGCAGCTGGTTCGCGGTGGCCAAAGCGTTCGAATAGTTACCCGTGTGGATGAAGAGCCGGGCCAGCCAGTGGCGGGCATCGGTCAGATCAGGGGCCAGGGCCTGCACGCGGTTGAACTGCCGGATGGCCTGGCGGTAGAGCCCATTCCGGGCAAGCGCAACGCCAACCTGGTAACAGAAGTTGGGCTCGGCAAAAGGGCCGTCCTCCTGCAGGACCTGGTCCCATTCGCGCCGCCGGCCGAACTTGTCGGCAACAGCTTTGGCCGGCTGGAGGGCGGGCGACTGGCCGGCTTGCAAGGCCTGGTTGAATTCCTGATTGACCTGGGCTGCCACGTTGTCCGGATTCAATTCGCGCGCCAGGCTGAAGCAGTTCGCCGCTGCCTGACGCGCGCCGCACTCCTGCAATTCGGCGCCCCAATAGTTGAGGGCGCGCGAATAGCCGGCGCCAACGATTTGGGCGCGGCGGTCAGGCTCAGCCTTTAGCCGGGCAAGCGTCAGGAACCGTTGTACCGGGTTCCAGTTGGATGGAGGTTTCTTCGGCCGCAGCGCGCGAAGAACAGGCGGGAGCTGCTCCGCGATGGCCGCGTCCCAGAAGGCTTGGTTTCGTGCTATTGCCTCCCGGCTTGGGAGCGGGGCGTCCGAAACGTTGGTGCCGTACGGCTTGAGCTGGTAAACCAAGCCCTGTGCCTGCGCGTAGAATGCTTCAAGGAAATAACCGAAACTGGGATGCAGGTAATACAGGTCGTGGCCCCGGGAAAGGGTCTCCATCAGCCGTATCCGGCCCAGAACGGTGGCGCATTCCGAGAATCGGTTGCTCACCGCACCGCCCAGCTTGAACTGGGGGTGTTGCCTGTCCAGCAGCTCAAGGTAGGCCGGGTCGCCCAGGGAGGTAGCGTCGAGCAGCAAATGGGGGGATGGCTTGCCCGCGCGAGTCATGGCGGCCCGGAAGTAGGATAGCCGGAGGGGATCGTCGCTGAGGATTACACTCGCCCGCGGTGAAAGGGACTGCTCGATCAGGGCACAATACCCCTGCATGGGGTCTCGATTACCGGCCCATATCCGCGGCAGGTTGCGGTAAAGCAGCAAGCCCGGAACCGCGACCAGCAAACACCAGACGCATGCGGGGACCAGCCAGTCAACCAGTTGCGTAATCCTCCGCCGTTTTCGGGTCTGCGGAATTCGGGTTCCAAAGACGAGCAGGAAGTAACCGCTGAAGTAGCCGACGCTAAGCGCCCCCAGGTAGTAAAAGGGGAGAAAGGCAAATCCCAGGCCCCGGTGACGCGGGCTTACCGGGCAGTCGAGCGCGACCCAAATGGCAGCGATGAGAAAGGACCCGTGAATGAGATGGAGCACACTGTGGGTAGCCAGACGCACCCAGCCGCGGGAGGACGCGCGCAGCAGCTTGCCCCAGCGGGTGATTCCCATGAACAGGATGGGCAACACCGAAGTCAGGCTCAGCAGCAGAACCACGTTGCGCGGAAACCTCAACAGCAGGAACTTGTAGGAGTGCCACACCTGCCGCAGGCCGGACCAGAAATCCAGGTGGCTGGTGTGGGACAGGCTCGCGATCAGGGGCAGCAACAGAAGCAACGACATCGCGCCCAACCCGATCAACGCAAGGCGCAGGACCAGGCGGACATCGGCCTTGAGAGCGGGCGCGACGATCTCCCATCCTATTCGCTCCACGCGCTTGAGGAAGCGCACATTGAACAGGCTAAGCGGTTCGGTCCAAAGGAACGCCAGCACGAAGAATGGCAGGAATCCGGCCATCGCCCAGTTGTTGGCCAGGGCCAGGCCGTAAACGGCCGCGAACCGGTTCAGCCATGCCTGCCGTCGGTCCAGCCGGAATTCGAGCAGACAGCGCACCGCGCACGCGAAGAGCAGCAAATCCAGCATCTCACCCGCCGCCTGCACGGAGTTCTCCCAGAAGGTGAGCTGAAGCCCGCAAACGAGCACTGCCAGGACTGGGGGCAGCCAGGCGCCACGCACGGCAAGCAGCGAGAACCGGCTTCGTTCCGGCAACCGCATCACAGAGCGCGCCAGTTGCGCGAGGGTCAGCGCCGCACAGAGGGCGGCGAGCAAGTTCGCGACCGGGGCGATGACGCTGGCCGGGAGCCAACGCAGCGGATAGGTGACCAGGAAGGTCACCGGGGCGAAGACATTCGGACGCCAGTTCCAGCCGCTCAGCTCGGCCACCTGCCGCAAATTGCCCCAGGAAACACCATGGTTCAGGGTGAGCAAATAGACTCCCAACATGCCGCAAGCCAGCAGCCAGGGCAGCCGGGAGAGCACAACACCCTCCGGCCGCGCAGATTCTGCTTCGGTTGTCATCAAGTCACCACTATTGCAATCATGCTGGCATCACCGACAGGATAAGCCGCCCATTGCTGTCCGGACTCTACCAACCAGCGGCGCGAGCTTCAAATCCAAACCCCTGTTGGCTGCCAGCCATACACCCCGAAGCAGGTTGTTTCCCGGAGCGGCAGATCCGGCACACCCACGCCAGTCATTACGGCCACGGCTGACGCGGCCCAAACCGCGGCGTTGCCTCGCGCCGGGCCAAATTGTGACCTTTCGCAGGCACAGATGGAGGCAATTCGTGTCCGCTTCCTGGACGGTTGCCGACCTGCGGGGCCGGGCGCCTGCCTGCGGGCGCGCGGATTGATGATGGTTCCGCATGTGGCTCGTAAAGTGCTTTCCCCTGGTTCCAAACGGCCTGAGCCGAGAGCAGCCTTATTGGGCGGGGCTTTCCGGATCAGCCACAGAAATGCGCATTCCGCCGCACGGGACATTACGGCAACGCGGGATGCCGACGGAGAACATGGTTATGTATTTAGTCAAATCGTTGAATGCAGTGGCACCCGTTTCAAGGAAGCAACGCCCCTCCCTCATGCATGCGCGCCGCGTTTTCCAGCGGCTCTTGCTGATTAGCACGCTGACTCTGTTTGCCGCGTTCAATTCGGCTTCCGCCGATGTTCCTTGCGGCGTGACGAGCGTGCAACTCTACGCGGGAATAACCATCACTGGCGCCGTGGATCGCGTTCACGCGATTCAAACCACCACGACCCCGGCGCAACCGAATTCCTGGGTGGACGTGGCGATCCTCACCCTGCCCAGCAGCCCTTACCTGTATTTCGACACTCAGAACCCCGCCATCGGCAACCGCTTCTACCGGGCGGTCAGAGTGTCTGTCACCACCAACATGATCTACATTCCGCCGGGCAGTTTCACCATGGGCAGCCCGACGAGCGAGGTTGACCGCTGGCCTGAGGAAACACAGCACACAGTGGTGCTGACCCGAGGCTTCTACATGGGCAAATACCCGGTCCGCCAGTCAGAGTACCTGGCGGTCATGGGCGTGAATCCAAGCCGTTTCCCCCCAACCAACGGCTATCCCAACAACCTGAACTGCCCGGTGGAACAGGTGAGTTGGAGCGATGCAACAAATTACTGCGCTAAGTTCACGCAACAGGAGGCTGCGGCCGGACGATTGGCGCCAGGGTGGCACTATCGCCTGCCTACCGAGGCGGAGTGGGAATATGTCTGCCGCGCCGGAACTACCACCCGCTTCAGCTATGGAGATGATCCAGGCTATGTCAACCTGACTGCTTACGCGTGGTACTGGAATAACGGCATGGTCACGACACACCCCGTGGGACAGAAGATGCCCAATCCGTGGGGTTTCTCCGATGTGCACGGCAATGTGCTCGAGTGGTGTCTGGACTGGTATGGAACCTATCCATCCGGGACCGTCACCGATCCGCAGGGGCCAAGTTCAGGCCAGGACCGCGTCTGCCGTGGCGGCCACTACTTCCATTCCGCGGGCAACTGTCGGTCGGCTCAACGCGATCACAAGACCCCAACTATGGTCAGCGACAAGATTGGATTCCGCCTCGTCCTGGCTCCACTGTGACCCTGACGAAGTGGGACCCGCCGAAGCTCGGCCTCGCGTCGTCGCCGCAATCTGCTTTGGCTAATCTCCTTTGCAGGACCGTTAGCAGGCGCCCTCGGATTCTGCCAAGTTCCGGCTGCAGGCCACGACTCCACTGGATACTCACAACCCGCTTCGCGGGTCCTTCATACGCGATTGGAAATTTGAGCAGTTCGTGATCCCTCAGTCTGGTAGGGTGCTTACGCCGAGAGCGCCACCGTTTGGCCGCCTCGGCGAGGCGGCCCCACCCAAGACTGAGGCCTTACGGCAGTTCTGGCTAGGGCTCTGAAATCAAAAGGCCGACTTTCCAGCCGGCCCTTCGATTGAATTGTGAAATTGCCTTATGCGCCTATTGCCTCCTGCGCAACAGCAGAAATGCCCCGACGGCGAACAGTGAGATCATCCCAGGTTCCGGCACAGGTATGTATTCGTAAACTACTTGCACGCTCGCGCTAGCGTAGGTATTGAGCACTGCAGAGATGTTTCCGCCGCCTCCCGCGATCGTCTGCAAAGTTAAGGTGTAGCCTGGCAGAGTAACCGTCCCGGTTCCAGTGAACAATGCCATGTCCACAGGGGCGGTGTAAGTATAATTGACAGTCTGAGAGGCATTAATGGGCCCGTAGGGAGCCCCGGTCATGCTGGGCAGATTCACATACGGAATAAAGGCTGCCAGCGGGGAAGGCTGCAGGAACCCCAGCACGCCCGGCAGGGTCACGGTGAGCATAGAACCGGCCTGGAAATTAAATGTCTGCGGGCCAGTGGAGCCGTTGTAGACTGTCCCGTTCATGTCCACGGTTTCAGTCGCAGCGATATATACCGACTGCAAGCTGCCCAGCGCCGGGTCAAACTGCGTGAGAACAAAATTATCGGTCCACTCCGTTAAGGAGGAGGGATGAGTGGCGGTATAGGTAAGAGTGTCCGCCTTCACTGTGCTCACCATTAAGAACAAGCCCGCTATCGCCAAGCTGAAAATGCAATTCTTGATAAGACTCTTCATATGACACTCGCAATTTTCTTAGGTTGTGACATCTATCGCTGCTAACACTCTCTCACCAACGCATAAAGAGAACCAAGAAAAGGCATTCTCGTCAACAACTTTCTTCAACTTTTCCCGCTTTTTCTTGAACGTGGATTATAGTCCTTTTCCAGGGGGCCCCTTGTCGTTCCCAATACCCGGTCCAAGGTGATCCCACCCAGCCAATGTTACTGATTTATCAGCACTTACACCGCAGGGACCGAAAAGGCCTTCCAGAGTGGGCACGGATCGCAGCCCAAGGCCGCCGCCGCCGCTTCTTAATATGGGCGTAGCACTCGGACCCATGGTTAGTGGTTTCCCGCTGCCGCGGATGCATTCGTGCGCCGCTTGCACCTGGTAAATGACGCCGCTCTTCCTCCAGTTCCAAATCCAGCGAGTCTCCCTTAAACGACTTGGAGTAACCGGTCGCGACGCCCGGCGAACCAGCCGGCGAGGACGCCTGCCCTACCCTTCGTCACTCGTCCTGCGCTGGCACAAGGAATCCGGGGTTTTGTCCTTGCGTGACGAGGGCGGGCGCGGAAAGTTGGAGGTGATGAACTCCTTGCCCATTCGCCTGCTCTGGATGGTGGCGGCTGGCTGGCTGGCCGGCACGCTGTTTGCCGCGGACGAACCGTCCTGGAAGGCCGGCACCGCGCGAGCCAATATCACTCCCGCTCAACCGCAGTGGATGGCTGGTTACGGGTCGCGCACCAAACCGGCGGAAGGCAAGGTGATGGACCTTTGGATCAAGGTGCTGGCCCTCGAAGACGCCCGGGGGCACCGCGCCATCGTCCTGAGCGGCGATCTGCTGGGTTTCCCGCAGTCCATCTACCAGCATACCTGCGCGGCGCTGAAGGAGCAATTCGCGCTGGAACCGGACCAGATCCTCCTCGCGGTATCGCACACGCATTGCGGGCCCGTCCTGCGGGGCGCGCTCTACGACATTTATCCGCTTGACGACGCTCAGATTGCCCTGATCGAGAAGTATTCCGACGAGCTGGAACTCAAGATGGTGGACGCCGTGGGCAGGGCCATTGGCGACCTGGCGCCCGCGCGACTGGCCGCCGGGCAGGGTACCGCCGGGTTCGCGGTCAACCGGCGCAACAACCTGGAGCCGGATGTGCCCAAACTGATCGCGCAGGGCGCTTTGAAAGGGCCGGTGGATCATTCAGTGCCGGTGCTGGCCGTTTACCAGCCCGAGGGCAGGCTCAAGGCGGTGCTCTTCGGATACGCCTGCCACAACACGGTGCTCGATTTCTACCAGTGGTGCGGCGACTACGCCGGATTCGCCCAGCGCGCGCTGGAACAGAGCCACCCGGACGCCACGGCAATGTTCTTCATGGGCTGTGGCGCCGACCAGAACGCGCTGCCGCGCCGCCGGCTTGAACTGGCCGAGCGCTACGGCAACATGCTCGCCGCCGCGGTCGAAGAAGCCCTGCTGGCGCCGCCGCGCAATCTCGCGCCCGAATTGCGGACCTCAATCGAGCCGGTCACCCTCAACCTCGGGCCGGCGCCCACCGAGGCTGAGCTGGAGAAACTCAAGTCCGACAAATCGCCCATGGTGAGCCGGTGGGCAACGCGCCTGCTGGGAGATTTGAAGGCGGGCAAGCCATTCATCCGCACCTGTCCCCTGCCCTTGCAGGCCTGGCAATTCGGTGGCGAACAACTGCTGATCACGATCGGCGGCGAGCCGGTGGTGGATTGGGCGCTCAGGCTCAAGCAGCAGTTCGGCCCCCGAACCTGGGTCGCCGGCTACTGCAACGACGTGATGACCTACATCCCCTCGCTGCGCGTACTCCAGGAGGACAAGCCGCCGGTGGCCCGGTCGCGCTGGGGCTACGAGGGCGCGCAAGCAATGCTGGTTTACGGGCTGCCGGCGTGGCGGTGGGCCGATGATGTCGAAGCGCTGGTTGACGCGGGCGCCCGCCGCGCCGTCGAGCGCGTTCTAACCTTGGGAAAGTGATTCCTGACCCGAAGGAAGGCCCGGCCCTCAAGCCTTCCAAGAGCGGCTCAGTCACCGTGTGCCACCAAGGCGCCCGGCCGGTAGAAAAGGTGCATCACCAATTCCCGGGAAGTGCGAACGGTGGTTCTTACCCGCACAACCCGGATGGTCGAGGCACAGGATGTAAACGGTCATCATTGCTTCCCGGCCACGACCAGATGGGCACCCCTGGCATCCAACCCGCGCACTGTCCATTTTTTGGACAGTGTTGCTGCCTGTCAGCCTTATCCAGTCCCCGCTGACCTCGCCACGTTTGGCTTGGCGTTACGGTGACACTACGGTGGTGCTACGGTGTGGTTCCCATGGGGAGCGCTCCCCATGGGAACCACACCGTAGCCTGGCCACACTGACAAGCCATCCCCCAGCCAGCCGCAAGCCAAGCCCGGCCCGCGGCAGCACCGTAAAGGCGCCGTCACCCGTCCGGCGGCGGTGTTGGAGATGAAAAGGGGAGTCCGATACGGCGAATCGCCCTCGGAGCTCCCCAGGAAACCGCGAAGAGTAACAAAAAAGGCATCCTTGCGGATGCCTTTCTGTTTGCTCGATTGAGCTAAATCACTCTAACTCGGGTTACGGGAGGAGAATACGATTGCAACCTGCTCCAGCCGAGGCGCCGGTGGCGAGGGTGTAGAGACCTTGGGCGCGGCCGTAGTCACCGGAGTTCTTCAGCGCTTCCTGCAGACGCGAGCGGCTGAAACCCTGGCAACTGCCATCCGCCAGGCCAACGTTGCCCTGCTTCGAGTGCATGTTGTCCATGAAGGAGGGGCCCTGGTTATTGTTGAAGTTGGTGCCCAGCGAGACCTTCGAGATACCCGTGCTCGGAGCGGCCAGGTAAGCGAGGGTCGGAGGGTTGCCATTCCCGCCCAGGTTATGGTCCCCGGTCAGGAACATCTGCGGCTGCGTTTCCTGCGCGTCAGCGCCGACGAAGTAGCTGATATTCAGGTCGTTGGTGTAAGGAACCTGGCTGGCAACGGTGCCCGAGTTGTCCGGGGCGAAGCTGGTCGCCGCCATGCGCTGAGAGGTCTCATACTCCGACGGGCAGAAGAGAATCTTCGGCGTGCTCAGTTCGTTGGAGCAGGCCAGGAAAATCTTGCACGCGCCTTCACTTGTAACCTGGGTGCCCAGGACCCGGGCCTTGCTCACGGTCTCGGAGGCACCGCCCTGAGCGTAGGGCAATTGCATCGGCATGCTGCCGTCGTTGTCAATTGCGAAGGTGCGCATGGCCAAGCCAACCTGCTTGAGGTTGTTGGTGCAGCTGATGCGTTGGGCCTTGGCCTTGGCGCGAGCCAGGGCGGGCAGCAACAGGGCAGCCAGAATGGCGATAATGGCAATGACGACTAACAACTCGATTAGAGTGAAAGCCCCGATCTTTCTGCGTAGGTTCTTCATAAACTTTTAATGGTTTCTATTGTTGTTTTGGCAAACAGACCGCGAGCTTTACCGAAAGCATCCACGCTGTCAACCCGAATTGACTTTTCCCTTAGCAATGGCGGTGCCACGGGGCTTTTTCTGCAAATACCTAAGGAATACGCAAGGTGCATCCGCGCAAGCGGTGAGATTTTCACGCGTTTTGCGTGAGGCTCACGCGTCTTATCGCGCGGGGCGAGAGCGAATTTCAGGCTGGATCGCTTGAAATCAAGAGCTTCTGATGGGAGTATGTCCTCGCGACGAGGCTGGCGGGAGGCTTCGGCTGTATGGCTAACGAAAGACTGGATACCAATCAGAAGGCGCAGCAGGTCAACCACGACGCCCAACGCTACGGCACGTTCGCGGAGATCGGCGCCGGGCAGGAGGTGGTGCGCTGGTTCTTCCGAGCCGGGGGCGCGGCGGGCACGGTGGCCAAGACGATTTCGGCCTACGATATGGCGGTCAGCGACGCGATCTACGGCCCGACCGATTACTACGTGAGCCGGCAGCGCCTGCGCTCCATGCTGGACTACGAGTACGGTCTGCTGCTGGAGAGGCTCGACAAGACCCGCGGGTCCAAGGCGGCGTTCTTTGTTTTCGCCGACACGGTGGCCACACGGCGCGAGGCGGGCCGGGGCTGGCTGGGCATCCGGTTCCAGGCGGAATCGGGATCGGACCCGTCGGAGATCATCCTCCACGTGCGAATGCTGGACAAGGAGAGCGTGCGGCAACAGGAAGCGTTGGGAGTGCTGGGCGTGAACCTGATCTATGGCGCGTTTTACCTGCACCACCAGCCGGAGGCGCTCATCCGGTCGTTGCTGGATGACCTGACCTGGGAGCGGGTGGAGGTGGATATGATCCGCTTTGGCGGGCCGGCGTTCGCCGGTGTGGATAACCGGCTCATGGCCCTGCAACTGGTCCGGCAGGACCTCACCGAGGCGGCGATGTTCACCGCGCAGGGCGAGGCGGTGCAGTGGGCCGAACTGCTGCACCAGAAGCCCGTGCTGGTCCAGCGCGGCAGCTTCAACCCGCTCACCAAGGCTACCCTGGATTTGCTGGAGCGCGCGCTGGAGCAGTTTGTGCGGGAGCCGGAGCTGAACGGGGAAACGCCCGTGGTGCTCATGGAGATGACGTTGCGGCAACTGACCAGCGGAGACCACATAGACGAGGGAGACTTCCTGAATCGCGCGGACATGCTCAGCGCCCTGGGCCAGACGGTGCTCATCTCCAACTTCCGCCGGTTCCACCGGCTGGCGGCCTATTTGTCCCGCTACACCCAGCGGCCCATCGGCATGGCGATGGGCGCTTCCAAGCTGGCGGAGTTGTTCGACGAGAAGTTCTACAACGAGAGCGAAGGAGGAGTGCTGGGCGGCCTGGGCCAGCTCTTTAAGAACGCAGGGCGCCTCTACATCTCCCCGCATCTCGACCTGGAGTCCGGTCACCAGTTAACGGTGGAGAACTTCCCCGCGCCAGCGCATCTGCGGCACCTTTACGCCCACCTCGTGGAGAACCGTTTCATTCAGGCCCTCCGCAAATTCAACGCCGAGTTGCTGCCCATCCGTTCGCAGGACGTCCTGACGAAGATAAAGGCCAACGATGCCTCCTGGGAGCAACTGGTGCCCCCGATGATTGCGGAGATCATCAAGCGGGATCGGCTGTTTGGGCACGAGGCAAGCCCGCGGCATTGAATCAACGCCAGGCTAGAGTTTCTTGATCTCCGTCCAGAGCGGTTCCAGGTCGGAGTCGCCGAGCGCCATCTGTTTGATCTTCTCCTTCCCGCCGATCACGATGGCGCGCTTGAGCCAGTCTCGCGCGGCCTCCAGTTGCCGCATTTGGCAGGCGTAACAGGAGAGGTTGAACGGGATGATCGCTTCTTTGGGAAACTTGTCGAAGGCCGGCAGCAGCGCCTTCCAGGCCTTTTGCACACCGCCGTCCGGAACGCGGCGCAGGGCGTAGGCCTGGTGCAGCCAGCCGGTTGGCCGCTTTGGCGCGCGACGGAGCAAGGTCTGGGCAATTTGCAATCCTTCCACCCAGCGCCGTTCGTGCGCCGAGATGGACCAGCGCACCTCCAGCACGTCCGGGTGGTCCTGGTGTGCCGGGCTGATCTGGGCCAACTCCGCCCTGGCTTCGGCGGGATTCCCCAGCTCCAGCCAGCCGATAGCGCCGCGGAGATAGTGTGTGTCGGGCGGTTCCAGTTTGTCCATTGCTCGATCATAGCCTAGCACCAATCCCGCTCGCTGAAAACTCCCGGTTGGGCCTGCGCACCGGGAAATCAAATGCCCCGCCCTTCGGCCCGTCCCGCTCAATTCGCGTCCCGCGTCTCACGCCGTGCGTTTCAAGTTGCCCAACGGTTGGCGTTTTGACCGTTCGGGGTTATCTGTGTGGGTATGAGATGTCTTTTTGCCGCACTGCTGAGTTTGGGCTGCGCCGTGACCGCCGGGGCGCAGGTTCACACCGAAACTATCGAATATCCCCAGGGAGATACGATCCTGGAAGGCCACCTGGCTTACGACCGGGCGGTCCAAGGCAAGCGGCCCGGTGTGCTGATCATTCACCAGTGGAAGGGTTTGTCGGACTACGAAATGAAGCGCGCCGGGATGCTGGCCAAGCTCGGCTATAACGTCCTGGCGGCGGATATTTACGGCAAAGGGATTCGCCCCGGGTCAAGCCAGCAAGCCGGGGCCGAAGCCGGCAAATACAAGAACAACCGCGACTTGCTGCGCGCGCGCGCCCAGGCCGGGCTGGCAGCCTTGCAGAAGCATGAGCTGACGGACCCGAAGCGAGTCGCCGCGATCGGGTATTGCTTTGGCGGCACGGCGGTGATCGAGCTGGCGCGCAGCGGGGCGGACATGGCCGGCGTGGTGAGCTTTCATGGCGGGCTGGATTCGCCCCAGCCCGAAGACGGCAAGAAGATCCAGTGCAAGGTGCTGGCGTTGCATGGCGCGGACGATCCGCACGTAGCCGCCAAAGACCTGGCGGCGTTCGAGGATGAGATGCGCCAGGGCAACGTGGACTGGCAACTGGTGCAATACGGCGGCGCGGTCCACAGCTTCACCGACTGGAACGCCGGCGACAACCCGCAGCGCGGGTCGGCGTATAACGAGCGGGCGGACCGACGCTCCTGGGAGGACATGAAGCAGTTCTTCGCGGAGATCTTCAGGTAAAGCCTGCTGGCGGCGGGCGATCGTCCGCGCCTGCCCTCGCTTCTGCGGATGTTTGGGCTCGCGATGGCACTCTCCCTTCCGGTATAGTCCGTCATGCGCATTACGGGTGGAATGGCCGCTCGCCGAATTCTGAAGGTGCCGAAGGGGCTGTCCGTGCGGCCCACGCCGGACCTGGTCAAGCAGGCGGTCTTCAACAGCCTCGGGGGCCGCGTGGTCGGGGCGCGGGTGCTGGAGCTGTTCGCCGGCACCGGAGCGCTGAGTCTCGAATGCCTGAGCCGCGGCGCACAGATGGCGGTATGTGTGGAGAAATCGGCGCGCCACGCCGAAGTGCTGCGCCAGAATTTTCAAGCCGCCGGCTTCCCGCCCGAGACGTTGCAGTTGCGGGTGCAGGATGTGTTCGCCGCCCTGGCCCAACTGGCAGCGGCGGCGGAGCAGTTCGATCTGGTCCTGGCGGACCCGCCCTACGGCGAGAAGAATGTCGGCCACCGCTCGACGTCCTTCGCCCAGCGGCTGCTGGACGAAACGGCGCTGCCCGAGGTGCTGGCGGCGGACGGCTTGCTGGTGCTGGGCCACGCCCGGCGCGATACGCTGAGCGTGCCGGACTGCTGGCAGGAGCGGAAGCGGCTCAAGCACGGCGACAGCATGATGCGGTTCCTGCGCGCCGAACGCGGAGCTCCGGCCGCGGGCCGGAAAGAACCGCAGGGATGATCAAAGAGCGATGAAAAGCAAAGACGAGATCGTGACGGACTGGCTGCCGCGCTACACCGGCACGCCGCTGGCGGAATTCGGGAAATACATCCTGCTGGTCAATTTTGGCAACTACGTGCGCCGGTTCGCCGAATGGCACAAGGTGCCCGTGCGCGGCGAAGACCGCCCCATGCTTAACGCCACCGCCCGGGGGATTACCATCATCAACTTCGGCATGGGCAGCGCCAACGCGGCGACGATCATGGACCTGCTGTGCTCGGCACAGCCCAAGGCCTGTCTGTTCCTGGGCAAGTGCGGCGGGCTGAAGCGGAAGAACAAGCTGGGCGACCTCATCCTGCCCATTGCCGCGATCCGCGGCGAGGGAACCTCGAATGATTATTTCCCGCCCGAGGTGCCGGCCCTGCCCGCCTTCAGCCTGCAGAAGGCCATCTCCACCACCATCCGCAATTACAAGCGCGATTACTGGACCGGCACGGTCTATACCACCAACCGCCGGGTGTGGGAGCACGATGAGGATTTCAAGAAATACCTGCGCCGCATCCGGTGCATGGCCATTGACATGGAAACGGCCACGATCTTCATCACCGGTTTCCACAACGAGATACCCAGCGGCGCCCTGTTGCTGGTGTCGGACCAACCGATGGCCCCGGAAGGCATAAAGACCTCCCTGAGCGACCAGCGCGTCACCGCGGACTACACGGATATGCATCTGCGCGTGGGGATTGACTCTCTTTGCCAGCTTATCAACCAGGGCCTGACCGTGAAACACTTGCGGTTTTAACCCCGGGGCCGGCCAGTTTCTTCTCCAGGAACGTCCGCAAAGCAGCGGCGTTGTTATGCCGGGTGTCGCGGGCGGCGAACAGAAGCGTGACAATACCGTCACAAGCCGCTTGCAGGATTGGCTGCCAGGCTCGCGGGTTCTGCTCCAACTCGGCGGCATAGCGGCGCTGGAACTCTTCCCACTTCGCCGAGTCATGGTTGAACCAGTGGCGCAATGAGTCGCTCGGGGCAACTCCCTTAAGCCAGCCCGCCAACTGCAGCTTCTCCCACGTTACGCCCCGCGGCCAGAGGCGATCCACCAGCAGCCGGGCGCCATCGTTCGGCGTCGGCGGGTCATATACACGCCTTATGTGAATCCCATGCACATAGTACATTACTTGGCTGCGGCGAATGGTCAAAGGCAGGGACGGCCGACTGTTCAGCCCGGACCGCGAGCCAGCTCCAGCCTGCGGTCTGTCATTGGCGGGCGCTCTAAACCCGGTGTGGCAGTGTCGAGCGGGTGTTGCTCCAAGCATTTCAGTGGAGGGGCGACCACTCCATGCACTGATGAACCCAACACAATAGGAGCAGGACGCCCCCGCTGCTGCGGCTGGACGGCGCTCCGTCAGTGCTTGGGACGAAGGAGAATGGCCTTCTTCTCTGTGCCTTCCACTTCGACGCTGTGGGTTTCAACGCCGGGATCGTCCTTGAGCGCCTGGTGAACAATACGGCGGTCGAAGGCGCTGAGCGGTTCCAACTCGACTACGTCGCCCCAGCGCCGCACCTTCTCGGCGGCTTCCTTGGCTTTCCGGACGAGGGCCTCGCGGGCCTGGGCGCGGTATCCGCTGACGTCCACCGTGATCTTGGGCACGGTGGGATCTTGCTGGAAGAGCAGCCGGTTGGTGATGTACTGGAGGTCGGCCAGCGTCTGGCCCTGGCGCCCGATCAACCGGCCTGAGTCGTCGGTCTTCACGTCGAGCAAAGTGCCGTCTTCCAGGCGATGCTCCTCGACCGTGGCGGGGAAGCCAAGGAGGTCCAGTATTTTCTGCAGGGTGGTTTGAGGTTCAGCAGGCATAACCTAGTCCAGAGTTGAGCGTTAAGAGTGCAGAGTCAGTTGCCGCAGGTCGCCGGTTCTACTGGGCCTCTATTTCCTCTTTTTCTGCGGCGCCGTCAAGACCGGAGCTTTGACGGGAACAGCGGGTTCCGGGGTGGTCCGGGTGAGCATGGTCTGCGCAATGGTCAGCAGATTCTGCACGGTCCAATAAAGGGTAAGACCGGCGGAGAAGTTGTAGAGGAACACCAGGAACATGAGCGGCATGTAACGCATCATCTTCGCCTGCATCGCGTCCATGCCGGGCGAGGGAGGGGTCAGGCGCGCCTGCCACAACATAGTCGCCCCCATGATGAGCGGCAGAAGGTTGAAGGGAAAGCCCGTCCCGGGAATGGTGAAGAGCGTGTCGGGCTTGGACAGATCCTTGACCCAGAGGAAATGTTCTCCGCGCAGCTCGAAGGCGCTTTGAATCATCTTGTAGAAGCCAAAGAAAATCGGGATCTGCAGGAGCATGGGCAGGCAGCCCCCGAGCGGGCTGACTTTGTGCTCCTTCATGAATTCCATTGTCTTCTTGTTCATCTTGGCCGGATCATCCTTGTACTTGTCTTTGATGGCCTTCATCTGCGGCTGCAGCGCCTGCAGGCGCTTCATCGAACGCGTGCTGGCCTGCGTCAGCGGCCAGAAGACGAGTTTGATGATGAAGGTAATGGCAATGATGGCCCAGCCGTAGGAAAGACCCAGCGCGTGGTGCAGCCAGTTCATCGCCAGCAACAGCGCCTTGGCGAAGAAGCCAAAGAACCCGCCATAGCCCATCACCAGGTCAATGTTGTTGTTGAAGCGGCTGCCCAGGCGGGCGAGGGTCTGGTACTCCTTGGGGCCGGCGAACAGGGAAACCTGGTTGGTGAACGCCTGGCCGGGCGCGAGAATCTGGCCGGGATAAATCAGCGCCCCTTCGTAACCTTCGGGCGGTGGTTTGCTCGCAGACGCCGGCGTGGCATCCGCGCCCGTCGGCCGGGGCAGGATGATCTTGTGGGCAACGACCGCCTTCGCCGGCTGCTCGGGCATCAGTGCCAGGGTGAAGAATTGGTTGTGGGCGGCCGCCCATACTACGTTGTCCGCGCCCGCCCGGTACTCCGCGGGGGGTGTGCGCGGCATGCAGGCGAACCCTGTTGAGGAAAAGAAGCTCGCTCCCGCCTCGTCGGTCTTCGCGCCGTTGTACCACATCACGCCAATGACCATGCCGTTGTCATCGGGCCCCATGGGGGTAGCCGTGCCGATGATCCATTGCTGGGCGGGCAACGTCAGGGGCTGGGACGACCGGTTTTCCAACCGGACGGTCGCGGCGACCAGGTAGTTGGTGCTGAGGCGAAACTCCTTCACGATGCTGAGGCCGTTGGTCAGGCTCTTCTCCGCGCGCACGCCGCCGTCAATCCGGTTCAGCCGGAAGATGCCGTCCCCCTGCACCGCTTCGCCGCCGAGGAGCGCAAGAGTTGGCGGGCGCGTGACGGAGTTCAGGGTGGCCAGGACGTTGGTCTGCGGCGCTTGCTTGCGGCGCGGGGATTCTCTTTCCAGCAGTTCCACCAGCTTCAAGCCGCCGCCATGCGAGCTGAAGGTGTAGCGCGCATTGTCGTTCGCTACCGTAAGCAACTCCTCCGGCACATCGGCGGTCACTAGGGGTTGCGGGGCGGGAGCCGGTTGCTCGAGGACGGGCGCGGTGACGGCGGGTGGGGCAGCCCAGTTGGTCGTGGTAACCGTCGCTACAGGCGCATTGGTGGCGCCTGGCGGCAACGGCTTGGGCGGATAGAGTTTATTGACCAGCGGATACCATAGCATCAGCACAAGAAAGCAGATGACCAGGGCTATGATTGATTTGCGATCCATGCTGGCTAACGCGGTTGCGGAGGAGTTCTTGGGTCCAAAGTCAATAGTCCAAGCTCTAAAGTCGGATGGCTGTGGACTTCAGGCTTCGGTTCGGGCACGGGGTCATCGCCGCAGCCGCCCCAGGGGTGGCAGCGGGCAACCCGCCGGACGGCCAGCCAGGTCCCAGCCACCGCACCGTGCCTGCGCAAGGCGTCAATCGCATATTCCGAGCAACTCGGCGTGAACCGGCAGCGCCCGGCGGGGCCGAACAGAGCTGTCTTGGCCGGCGAGAGGACCCACTGATAGAGCCGCACGCAAAAGACTAGAATGTGCTGGGCAGCGTTCACTCGACTCGGCCGCCGGCCGGCTTCAGTAGTTTGCCTCTGCGAAGCGCCGTCAGGAAATCCCGTTCGACCTCGGCCAGGCCTCGGCCCGCGATCGAATGCCGCGCCACGAGCACCAGGTCCACCGGCGCCGTCAGATCGTGCTGATGGAGGCGGTAGGCCTCGCGCAGGAGTCGCCGCGCGCGGCTGCGAACCACCGCCCCGCCGATCTTGCGGCCGGTGATAACGCCCAGACGCGAGGCCGAATCGGCCGGCAACCGCTGCCAGTTGGCAATAAGGCAACCGGTGGCCAGGCGCTCTCCAGCCTGGCGCAGGCGGGCGAAATCCCGCCCGTGCTTCAGGCGCGCCGCGCGGTCAAACCGCAGACGCTGTGGCGTTGGGACGGCCATGGGCCGACGGCCTATACCGGGGTTAGGCGCTTGCGCCCCTCGCGGCGGCGATTCCGCAGGATACCGCGCCCGCTCTTGGTGGCTTTGCGCGCCAGAAATCCGTGCTGGCGTTTCCGCCTGATCTTCGATGGTTGGTATTGTCGTTTCATAAATCAATTTGGTCCGTCGCCCGCTGATCTGCCTCCTAAATGACGCTGCATCAGGAAACACTCCGTTAACGGAGCGGGGCAGCATATCAGCGGGCAGTCAGGTGTCAAGCCGACCTAAAGCCTCCGAAAGCGTCAGGACTGCATCATGCTCGTTGGTTCGATAAGGACGTTGCTCCGAGAGGTCGGGGCTTGCGCGGAAGCGGACACCTCGGCGTGGCGTCCCTGCCAACGGATTGTCGAGCTTGAAGACGGCCAGGTGTGGGATGAACGCGATGCGTCAGGCCGCGCGAGGCAGCGGTGCGGGCCGACAAGGCCGTCATAGCGTTGCGCGATAGCGATCGGTTCCTCATGATCACGGAGACGTGCTTTCGTCCAATGCTCGGTGCGCACGACGAATCCCATGCAGCGTCACGGCCGCGCAGAACAGTTTCAACGCCTGGATGAACGATAGTCCATGCCACGAAAGTGTGGTAATTCGATCAATCGCGTGCATTGACACCAGGCTCACCAGCGAACTCGCCAGGTACAAAGAGAAGGCGAACAGCAGTAGCCGGCGCGAACTGCGCGCGCGCCAAATGAACAGGAGGAGGACCATCGTGGCCGCGATGGTGCCGCTGATCACAACTTTCTGGAGCGCGGCCCGCGGGTAATACAAATCCCCCACTCGTGCCATCGCCCGCACCTGGGCGCCCAGCCAACTCTCCAGCCCAAACAACTCCCATAGGCAGGCCAGGGCCAACAGGACGGCCAGCATCTGCCACCAGCGCTCGCCCGAGCCCAGAGTGGCGCCTTTCGCCGGCTCGCCGGCCCCCCAGGCAAGCACGGCGGCGGCTAGAAACACCAAGGCCGTCAGCCAGGATGGGAGTGCCGCAGGCCGCGGGTGGCCGTTCGAGTCGTCACCCGGCGACTGCAAACGCAATGGCTCCAGCCGGGTCTCCACTCTCTCGGCCGCGTTGCTGCTCACGGGGATGACCTCCGTGGTCGTTACCATCGTGTGGTCCTGCCACTCCCCCGTCCGGCTCAGGAAAATAATACCGGTGACGAACTGCAGCCCGTTGACTGGTGGCACCATGATCTCGAAGTCGAACGTTCCACCCTCGCGGCCCACAGGAACGGATCCTCCGCTGGCCAGGTAGCCCATCGTTTCATCGCGTGTCGGCCCCCAGTGGAGATCGGCGCATAGACGGGAGGGTTCCGCCAACGGCGCCAAATGCACTCGCAGCGGCAAAGTCTGACTCGCAACGGCGCGGCGGGGCGCCTCCACCCGCAGCCAGCCGGCACGTGGCTCCGAACGATCCAGCAGCCACCAGACGGTTGCCGCCGCTGCCACGAGCAAGATTAGCCCGGCACAACCTCGGCGTTTGGCTCTCGGCTCAAGCCCCATAGGCCAGCTTGGGAGGCATCCTATCCATTACGGCGGAGAGTAGGACGGCTCCCTGCCTGCTCAAGCACGAAGTTCGACGGCTCCCACCTTGACCGCTTCAAGGCCAGGGCGAAGGAGCGAAGCGACTCCGCCGAAATGGCTTGCCTCCGGTGCCGAGTCAGGCGAAATAGATGCCCAATGGTTCGTGTTGGATGCTCGGCCCGCAAGGCAGGTTTCCAACCGTTCGGGCCCATAGCTCAGTGGTTAGAGCAGGCGACTCATAATCGCTTGGTCCCAGGTTCAAATCCTGGTGGGCCCACCAGCGAGAAACACCCTGAAAACAAAGGGGAATATCCACTTCCGGGATTTGAGGCCGCACCCATCGAAAAACCATGCTTGGCCAATTCTTGGCCAATTTTGAAGTGGTTTTTTCTGCGGTGCTCATGCGTTGAGATTTTCGACCACTCACCCACGATTGCAATGCGATTTGAACCGGGTGTTTCACGAGAGACGGGCGTGGTTGCCGTTATTCAGATACCGGTCGAGTTCGGTGCGCGGGATTAGGACGCGGCGCAAGCCTGACAGCTTGCGGAGCACCTTGCGGCGCACGAGACGGCGCACCGTTTCCTCGCAGACGCCGAGTTCTGTTGCACTGCTTTTCACGTCGAGAGTCTGGCATTCGATGGTTGCTGTTGCGTTCATACTCATTCTTTCATGTGGCAACAGGCTACGACCCACCGCAATTTCTTGGGTGTAGTGGATACACAGAATGCACACCCCGCTCGCACGTTCAGGCGAACGAAAAGGCAAAGCAACACCGATGGAAAACTCGCGAAGCATCCAAACCGAATCGAACGGCTTGGCTCTTGAAGAAGTGGCTCCTACAGGCAGCCCGAATCAGGAGTGTTTGACTGCCGGCTGGGAACGTCACCCATGATTAGGCGTGTGCGCCCACCGTCAGCATCTGAAGACATGCCAGGAGATGCGAGCATGATTCCCACAACAGCGCGCGTTTGAGGTGAGGTCGGTATTGGAGGCGGTGACTTGCGCTTGCGGAAGAGCAGCCAGGAAATTGCAGCAAAGCACACACATGCGAACAGCATGAACGGATAGACCCCGTTGTCCATGAACTCCCAAAGCTCATGCAGCAGTTTTCCGATATGTAGAACCGGGTCTTGCATTTCTTGATATGTTCGCCATTGCATTTTCGTGGATGAGGTTTGGGGTGTCAAGTTGCCGGCTCGTTACACAGACACTCCAGCGCGCCGCTTTTGACGAACGGTTTTGGCGACATTTCGGGTTTCAGAGTTTTTCTGCGTGTTGTCGTCCGGCGGTTCAGCCTCGACCTGGCTCGGGGCTTGGTTCTTGGTCAGATCGAGCTTCTCCTCGATCTCGCTCTGGCGGCGGCAAAGGTGTTGGTAGTGCTCCTCTTTCTCGAACGGTGCGCCGACTTTGGATTCAAGTTCCTTGCCCCGCTTGTGTGCATCAGCGATATCGGTTTCGAGTTTGGCAGCCCGTTCCTCAAAGCCTTGAACCGTCACTTCCAACGATCGGATCGTGCCCAATGCTGTGTCCGTGACACGAGCGGCGTAGCTGTTGCTGCCACGCACGACGACTTCGACGGTATTGTTGAAGCTGGGACGAAGAAACAAATCGAAGCCCGCGAAGCACCCGATACGCACATCATCGCCGAAACGGTTCTTCAACTTCTCCGCCCGGCGCAGAATCAACTCACCTGCAATACCCCGGTTGTTGGTTTCTTGGCCGTCGAGCTCAATGATGAACTTGTCACCCGAGGTGTCCTGGCGAAGCGTGATGTCCTGACGGAGATTGGTGAGCCGGGCAGTGAACATTTCCGCGTCCTCGTGCGAGCGGCGCAGATTTGAGCGGATACGGTATTGCTCCTCGGCATGAGCGGAGCGCAACCGAGTGAGGCGCATGAGTTCGGCGTCCACCTGGGCTTTCTCGATTACCAGCGGGTTGCCGGACGCGATGGCCTTGACCTCGGCGTAGGTCAGTGCGGCAGAGTCAAGGTCTTCAAGACGGCGGATCGTCATGTCGCCGCTCATAACCTGGGCGATGAACTTGGCCTTCGTCTCCAAGGTTTGCCACATGTAGGCGTCGAACGAGCCTTCGGTGACGTAGCGGAAAACCGAGACGACTGCGTTCTTATTGCCCTGCCGCAAAATCCTACCTTCGCGCTGCTCCACGTCGGCGGGTCGCCACGGCGCGTCGAGATGATGAAGCGCAATCAAACGCTCCTGGACGTTCGTGCCAGAGCCCATTTTCTGCGTGCTGCCGAACAGTACGCGGACTTTGCCGGCGCGCACGTCACGAAAGAGCGCGAGCTTCGAGGCGTCGGAGTCGTATTCCTGAATGAACGCCATCTCCCGTGTTGGCACGCCGAGACGTTCCAGCTTCTCCGCCATGTCTCGATAAACCGAGAAGCCCCGGTCTTTCGGCGTCGAGAGGTCGCAGAACACGAGTTGAGCGGAACGCTCCGCCGCTGTGGCCTGCCAGATACGGTGAATGTTCTCGACGGCCAGATTGACTTTGCCTTGCGGCTCGTCCGGTGTCGCGGGCCTCATCAGCCGGAGATCCAGCGCCGCCTTTCGCCCCTCGGATGTGATTTTCAGCATGTTATCTTCGCTGGGGTCAACCCGGCCGGTTTTCAACCTGTCAGCCCGTGCCGCGAGTTCCTGGACGAATGCCTTCAGCTCCGCCGTGGCGGGGGCGTTGCGGATCGCAGGCTTCTCACCCTCAAGCTTTGGGCAGGGCAGGTTGAGCATTGCAGCGGTCTGCACGTCGGCGGACTGGCGAAACATCTGCATCAACTCTGGCACGTTGATGAACCGGGCAAAGCGCGTGTTGAGGCGATAGCCCGCGCCGTCCGGCGAAAGTTCCATTGCTGTCACCGGCTCGCCGAACGTCGCCGCCCACGAATCAAAGTGATGCAGGTTGTGCTTCTTCAATTCATCCGGCTGGAGATACCGCTGCATCGTGAACATCTCGGCCATGCTGTTCGCGATGGGCGTACCCGTTGCGAAAACGACCCCTCCTCCGCCGTTGAGCGATTGGACATGCCGCACTTTCAGATACATGTCGAACGCCCGCTCGCTCGCCGTCTGCGGCAGTCCCGCGATGCGCGTCATTTTGGTGACGTAAAACAGGTTCTTGAAGTAATGGGCCTCGTCCACGAACAACCGATCCACGCCGAGTTCCTCGAAGGTGAGCGTGTTGTCCTTCTTGTGTTCGGCGGCGAGGGCTTGCAGCCGAGCCTCCAACCGCTTCTTCGCGCGTTCAATTTCTTTTACCAGGCGGCGGTTTGACGAGTCCGCGTGCTGGCGTTTGATCATTTCCAACTCGTGTAGCTGCTCCTCGAAGAATCGTTCTTGCGTTTCGCGCGCCAACGGGATGCGCTCGAACCCTGAGTGCGTGACGATGACAGCATCCCAATTCCCGGTGGCGATACGACTAAACAGCTTCTTGCGGTTCTGCGATTCAAAATCCTCTTTGCCTGCGACCAGGATATTCGCGCCGGGATACAGAGTGAGCAGTTCGGTCGAGAACTGGCCGAGCATGTGGTTTGGCACGGTGAACATCGGTTTCCGACCAAGTCCAAGCCGTTTCAATTCCATTGCGGCGGCGACCATCGTAAATGTCTTGCCCGCGCCGACGACATGGGCGAGCAACGTGTTTGGCGTTTGCAGAATCCGCCAGACACCAGCCTTCTGGTGTCCGTGCAACTGGATTGCCCCGCTCGCGCCGGGCAACGTCAGGTGGTCGCCATCGAACGTGCGGACGCGCGAGTGGTTGAACGTGTCGTTGTAGAGACTACAAAGGCGTTCGCGCCGGCTGTCATCCGACCAGACCCATTCCTTGAATCGCTCTTTGATGCGCTCCTGTTTTTCGCGCGCCGCCTCCGTCGCCTGCGCGTTGACCACGGGCTTTTTGTCCTCGTTGAGGTCATAGACGGTGGGCGTCTTGAGATTGAGCGCGTCCTCGATGAGTTCGAGGGCTGTGTAGCGGTCTGTGCCCCAATCCGTCGTGTTGGCGGTCGCTCCCTTCGCTTCCCAATTGCCGTTGATATGCCATGTGCCGAGCGCGTGGATATGGCCGACCTCGACGCCGGACGGGATGTTGAGCAGCCCATTGGCGAACTCTCTCACGTCTTCGGGCGGCAGCCACGCCGAGCCAAGCCGCACGTCAATCTCGTTGGCTGCCAGGTCTGCCGGCTGGACCGATTTCAACGCCTCGACGTTTTCGGCGAAGCGCGGGTCGGTGACAGTTGCGGCATCCGCAGCCGCGAGTTTCTCACGCACGTTGCCGGATAGATATTGGTCGTCGGTTTCCCATTCGTTCGTTTGGGGATTCCGAAAAATAAGTCCCTTCAGGTCGGGCAGAAATTCCTCGGTGGGTTTGTTGAGCAGCCCGGCCATGTGGTCGAGGTCAACGCGCCCGCGCTCATTCAGGGAGACAAGCAACGCTTCCTTCGGCGTGCCGACAGATTCAACGGGCTGCCGGTGATGAATCGTGCGCTCCGTGAAGATTGTGGCTTTGGTCGCCCGCTTTGTTTCGTCGTTGTAATTCTCCAGCGAAAGCAGCAGCGGCAGGTCGGGATCACCGTCGAAGGCGCGCTGATTGGCGCGGAGGTTGACCGGTCCAAAGCGGGCAGTAAACCGGTCGTAAGCGTAGTTTAGCTGTTGTCGCGTCTCCACGACGCGTTCTTCGGCACTGCCATCAATTTGGGCACGCAGACAATCACGAACGGCGTCGCGCACCGGAATCAGGCCGCGTATTCGAGAGCGGGTTTCAGACGGCAGGTCGTTCAGCGGGCGAAGAACATTTTCTTCCCGGATGCAGACCATGCCTTCGTGGAGGCAATAGGCATTAGGTTTGACGAAATCCGGCGCGGGTATGGCTTCCTCGAAGGTGGGTTCAGCAATCTGGTGAGCGTGAGCCTGGTAAATGTCTTGTGGCAACCGCTCGACCGCCTGCGCCAGCGCCTCGCTCAAGCTGCGGCCGTCCGGTTCAAGCGTCGGCTCGTTGTCGCGATACATGCGCCCGGAGAGCCGCATCCGGCCAAGCATCATCTCCGGGCGGTCAGCGAAGTATTCATTGATGGTGAACGCTTCGCCCAAGTCATTGGTGTGACTGGTGGTTTCTTTCCACGCCGGGCCGGTGGGCGGTTCGCCGGGGCGGAGCTTGCGGAGCATCACGATGTCGGTCGTGACCTCCGTGCCGGCGTTGCGTTTGAAGGCGTCGTTGGGAAGACGAATTGCCCCGAGTAGCTCTGTCCGCGCGGAAAGCAGTTCACGGAGCGTGGAATCGAGCTTGTCCAACGTGCCGCGAGAAGTGATGAACATGACAAGGCCGCCCGGACGAACCTTCTCCAGAGCCGCGGCAAAGAAGTAATCGTGGATGGGCAGCTTGTAGCTGTTCCAGCGGGGATCGTGGACGGTGTAGTCGCCAAAGGGGACGTTGGAAATGGCGAGGTCGTAGAATCCGTCGGCGAGTCTGGTTTGCTCGAACGGCTGCGCCCGAATGTCCGCGTCGGGATACAGTGCCTTGGCGATGCGTGCGGTCAGCGGGTCAATTTCAATCGCTGTGACGGTGGAGCGCCGCAGCGCATCCTCCGGCATGATTCCGACGAAGTGCCCGATACCGCACGCCGGTTCGAGGATGCGCCCGCCTTTGAAACCGAAACGGTCAGCAGCCCGATACATCGCGCCGATGACAGTCGGCGAGGTATAGTGCGCGTTGAGCGTCGTCGAACGCGCGTGTTCGTATTCTTCCTCGGACAGGTTTGCTTGAAGCGCCGCCCTCTCCTTGGCCCAATCGCGGTTGTAGTCGTCGAAGACCTGGGGCATCGCGCCCCAACCGACGTATTTGACCAGCACGGCCTTTTCCTCGGCGGTCGCTGGTCTTTCCTCCGCATCGAGCGCGCGGAGCGTTTCGATGGCTTTGAGGTTTTGCTGAAACTTCTGCTTTGGTCCACCTTCGCCCAACCGATCGGCTTCGGTGATGCGGTAGCTGTTGAGATTCCGGGGCGGTTCTTCCTGGTGGCGACGCGCTACTCTTCGGGCGGGAGCAGGATGTATTTCTCCCGCACCATCTCCCAAGCCTGGTCGTGGGCTTGTTGCGCCGTTGACCCCTGCTGCATCAATTGGGTGCGGATCGTGGCCATTTCGTCCTTTGTCTTTTCCTCCGCCTCCAGAAGCGTCTGATGCAGAAGACCTTTCCGCTCCAGTTCGCGCACCATCTTCGGGCGGTGTTCCCGCCAGTGTCTCTCGGCCATTCGGCCGTATTGCGTCAACGGTGTCATGTGTCGGCCTCCGGGTGGCAAACAGGTCAAGCTGCCGGTCCAAATCGTGATTGTTGCGTCGGACTGCCATGCGAGCTTGGTCGGTTTTGGTGCATCGGGCAAGGCGCGGTTAATTCTGGGGCGGGCCAGACGGGCGACGACGACGGGTAAACTCGCGGAGATCCATGCCCACTTCCTTGCCGACGAAATGCCGCTTCTTGGGAAACAATTCCTGCTCCATCACGTCGAACACCTCGGCGAAAAATTCAATCTGCTTGCAGGTTGCCGGACTTCGCAGGGTTTCGATGTTGGCCAGAACTTCGCGTGTCATGTTGATACAACCGAGCAAATGCAATTCGGCAACGAGGTCGCTCTGTGACCAGCAGCGCTGATTGCGCAGCCAGGCGACCTTCCTTCCGATTACATTTGAGTCCTTTGGCATTTAGTTTTTTGAAAGCCATGACCAGTGGCGTTTCAGTTGCCGGCTGGAGCTACAGCCCGCGACGCAACGGGGCTGCCGGTGGGTGTGGTGGGGGTGTTCAGACTGCCGAAGCTGACGAGGCACTCGTCGGCAGAGAGCGCAAAAAAGACGCGGTTTGGCAAAAAAATCGTCTTCATAGGCCAACGACTCGCATACTACATCAAAGCGCCACCAGATGATTACAGGACGATTTCGCGTTTGCCGGTGAAAGCGAGTTTCGTTTCCAAATTGTAACTTTTCTCGCCGCAGCCCTTTATTTATGGCCTGGGCTTCAGTAGCATCCGATGCACAAAACAGAAGAAACCTATGCTCTACCACCGCTTCGCGTATTCGATGCCTCTGCGCGGCAAAGAAGAACCTCAGCCGTTCAAGATTCGGGACGGCGCGGCGTTCAGCGAAGTCACCGCGCCACTGGCCAAGCTGGGTTACGAATACGGCGAAATGCTGTGGAATCCCCCATACCGTCCGCGAAAATACAAAAAGGTCGGCAAAGAAAACTACCAGTATATCAAACCGAGCGATCTGGTTGTGCTGACCACGAGACCGCCCTTGAGCGATAAAACCCACGGCGACAAGAAGAAGATGCTGCGAAGTTGCACGCACCTGGAGGATCAGGTTTTCAAGGCGTGCCGGAAGTATTTCAAGGTGTGTGCCCGCTCCCACGTCGAAATTCGGAAGAAGATTTGCGGTAAATTCGAGAAGGGCTACCTCGCTTTTCACCAGCACAAGGGCGCACGGCTGAAGTATTTCCGGCGGGTGGACCACCACAAAACGAAGACACCCGCGAAAGGCTCGCACACGGCCATCTGTTTTTTCCTCCATGTGAAAACGATTCCCGAATATGGCTGTGGACTGTTGGTTTCGTTCGGCATGGGCGGCTGGGAAACCCTGATTTGGAATCGAATCGTCAGAAAACAGCATCCTGATTGGCTCAAGCACCCTTGCTTTGTCGTCGGGGAGTTCGACATGAACGGATTGCCGTCCAGGCCGGCAAACCTGAACTTCGTGGATCAGATCAAGGTTGATATTCTGCTGGATCACAAGATTAAGGGTTGAACTCCCTGGCTCGCCCCGGCTTGGACTCCTTCACGAATCACAAGCCGGGGCGTGGCGGCTGGTTCAAACACCGACGGCCTCTCCTTTGGTTTGCACCTGGCCCTGCGTGCGGGCGACCGCACGCCTTGTGGAACGGGCGATCTGGGCGATGACGCCCTCCTTCTGGTCGTCCGGCAGGTCTTTCACCAGCGTCTCGTAGGCGTTTTTGAGCGCGGGGTTGGAATTGATGCGCTTCATCAAGCCTTCGCGCATCCGCTGCTGGCGGTCGAGTTCACGCACCTCGTTGAGGACGACGGTGCGCTCCATGCGCTCGCGGGGCATGGCTTGGACGTAGGCCCAATACTTGGGGTTGTCCTTGATGTAGGCATCAATCTTCGCATCCACTTCCGGGTTGGTCCGGAACGTGGGCTGGTCGGTGGGGGCGGCATTGCCGCCGGCGCTCGGTGGCGCTGAGGTTTTCGGTTTGCTCATAACGATTCGTGTTTTTGGTTGTTGTTACGCGGCATTTGCCGTGTTCGCCGAACCAAGGCGATGAGTCCGCCTCGTTCCGGCAAAGTGTCTTCATGGTTTCGGTATGTCGGGTGATTCGAGCGTGAACGCAGGCACGTCGTTTGTCGTGGGCGACGGGGCGGCTGAAACCTTCTGAAGTTCCTTGGCGAACTCGACGACACGCTGCTCGTTGGTCGCGAGACGAACACTCAAGAGAGCGCTGTTGCGCGCCACGTTCTTCATCTCGACAACCACCGCCTGCAACTCGCCATAGGACTGCGCAAGTTTTGCGGCCTCCAGCATTACGCTGGCGGTCGCTTCCCGCTGGCGGTTCATTTCGGCGACCAAGACATCGTTGGTGGGCGGCGGAGCAAACGCGGCATCGGGCGGCGGATTCAGCAGATTGGCCGTGTTTAGCGCGCCAGGATGCAGATTCCAACGCGCAGAGACTTCGATCCGATAGACGGGGTGTCGCTCGTGCATCGCCTCCGGGTGGTTCGGATCAACGTAGCGCCCGACGTGGTAGGCGCGAACAACCTCGCCGTAGCGAACGGCCTCGACCGGCTCGACGGCCGGCGGCGGTGAGGGGCGGACGACAAGCTGCGGGCGCGAGGCGCACGAAGTCACGAGCACGAGTGGAATGAGTGCGAGATATTTCATGGTCAATACATCGGGGTTGAGTTTGGTGCAGCCGCGTCCGGGATTGGTGTATGACCTACACCGAACGCAGTGGTTGGGAGAAAGGCCGGAGAGTTGGTTTTGTCCTCGTCGGCGAAGGGTTTCAGCGTGCCGCCGATCACGGCCTCGCTGCGGTCAATGGTCTGGAGGACGTAGAGGTAGAATTGCTTTCCGCTCGGCACGCGGACGTAAAAACCGTCGCGCTGAATCGCTTCGTAAATGCGCTGCGCATAAACCGAGAGGACCTTCTGCGCGCCTTCAAATGGCGCATTGGCCAGCGAGGGGCTGTTGATCGGACCGAAAACCGTTTGTTGTTTCTCCGTCAGCGCGCCCGCCGCGCCGGAAAGGAACGTCGCGGCAAACAGTTTAATATCCGCCATGTTGTCAGACTTGATGACGCGTCCGCGCAGCCCGGCGCTGCCGTCCGTGATGCCCCAGCCTTCCTGGTCGCCGGAGAATTCGCGGTCCAGCGCGATGGCCTTCAGGCGCAGCTCCTCGCCACCCTGCCAGACCAGCGTCCAACTGCTGCCACTGGCGATGCGCTCGCGATGCCGGTCGGGTTGCGCCGAGCCGTGGACTTCCGTTCCAGCGGGAATCACCAACTTGCCCCCGTGATAAATGTTTTCGGTCACGAGGCCAACGATGGGTGTTTGGATCGAAGCCGAGTCCACCGTGATGACGGTCTCACAAGAAATCAGCCGACCGTAGGGTGCGTAGATCGAACCGAGCGATTTGGGTTCAGGAACACCGGCACTGGCGTCAGCGAACAGACTGATTGGTGCGAGCTGCGGCGCGGGCGGTTCTTGTTTCGGTTTCTCGACCGCGACCCTTGGAGGATCGTTGGTCCTCACTGCCAACTGCTGTGGCTCTGGTTTCGGTGGCGGCGGGCGAAACGCCTGCATCGGTCGCTCAATGCTTTGCACGACCTGGGGCTTGTCGGTCGCGTTGGTTGTCAGGTGCGTGACCCGAATGTCCGCCTCGCCGGAATTTGACCGGTCACGGAGTGCGCTGAACAGGAGCAAGCCTCCGCCAAAGATGGTCACGAACAAAACCAGCTTTCCGGTCCGGGTCTTGAAGAAGTTTAGAAAATCGCGGGGTTTCATTGTCTTCCTTTGGGTGAGCGAACGGGTTGCACAGGCATGGCGGGAGCATTGGTTGAAATGTCGGGTGGCGGTGGCGGCGAAGTCCGCGTCACCAACACCGTGAACTCGTTCTTCATGGAGAGTTCGTTCCGCCCGCCATCCGGTGTGCCGGTGACAGCGAAATAGACCGTGCTGGCCGCGCAGCCGGGCAACACGCCGGGCGCGTCGCTGATGGACTGGAAGTAGAGCCGGTTGCCAACGCGCACACAGAAGCTTTCCGGCATGTAGCGAATTTCCCGTTCCGACTTGTTCCGCAACGTGACATGGAAAACGAGCGTGTCCTCGGGATTGAAGCGGAACACTTCTTCGATGCGGATTTCGTAGTCGTTGAAGTCGGTGTTCTGCGGCTTGTCACCGAACGTCCTGACCTCCGCTCCGGCCACGGCGTCCGGTTGTTGCTTCTTGAGCAACGGAAACGCCTTTGCCTTGTCCAGCAACGCGAGTAACCGCGTCGGCGTAACCTGTGGCGCTGGTTGGACCACCTCTGTCGTTGCGCGGTCTTCGAGATTCAGCGCAAGCACCGGCGTATCACTCTCGACCAGTTCAAAAACATACGTGCGCTTGTTCCACCTGATGTTCAGATTCGTTGCTGCCTTACGTGCGAGCGCGCGGACGGATAGGAAAGACGAGCCTTTCGTGTGCGCGAGTTGAAACTGTCCTGGCGTCTTTCCGTCGGAAGTCACCCCCACCGCATCAATCGCGGCAATCGGACCGGGAAGGCTGATGGTGGTGACGCGATTCGTCGCGACGGGCACGGTGACGACAACCCGCTCGTCGAGCGTGACCCGCTGGATGGCTTCGGGCGGTTCAGCGAACGCGAGTGTTGCGGCCAATAGAAGAATGCTAATTGCTGATTTCATATTTGAAGTCGCCGACAGCGGTGGGGAAACGACCGTTGGCAGCCATGTTGGGGTTGCGGAGCAAACGGAGACTCAACTTGAAGTTGAACGCCTCGTTGAAAACTTTTTCCTGAAAGATCCCGGTGCGGATTACCTGGCCGGAGACAACGACGAGCACCTCGCTTTCGCGCGTGGCGAGAATATCAATTTTTGCAATCTCCGGTTTCTGGTGAAGCTGCTTCGAGCGAAACTCGACTGCCTCGCGCGTGCGATGGTCCTGTGCTTTCTGCAAAGCTGACTTCAGGAACATCTGCCGCAGCAAATCCGGGTGGTCGAAGTCCTTCGGGTTGCGCTCCAGGAACGTGACGGTGGCCAATTCCGCCTGCTGCGCGTGCAAATCTTTTGCCTCCGAAAACTGAAGCAGCGGGCTGATGTAGTAAGTCTGTGCCGGGTCAATGATGACGACGCGCTCGCGCTGCTTGAACTGGTTGATGATGTGGTAGCGGTCAAGCGCGGCGAGGACCGACACGGCGACGGCCACAAAAAACCAGAACCACGGCAGGCGGTCTCGTTGGGCGAACAGTTGGGTGGGGTCGAAGCACTTCCTGGCAACGCGCACGGGAGCAGCGCCGTTGCCGGTCGGCGTATGGCGGGGATTGAGTTCGGTGGTTTCCATAGTGTCAGTAGTAATGGCCTTTGGTCTTGGCGATGAGTTCGCGGACGGACTTGTCGCCGGTGATGTCGTCGCCCGGTCGCCCGCGAGCGGAGCGCGGCGGCAGTCCCGAGCCAGCGATAATGATTGCTCCCGCGCTGCCATGTCCGGCGGCGCTGGACACCGTGCTGAGAAGCGCGGCCAGGCCCGCTGCGCCGGCGGTCACTGCCGGGATGCCGATGGGCGCAGCAACGGCGGCTGCGCCTGCGGTGGTGGCGGCCGTCTGGAAGAAACTGCTGAACGCTCCGGCGATGAGTTGTCCGCCCGCGAGTTCGCCAGCGACGAGAACCTTTTGAATCACCAGCGGCGCGGCGATGGTGCTGAACACAATCCAGAACGCGACCACGGCGACGCCGAACGTCGCTTGCAGCGAATAGAACGAGGCTGTCGGGTCGAAGAAGCGCGACGATGGGTCAGTCATAAAATCGAGAATCCCCTGGGTGATGAGCGCGGCGACGGCCCAGCCGAGCGGCCAGAGCAACACGCCAGCGATGTGCATCAGGTAGCGACCGCCTATGGAACGCAGCGGACGGATGGCCATGAAACCGATGAGTAGCGGCGAAAGTGCGTAGGCGCTGAACAGAATGAATTTCTGGATGATGTAAGCCCAGAACAGGAGCAGCGAAGCGAACTGGCCAACGAGCCAAAGGATGCCGGTGATCAACAGTTCGACGGTGAAAGCGTTGAGGTCGCCCAGGATGTCCCACCACGAACGGTCGCTGCCCGTGTCGCGTCGGACGGCGAGAAGTTGGTTGTATTGGTCGTGAACGTTGGACGGGTCAACGCCGAGACCATCAAGAATGGAAGTTTGCAGGAGTTGCTGCGCTTGATTGCCCCACTGCGGAAGCATCACGAGCAGCGCGGTGAGCACGAACAGGCGAACCATGTGCAGGATGAGCGTCTTGCCCGTGAACCCGTGGAGGACGAAGAGGATCGTCCCGACGATGAACAACATGAACGCAACGATGCGCAGCAACTCGTGCAGCTCGGCGCACTTTTGCAGGAACGTGGGGAAGAGTTGTTCAAAGGTTGCCATACGTCGGGACGATTTGAGGTTGCGCCAAGTGTTGGCTATGGATTCGGGAACGCGGTGGGCGCGTTCATCAGGCGGAACGTCTGCCCGTATTTCTGCACCGCTTCGGTGAACTCGGCGTGTTGCTGTTCCTTCTTCGCCTCGATCTGGCGTTGTGCGTCGTTGCGGTTGGCCACGTCCTGCACCAAGGCGGATGCCGTGGCTTGATTGATTTCGTAGTCCGTGTTGTTGAGCGCGGATGACAGGCCAATGAGAACGCCGGTCAACTTCTGCACTTCTGCGTCCGTTGTGGCGCTCTTGAGCGCTGTGGTGGTCCGGGCGATTTCTTCTTTGAGCGCGATGCGCCGGGCAGTTGCGTCGGTGGAGACGGACAGGAAATTGTCCGTGGTCTTCTGCACAGCGGCGACGGGCAGATATGGCGCTTGCTGGCGCGTAACAGCCGTCCCGTTGGGCGTGTTGAACGTCGTGCCGATGCTCGTGAACAGACCGTTCGCGTTGTAGAGCATCGCTTGGCCCGCGTTGACGGTGCTTTCAAGTGTCGTCAGCGTTTGGCCGAGTTCGATCTTGCGAAGGTCGGTGACAAGCGGCTGAACCGTCGCGAGCACGACCGCCTTCGGATCGCCAAACAGGCTTTCGTAGTGTTTGAACTCGTTCAGTTGGTCGGTGAGCGTTTGGATCTGCTGCACCTGGTTCTGGATCATCTGGATGTATTTGGCGATGTTCTGCGCCTGAGCCATGATCTGCTGCATGTTCATGGTCGGGTCATAGACGATCCACTGCGCGCGGGCGGAAATCGTGACGCCAAGCGTCACGAGTGTGAGGGCAATGAACTTTTTCATGGTGTGTTTCCTTTCTTTCTGCGGTTGCAGGCACGGCCTGCTATTCCTCGATGCGGAGGAGTTTTGTTGATGGTTGGAACGTTACCCCGTCAATCCGCTGCTCTGGCAACTGCACGGGGTAAAGGCGGACGCTGCTGACCTGATTGCGCTGGCGTTGCATGGACACGTAGAGCCAATACTGCTGCTTCACGGCGTCGCTCTTGCCTTTGTCATATCCAGCGGCGTAAGCCTTCTCGGACTGCTTCTTGGCGGCGTAGTGAAGCCCCTCGCTCACGATGACGCCGCCCGCCGCGCCAGCGGCGGTGGCAAGCGGATCGCCATTGGAGAGTTCGTTGCCGAGGTATGCGCCGCCTGCGCCGAGGGCCACGTCGCTGATGGGGCGCGTGGCCGCGCAACCGGCGAAAAGGCCAGCGATGAGGATGACGAGGAGTAGCTTGGATGCGTTGGTGATGAACTTGGTTTTCATGATTGTTAATGGGCTTTGGATTCGCCTTCGTTGCGGCGGTTGGCGTGATGGATGATTCCTTCGACGACACTTGGACTCTGGCGAAGCTCGCGAGCGCGTCGGTCGAAGTGCTCGCCACTGGATGAACTGCAATAGAGCATCTCCGGCGAGGCGACGTTGTGAACCGTCCCGCACAAATTCCGCGTCGCGTCAGTGTGCAGGTAGGTGAACGGTGAATACTTCTGGCCCGTCTGATGGTCGGGCAACGGGTAATTCATGATCGCGTGCTGCGTGACCTCCGGCAGCGCGATGTCCTTGCCCATGTCGTCCAGGTCCGCGCGGTCGTTCTGGCGCATGATGAAGAACTGGCGGCTGTTGCCGAACACGGCCGAGCGGATGCGCGACTGTTTGAACCGCGCGTATTGCTGAACGATGGAGATGTTCCAGCAATTGAACTTGCGAAGCTGCGCGTAAGATTCTTGAACGATTTCCTGGCCGCCGGGAATGTCGAGGAATCGGGCGACTTCCTCATAGACATTCCGTTTTCGCAGGGCGCGCGGCAACGTCATGATGTGCTTGCGCGCGTGGTTGGTGATGAGGAAACCGGCGGCGGCCTTTAACTCCTTCGCCGATTCCGGGATGTAGCCCAACTCGAAGTGCGCGATTTTACCGGTGAGCGAAAGGTTGCTCGTGCCGTCGAAGAGGCAACCGTAATTGCCGTCGCGACACCACGGCAGGATGAGCGTCGCGATTTCCATGATCTGGTCGCGCTCCGCGCCCATCGGATCGAGCATCATCAATTCCTGCAACATGCGGTGCGTCGGAAACTCGTCAGGCGTGAAATGAGCAAACGCCAGGTTGCGGACCTCCTTGCTGGTCTTGGGATCTTTCAGGAACTTCAACGCCTCGGCTTCGTCGAACTGGCGCAAGTAACTCTCGGCCTCGTCCGGGTGGTTTGCTTTCCAGTCGCGGAAGTCGGCGAACGTTTCGAGGCTGGTCGCGCCGGGCGGCATCCGCTCTGCGCGGAATTGCTGGAGGGCCAGCGCGTGCCGCGCGATGTCGAGCAACTGGTCGTGGCGCTTCTTCTGCCAATCCTGAAACGCATCCTCGTAAAGCAGGTTGAGATACTTGGCGATTTGCGCCTGGCGGAGCATCTGTTTGTCCTCCTGTGCCGAAGTGCCAATCATGCGGGCAACGAGGGCAGTGGAGGCGGATAAATGATCCGGCGTGAGTGGCAGCCCTTTCGTGTCGAGGTAATTGATGGTCAGGTCGCCGTCGGGGTGAATGATGATGGGCCGCGCGCCTTCCTCGACTGTCGCGGTGTAAATGCCGTAGCTGAGTCCTTCCTCGATGATGACGGTGTAAGCGAAATATCCCTCCGTCTGCGAGAGCAGGTCGCAGACGCTGACGGACTTGCCCGCACCCGACATGCCCAGCAAGACGGCATGTTGGGGCGTCTTGTTGTCGGCAGAGCCGGAGAACGTCTCGATGCCGACGAGATTGTCGTGCGGACCGTCGTAAATCGCCTCGGCGGTCGCCAAGTGCCCGGTGAACGTGCTCGTGACCGGCAGCATGTCCGCCAGGAAGCGATGCTCGGCGTAGAGCTTCCGGTGTTCGTAGCGTCCCCACGTCCAACCTGGCCAAGTTTGGAAGAACAGGTTCTTCGAGGTGCTGGGCAGGTTGCTCTCGAAATACTGCGCCGCGTTCATCGAGTTGATGGCGTTCTTGATTGCCCCGGCCTTGGCGTTGAGGCCGTCGCGAGTCTTGTCCCAAACGCGGATGGCAAGCATCGCTTGGAACGGAATCGTTTGGCCCTGCATGAGCGCGTGGATTTTCTTCTGCTTCTTCTCCATCACAGTGAGCAGGGAGATTTTCTTTTCGCTGGCGTAGTCGCCGGCCACGCGGTCGTGCTCCTTCTCTTCCTTGCTGATCTCCTGTGAAATTGGAAGCGGATCAACATTCACCGTGATGGTGTAGTCGAGCAAACGCAGGTTGGTGAGCCGCTGGATGATGCCGGGATACGTCGTGCGCGGCCAGCGGGTCAGCACAATGAGGCTGTGGTAGTGACCATCAAGGAAGAAACCGAAGTCGGATTGTCCGTTGCCTTCGCTGTGCCAGCAGTTCTCCTGAATCGAAAGTTCGGGCGCGAACCCGTCTGCGGGGTCGAAGTCGAACCGGTCATTGAGCGACGGATTGAGAAACCGTTTGTAGTGCCGGAAGTGATCGAGGTCGGACATTGGCAGGATACGCGCGCCGCCCGAACCGAAAATCTCCAGCAGCAGCCGGTGACTGTGCTCGAACTCGGTTTCGAGTTGGTCGAGCAGCGTGTTGTAGTATTCGCGGCGCGCGGCGGCGGTCTGGAACGCCTTGGGCACGTTCTCCAGCGAGCGCGAGATGTAGAAGATGACGCGCTGACGGCGGAGTTTACGTTCCGACATCGCCTGCCAGTAACGGCTGAACCGCTCGTTGCGGGCGCGCTTTGTCCATACGTTGGGAACCTTCTCTGTCTCCTGCTGATAGCGCAGCAACTCCCCCTTGTAATCGGAATCGCAGAAGTATTGCACTTGCAGGCGCTGATGCTCGTGAAGCGAGGCGAGCAGGAGACAGAGTTGGTCCTGAAAGTCGTTCAGGTCGGCGGCGGGGCTGTTCGTGAGGTCCGGCGCTTCAAAAATGAAACCCTTGGACACATAACCGCCGCGCCGAAGATGGTTGAAGACCATCATGCCGCGAACAAAGAAACCGTTGGGAGCGCGCTCAGGCATAAATCAGTGTTGTAGTTTTATTGCAGACCGAAACGGCGACTCTTGTTGAAGATCGTCCGAGTCGCGCTTGAGTTTTGTGAGGTCATCCACGAGTTGCCACACGGTCCGGGCGCGGCCGACTCCATGCACGGCAACGGTGGCCTCCTGAATGTGGGCGAGCGCCCGCTGCATGTGGACGCGCGCAGTCACCTCAGCACAGTCGAGGTCCAAGTTTGCGCGCAACGCGGCTTCCGCTGCGTGAAGTTGTCCAAGCAAAGCCTGGCGCTTGGCTTCCCGATTGTTGGCTTCGGCAGGATTCATAATTGTTCCTTCGAGAGTGGATGACGTGCAGAGCGGGTTGTCTGCACCTCGGGCGCAAAGCCGCTGCCGGAAATCCAATGCTCGAAGCAATCGCGGTCGTATCCGGGTGGTTTGCCCTGTCGCAGACCGAAGATGTAGGCGAGGCACACGCCAACCGGCAGCAAGGCGACGACGAACGAGGTCAGGAACGAAGACTTCAGCATGACGAGGAGCACGAAAAATACGGTGATGCCCGCGCCGATGCCGCCCACGAGCCACCAGAACAAACCTCCCTCCAATCCCCACGTCCGGCCTTTGGAGTCGGACGCGGCGTTGGTGTCGGTGAGGCGGAGGTCTGTTTTCATGGCGGCTCGGGGCGGCGGGTGGCGGGTTGTGTGCGGCGAGATCAGAAGTTGCCGACGCCGACGCTGCTGTTCGCGTCAATGCCGAAGATTTTGTAGAACGCAAAGATGACCGCCGGAGCAGCGGCTATGATCGCGCCGCCGATGATGGACATCTTGCCCTGGTCAACGTCGCCGCGCCGGATGGCGAATCCGCCGTAGATGACGCAGGAGATGCCGAGCACGAAGCCGAACATCATGATTACGGCCAGGCTGTTGCTGATGCCGGTCTTGAGGTCGGTGGAGTTGAACCCCGTGCCTTGGGCGAGAGCCGGAAGGGTGTTGAGGGCGAGGATGCCGGCGGCCATGAGGATCGAGGGCAGCCGTGAGCGGACTTTTGGACTGATTTGTTTGATGAACTTCATACGCGTTTGTGTTATTGTTTTTCTGTCGTCTCAGCGGCTTCTCCGCCGAACACGCGATGACAATCTCACAAGCGCGCGAAGTGGTGGTGTATGTCCTACACAACATACACGCTCAGTCCGGGCTACAAATCAGGGATGAACAAAACGACAGACCCGACGAAGCTCACCAAACTCCACGAATTGACCTCCTTGCTGCCGCGCGAAATCCGCGGCCAGTCCCACGCGCTGCCACGAATCATCTCCTCGGTGAGGCGTGGCGAACTCGGCCTCACGAAGCCCGGTCGTCCGCGCGGAAGTTTTCTCCTGCTCGGACCTACAGGCGTCGGAAAAACAGAAACGGTTGTGGTGCTGACGACACAGATTTTCGGTGCGGGCCAATTGTTCCGCTACGACATGAGTGAATTTCAGAATCAGGAAGCTCTCGGGCTGCTGCTTGGCGCGCGACTTGGTGAAGTCGGCTACCTCGGCGGCGTGCGCGAACGCGCATCCGAAGGCTCACTCTTGTTTGATGAAGCTGAGAAAGCGCACCCGCGCGTCCTGGACATTCTGCTGCAACTGCTGGATGCCGCGCGGATCACCGTCGCCACGGGGCAAACGCTGGATTTCAGCGGCTTCTATATTTGGCTCACGTCAAACATCGGCTCGGCCGAATTGATGAGCCTGCAACATTCCAACGATGCGACGTTGGAGCGCCATGTCCTCACACGGGCGCAACAAACCTTGCGCCCGGAAATCTTCGCGCGCGTCAACGAGAAGCTCGTGTTTCATCGGTTGAGCTACGAACACCAATTGGAAATCGCGGAAAAGTTTCTGTCCCGCGAGATTGAGTTCCTCGCCGCGCGCGGTCACAAGCTGGAACTCGACAAGACGGCGCTGCCGTTTCTCGTGCGAAAGGGATTTCATCCGAAGCTCGGCGCTCGCCCAATGCGCGATGCGGTCGAAAAACTCGTGGGCGATGCCGTGAGCGAGTGCTTACTCGAAGCGCGGCCAGCGTGCGGCGTGCTGGCGTTGGATGAAACTCGGGACTGCCTCGTCGTCCTCTGACTCAGCCGAGGTAGAGATACAAATACGACTCGCCAATGTCCTCGTCCGGTTTCACCGCGCCCAGGTCGCGCTTTCGCAGTTGCGCGCAGACCCGTCGAACGGCCTTCCTTTTCGCGTGGCTTTTGGGCAAACGCACCAGCAGAGAATCCGCGAACTGGTCGCCGGCCTTGTTGTTGTAGATGTCGGGAGCAATCACCCTGGCCGCGCCAGCGTGGTAAAGCTGTTCAATGAATTTCGCGGCGTCGCGCTCACGCTTGAAGCGTCCAAGTGAGTGGGTAATTCTCGCTCCACCATTCCGGTGTAGCCACGCCTTCGCTTCGCTGTGCTTCGGCTTCTCCAAGAGTGACTCGACAAACACGCGATAAAGGTGTTTTTGCATCGCGCCGTTTTTCGGCGGCACTCTTGCCGGTGTGCCGCGAACTTTCGGCAGCGTCTTGTCCTTCGCGGCCGCTTCACGATACTCGTCGGCGCCAACATCTCGACCGTGAAGGTAGAAGCGTTCGGAAAGCAGCGTCCCGTCGCGCAGCCAGATTCGGTTTCGTCCGCAGAACTCGCCGCGAACCGTGGAGACCTCCATTTGGAGTCGGCCGTTGTCGTGCCAGGCTCGCTGAATGCCCGTGCCGCGAGTTATTTTGAATTTGCCGAGCAAACGTCCCGCCTCATCCCATTGGCGGCAAATGCCGTGAAGCTGGCCGTTTTGGTAGGGTTCTTCGGACGCGAGCACGCCGTTCTTGTGCCAGGTGCGGTGGACACCATGCCTGCAACCATTCCGCAAGGGAAGTTCCTCGCGGAGCAGTCCGGCTCGATAAAAGTGTCGCTGAATGGTGGTGCTCACCACACGGTTTTCTGCATCAGACCGACATCCCCAACGTCCGGCCTCATTGTTCATTAAACACTCTTGGAGCTGGGCAGGCCAGCGTTCTTAGCACAATAGCGGGGCATTTTTCATGCTGCAAGCCCAAGTGAATTCGGTCGGTGGTCAAAAAGCATAGGCCGAAGGGGTTTCCCGGAGTTGAACAGCGACAGCTTCCCGCGATGAAAACCTAGAGGCAAAACTCCCCGGCGTCGGCGGGCGGGTCAAAGGAGGAACGGAAGCGGGAGCGCCTAAGCGAGCCGACCCGTAGTATCCTTGACGCGCCCGACGCCGCCATACAATCAACCGGGCTTTCGTCGCGCTGTCATTCCAGCCAGCCGAATGGCTTGGCAGTTCTTCAATCGGTGATAGAAAAATACTAGATGCACCACTGCTGACGAATTCGTCAGCCCGTCCGCAATTGCGGACACTCGGCTTCGGTCTGTGGTCGGCGAGCGGGGAAAGTGGAGCGGAGGACGGAATGAAGCGGATAGCGAAATGAAGCCGGAGCGCAACGCCGCCGCCGAGCCGCAGACGGAAGCCCGCCGCTCTTGCGGCCCTACAGCATGCAAGCTCGTGACGAGCGCGCGGTTTGCGAAGTGGAACGGGCGTGGTCGAGAGGGGGACAGGGACGACCGGCAGCCCGTGGAGCGGAACAAACCGCGCGTTGGTCACGGCGACGCGGGTGCCAGGATTGCATTGGCCAATGTTAGGCTTCTTCGCAATCAGCTTTGGCCCCTTCCAATGCACGCGGTTCCAGTTGTTGTTTTGAATCTATTCAGACGCCTCAGCAGCTAAATTCATTACCTGCTGACTTAACAATTCATCCAAAACCTTTGAACGGCTTCCTTGAGAAACTGCCGCATAGCGGTCTTCGAGCCGCTCCTTAAGTTTGAAAAGCCGCTTGGTTGCCGTTTGGGTAAGCGTTGAATAGCAGACGCCTTTGACCGTCGCGTGGTCAACATCGTTTGATCGAAGTGTTTTTTCGAGAGAAGCGGACGAATCAATCCGACTGCCGATCACAAAGCTGTGCGTGAAGAAATGTCCAGTAATGCAACCGCTATTCCGAATTGCGTCAATGTATTCTTCTGCTTGGGCCAACTCCTTGCGTCCAATTTGCGAGTCGCCTTTTTTTAATTCCAACAGCAATACCCTCCTAATCAGTGCCAAGCCGTTGCGCGAATCAAATTCCTCCAAAGCAACGGCACTGATTGTCGAGTCGGCCAGCATCAATAAATCAGGGCGCTTGCGCCAATTTGGATAATCTTGCGGGGTGCTTTGAACCTTGAACACGACATTGACCGCGTTTTTCAGGCTCACGTTGGATGCGTATTCGTTTGTCTCAAATTCAGGCCCGAACAGCCACCGGGCGTCTGTCACCAACGGGTGAAGGGTGTGCAATTCATCCGTTTCCTTTTTGCCCGCCAGAATCTCAATCGCCTTCACTGTTGCAATGCGGTGGTCGATTTCTTCCAACACCGTTAACGCATCTTGCACCGACCAATCCGATAAGAGCTTTTCCAAAGCCTCAACGTCGTCAGGTGGCAACGCAGAAAGCTTTTCCAAAAGGCGCTGGCCGCTTTTCGTTTGCTGCAAGTTGATGACTGCCTGGACAGCAGTGGAAAGAGATTCCGGCCTGATGGTCGGATCGCGTTCCACCACAGCCTCAACAAACGCGGCGACTTCAATTCTGGCCGCACCGCTCAAAGGTCGGATTGATGACAAATTATCTTCAAAAGCTCGGCGCTTGGTTTCATCAATTTTCTCCTTGGAGAACTCCTGGTATTTCGCCAGCGCAAAATCGTTGAGCACCTTGAAGAAGTTGTTTCGTCGTTCGCCTCTCTTAAACCCTGACCAGTCCGGCTCCAATTCCAACTCCATACAATCGCACCGAACGAGGATTGTGAACCTGCGACCAAAGACGGTGCGGGCATCAATCGGAGCGTAGTTGCCAAGCGTCCAACTAGGCTCGCCGACAAGGCGATTCTGAACCCAAAATGCAAATCCCTGCTTTTGCTTTGTTCGCGCGCTCTTTTGCGTGTCAACCAATATGACTTCGATGTCTCCACAGTCAGGCACGGCCAACTTTACCGGCTCTTCAGCCCCAGGATGCGAAGCCAGTGAAAGCGCAATGCCATTGACCGAAACTCCAAACCGAGGATCGTGGATAAACCGCGCTGAAATCGTTTCTCGGATTGAATTTGCGTCCGGGAGATTACGCGCGACCTCTGCTTCAATCGTCGTTCCAAAGCCGTTGCCCTTGTGGAGTTTTTCGGATCGGATGACAAAAGGATGCTCACCTGTGGACAGCTCAATTCCGAATTCGGCGCGCGTTCCTGATTTTGTCGTAAGCACGACATACTTGTCAGCAAAGCAGAACATTCCGTGCCGTCCGATGCCGTTGCGTCCGTAGGCTCGCCGTTTACCTCCATTCGAACCGGGTGGGAATTCGACTTCAAGCCCCTGATGCTTTTGCCGATTGTATCCGAGCTTCATCCAACGCTGCTTAAACTCATCCGGCGTCATGCCTATGCCGTTGTCTGTCACTTTGATCAAACCGCCTTGCTGCGTGGGAACGTCAATGTTGACGGTGGTTGCCCCCGCATCCCATGCGTTCGCCACTAATTCGGTCAGAGCATATTCAGAATCGCGGACGATGTTGCCCAAACTCCTGACGAGGTAATCGTCCTCGAACAACGAGCCTTGGATAATCTTTCGATTTGTGCTCATTTTTACAGGTCTGCGTGATGCTTGTCGGCTACTTCGTCGAAACGTCGTCATTCAAACCAAGTTCGCGCAGCGCGGATTTGGTTTCGTCGAGTTTCTGCTTCGACACCCCGCCATCGGGCGATACTTCAACTTTCACGGTCAGCTTCAAGCCGCGCGCGGAGGCAAACTTCGAGAGCACCTTCGTGTAGAAGTTCATCCATTTTTGCGGCGGGATTTCTCCGCTCCACGACAAGTCGGAGGCGCTGGTTGGAATGAGCGGCGGTTTAGTGACGACCGGCGGGGTGACGGGCGGCACGACTTTTCCGGTCGGGTCAGCGGGCGGGGCATCCGGCACGGTCGGGGGCGGCGTGGCCCGGGTTTTCAAGTAAGCCTCGGCAGTTTCCTTGGTGATGACGAAGACGTCATCTGACAACTCAACGTCGGCGGTCATCAGGGCCTTGTTGTAGCAAAACGGTTTGTATTCGCCCGAGGCGGTTTTGCCGACATAACCCAGAAGGCCATTGCCGACACCGCGCGAGATGGTTTCCTTCAATACGTCGGGATTCGTAAGTCGCGGAAATTGAGGCGACGCAAAAAACGCATCCCGCACCGATTTCGTTGACCACTCCTTGAAAGCTGGCGGCCAGTTGCGAATCAGGAACGAGGGGCTGATTCCCTTGGTTTCCAAATCGCCGTCAGAACTCAAGCGAGTGACGATCAGCGAGACCAAATCTGTCGCCGCGCTGGAATGGACCAAGCCAAGATCAACCCGCTTCACGGTGTTGTCCTTGCCGAGCAACATCAAATTCTTGTAGGTGCGCCAGATGGTTTCTTTGAGGTCACGCCGCGCCTTCTTGAGATTCTCCGCGAGTTGATGAACTTGGATTTCATCCAACTTCAAATCGTCATCCTCGATGGCTTCCCATGCGAGCACCTTGCGTGCGTCTTCGCGCAATGTGTCCGGGGCTTCTGGCACGCAGAAAATGATGGAACTCTTGAAAGTGCGCGACGATGTGCCGTATTCGCGGATCATGTTTTCAACGAATCCAGTCGTTCCTTTCTCGTCCTGCAATGACTGGTCCGGCGATAACACGACCAGTGTGACCGCCGGGCGGTCCGCGATTTGAATTGTCTTCTCGGCGAAATAGATACGCTCCAAGCCGTTGCCGGTGGAGAACACCTTCTGGATTTCCTCGCGTATTTGTTCCTCGACCTGAGCAGACGGAATCGTGGCACGCCGGTCGGCGAACCGCTTGTTGAGGTTTTCTTTGAGACTGAAATGGTAGCGGTTGCGCTCAACGGCGAGGTAGTAACAGCCTTCGGTCAGCGCCTCTAACGCGGTTTCAACATTCCCGATGTCCAGTCCGGGTTCGGCCACGGCGAAACGGATTTCCGGCACGGTCGCGTCGGCCTTCGCCTGACCGCCGTTCGACTCGAAGAAAATCGCGGTGATGGCTTTGCGATGTAGGCGGGCGTTCTTGATGGTTTCTTGGGCCTCGGCATCAAGCCGGGTCGCGTGGGAATCGCGCTTGCCGCAAATATCGGTCGTCACCGCGCCTTCCAATTTTGTCTCACCCAACTGCTCGAACGTCGCGGAGCGAAACATCGCGTCGTCCAGCGGCGCTGTGCCAAGCCCGATGATCGAATCCTTGTGCGCGCCTTTGAAACCCTCTTGGTATGCGCGAGAAACCCAAAGCGCCAGCAACCGCAAGATGCCGCGCGTTTGTTGAAAGCGCGGCAGCGCCTGCCATTTTCGCTCAAAGACGGAAATGACTGCCGGATGAAACGGATAAGTCGCCAGAAACGCCTCCCGCGCTCCGTCCACGTTGAATTGGCTGGGCAACTGTTGCCGGTGCTCGACTACCCAATCAGCGTATTCGACGCACGTTTCCAACGCCTCCTTCGGCAGCATCACCTTGCCTTCGCTCGTGACGGCGCGTTCGTCCCACTCGAACAGCCGGCGGCGGATGATCTCCGAAGTCTCGGCATCCGATGACATGACGATGGCCTTGCCGAGCCGGTCGAGAACTTTCTTGAACCGCTCGAAATCAGACTGGTCTTCCGCCGTCATTTCCAATTCCGACGCTGGAATGGAAACGGCCAGCACGACGTTCTCGGTGCTGCGCGCCACTTCCGAAAGATTTTGCAGAAAGTTGTAAAGCTGTCCGCCAAGTCCGCTGCGGCGGTTGCGGCTGACGTAGTTCATCAGCTCGTCCATCAGGATGAGGCACGGTTTGTCCTTCGGCAAAAGCTGACGGATGACTTCACCGCCAGGCGCTTCGCCCTTCTTGTCGTGTTCGGCGACGAAAGCAAACGACTTCTCGCGGCCAAGCTGCCAGGCGATTTCGCCCCACGGTGTTTTGCGAAGCGGCGAGCCGTCTTTGCCGCCGCGTCCGGTGATCGAATCGAACTCAGTGCCTACGAACACGGCGGCTTCCGCCTTCGGCACGCCAGCGACGCCTGCTTTGGCGAGCAGCGTTGACACACCCGCCCACTTGTTCGCCGCCGAGCCGCTGCGGGCAAGATGATAAAGCAGCGTGAGCGCGTGCGTTTTACCACCGCCGAATTGCGTAGCGAGATTGAAGACCGCGTTTGTCTCCGTTTTCTCGCCAGACAAGCGCCGGATGACTTCCGATGCGAGACTGGCAAGATTCTTGGTGAGATACGTCCGCTCAAAAAATCGTTCTGGTTTCTGGTAATCGGCAGGAGCTTTGCCTTCGCGGACCTGATCAAGATGAACGGCGAACTCCGATGCATCAAGCGGTTTGCCCTCGCGCAAATCTTCGCGCGGGGTGACGACTTTATACCAAGGCTTGAGGGACATAGTTTAGCAGGGATGAACGCTTTGAAAGTCCGGTTGAGGTCGAACCACTTCCCAGACGTAACAGCAAGCATCGGTGGGCTTCGCTACCTTCGGCGAGCGTCCAGCAAGTCGCACGGTGATGGAATTGGGAACTTGAGTTTGACCGAAATTGTGGGCCGCCTTCACCCACCGCGACCGCAATTGGGCAGCACCAGTGTGGATCTGCTTTGTGCGTGTGTGGTTATTGAGATCTGTTGATAAAAGCCCTCTGAAGGCATACTTCTGCGGTTTGTTCGCCCCTCGTCCTAACTGGACTTTTGAGCTTAGGAAATTGTCCCCTTCAAGGTTCTTTCGGAATCCAGCGGTGACAAACCACCTGCGGCATCGTTCGGGCTCGCGAGTCGACTGAAACCAAAGCAGACGATATAAATCGTCAAAGACCTCTTGCGTAAAATCACGATTGGCAGTGACGAACTTTGTTTCCACAGCGTCGCTCATGTATTTTTGTGCGGCATTTGCTTGCTGTCGAAAAACGGCAAAGTCCAATGAACGCAGCCTGCCGCCCTTCCTCTTTCCTTGGAACTGAGTCGGGTATGAATACTCCGGCGCGAAGTGTTCGGGCCTAATCGAGAGGCAATACTCCCCTACCGGTTGCGAAAGATACGCCTCGCAAAACAACTCGGAGCGTCCGCAGATGCTTTGATACTCAAGCCAGTGAACGATGGCCTGTGCGAGGTGGATGGGATTTAACTCGCTCAAAATCCAAGCCCTTTCTTCCGCGCCAGCACACCGTCAACCCAGCGCTTTTCTTCGGTCTGCGAAGGATAAAGAGCGGAGAGAGCCTGGGCAAGACGCCAGAAACGCTGGTCGCGGCCTGCGCCGTCTTCAACGAGGAATCGTTTCAATGCCTCGCTGCGACCGGCGGCAAAAAGAATCATGCTCTGATGGATGCGGTCGAGAACCGTTTCGCCGTGGCGCTCGACTTTGGTTTCGCCAAACGTCGTGCCGCCGTCGTCCGCCTGTTGGAGAACTTTGAACAAATCCATCTGCGGCTCTTTCTTTTTGCGGGCGGTGACGACCTTGCCTTCGTCCTTGCCGAACAGATGGCGGGCGCGTTCGCCGACCGGGAGCAGGCGGGCCTGTTCGCCGGAGACTTCCACGAGGCTGCCCAAGTCTTCCAGATGCGCGCCGAGTCCTTGCGCGATCTTGCGCGCGGCGTCGTATTCCAAAACAAATCCACCTTTGGCTTTTCCGCTGTTGCCGGATTCTTCGTCGTCTTCACCTTCACTGTCACCGGAAGCTTCTGCTTCGCCGTTTGAACTTCCCGCGTTCAACGTCCAGAGCCACATGGCGGTCAGACGCGCGTCTTCCTCAAAGCCGGTCGCGTCCGCGCCGGTGAAAATCATCGTGAGAGCTTCCTTGGCGACGGCGGCCCAGACTTGCTCCAGATATTCCTTGAGCGTGACGGCCTCGCCGCTGGCTTTCTCCACGCGCGAATAGCGGGAGAAGATTTCCAGGGCCGGGCCAAGACAAGCGAAGATGGCATCTGCGCCCACCACGCCTTCCTCGGCCAGACGCGGCATCCATTCGTGGATGCGGCGGGGCAACTCCTGCAACACGTCGCGCCAATCGCCGATTTCGTCCGTGCGCACCGCGCCGTCGGGATTCTCGCGCGGGCGGCAGACGAGATGGACGGAGGAGGCGAGCCGCGCTTGGCCTTGTGCGGCAACTCGCGTTTCCATTTCCGTGTCAATTGGCCATGAGCCGGTGATAATCCAACCGGCATCAACAACGGCTTTCAAAATCGCTTCCCAACTCGCTGTCGTCTTGCTGGCGAAAACAATTGTGCCAACGCCGTCGGGACGAACAACGCGGCGACCTTCGGCAAAAGCTTTTGCCAATTCGCGTTCGTAAAATGCAATGTCGTGAGTCGAGTTGCTCAATTCGTGCGGGCGGTCAACGACAATCTCTGCATCCTTCGGCACAACCTCGCCTTTGAACAAATCAGGATGAACACTGAATAGATTGCGCCGCAGCCAAACATAGAAGAAATCCGAAAGATATGCGTATGGCACAGCATCGTAATATGGCGGGTCGGTGATGAGTGCGCTCGCAGAGTCATCAGGCAGCGGGTGAGCAGTTGCAGAAGCAAGTTGCGGCGACGATTCTTTCCAATCCGAGCCAATGCCCGCGAGAATGGTTGCAAATCGTTCAATCATCACTTCCCACGAACCGCTTGAGTCGCCGATTGGAACTCCTTCTCCAAAATCCCAAGTAAACGGGACGGCTTGGCGGCTAAACAGGTGACGCGGGCATTCAGCAACAGGCTCGTAAGGGCAGAGCGAGTTCGCGAGGTCTGCAAGTTTGCTGACATTGAGTGCAAGGCACGTTGCCACTGCTGCGTGAAAGCCCGTGTCTCCATTTGTGCTCTTTGCAATTCCTTCGACAAGTCGTGTGAGCGTGGTCAACGCAAGAAGCTGCCGACGGGTGAAATGGTCAGTCCACGTTTCTTGCCCGTAAATCATCCCCCAAGTATGGCGAATGCCGCGCAAGTCGAGCTTCTCGTCTGGAAGAAAACTAACTGGCCCGACGTGCGCTTTCATTCTTCGCTCCAACTCTGCGCCAGCCGTTTGGACTGCTTTCAAATCCGCGTCCTTTGGCTGGCGATAGAATCTTCCAACTTCAGAAGTCCGCGTTGACACTACGCACATGAGCCGTGCGTGATTTGCTCCGCCACCCCTAGCTTTGAGCTGTTCACGCACGCGCGCCACTGGCGTCGTATATCCGCAGCACAGGCACGTTGCCGAACCGCGTTTCACCGTGCCGTCGAATTTCGGGTCTTCAATTTTCTCTTTGTGGTCGTCCTGATTCACCCAGCCGCCGCGTTGCTTGACGATGATTTTGAAATCCACGCGCTTGGCCTTTTTGTTCGGCACGAGTTGCAGGGCCACGGAGCGGTTGGTTTTCTTGGCGAGCCAGAGGGAGCGGATGAGCGGCACTTCCGCGCCGCAGCCCGGGCCTTCGCATTGAATCGTCCGCGCCCAGAGATAGGCGATGGGCGTCGCGCCGTCCGCGTCCTTGGGATAGAACTCGGCGAGTTCCTTCTCGGCTTCGCGCTTGATCCACTCGCCCCATTTGCGGACTTCATCGGCGAGGCGCTGGCCGTATTTGGGAATGTATTCGAGGACGACTTTGTTGAGCAGCACCGGCACGGGATTGAGGTCGCTGGCAAAGGCGTCCGCGCCCACGCGCAAGGCTTCGAGCGGAATCGAGCCGCCGCCGGCAAACGGGTCAACCACGAGCGGTCGCGTGCCGGGCGCGCCGCCCAGCGCTTCGTGCGCCGCCTGCGTGAGCGCGCGGCTGGTGTCGAGGTATTCGCGGACGGTGGAGTTGTCCCAATTGGCGAAGTCGGCGATGAAATCGAGGAGGGCAGACCGCAATTCTTCTGGTTTCTTGAAGTGTTCGGGGAAGCGGCGGGCTTTCTCAAAGCGCGGGCGGCTCGCCTCGCTGAGCATCGCCTGGCGGTCGTGGCTGGTCCACGCCTGCATTTCCTTATGGGCGGCGGTGCGGAACGTAGCCGGGCATTGTTCGTCCGCCGGATCGGGCCAAAGCGCCGCACAAATCACCGCGCGACACGCCGCCAGCGGTCGTCGCGCCCACCAAATGTGCAGCGTGGAGATATGCCCATGCCGGATGGACTTCTCTCGCCGCGCATGTTCGGAGATGCGGCGGATGGGCAGGTCCACTTCGATGAGGCGTTTTGGGTAGGACACTGTCATTGTGATCCCTTGAGTCGGAAATAGCGCTGGCCGTTTGCTGGCACGATGACGGTGTGGATGTAATTTGAACCAATATCGGGTACAATGTCCTCAGCCGACCATCCGGCGTTAGCGATGTTGGTGTTTCCTTCCAGGAGAAACGCTCCGACCCGCGCGGCCCATTCCAGTTGCACGCCGGCTCCTACACTCCGCGCTGCTAAGACCGGAGCGGCGGGTGGGGGTTGAACTTCAATTTGGAGTACTTCGACTCGCTGTAGTTGGCCACTGCTCGCAGTAATCGTCAGGACATACTTTCCCAGGTTGGTGAAAGCCATCGCGACTGAATAAATGCCGTCATTGGGGACCAAGTCGCCGTGCGTGCCGTCGTCGTAGAATTGAGCGTAGTTGGTTTGGCTGTTGGGTGTGCTAGACTGGGCACTTACCGAGGCGCCCGTTACGGCGTTTGTTCCGTTCCGCAAATTGGCCCACAGGAGAACGCTTTGTCCCGGCGATACAGGTTGTCCTTCGTTCGTGGAGCCGACGAGCAATTCTACGGGGCTTGAAACGAACACGACTAGAGAATACGGCTCACCATTGGTAGGCACATCAATTGCGTCAACTTGTGCCCGCCAAATGCCAGCGGCTGGTGAGTCTATTACATACCAAACAGTCCCGAGCGCGTTTGAGTATTCCAAAACGGGGTAACTGCCGGGAACAATCTGCGTTCCAGAAGGAGTGAACAAAGTCAGTGCCAGTTGACTACCCGGGTAATCAAGCCTGACACTCAGTTTACTCGCATCGGTTCCGATAGGCACGTTCTCAATGTGCTGCTGTGCCGTGAAAATCGTGCCGTAGTTGTTTTGTGCTGCGACGGCATACACATCGGCATCGCGCCAAAGCTCATCGTCTGATGGGCAATTGTTGAGTGGCGGAAAATTGGTATTCAAGAGGTAATTTACGACACGCGCAACCACAGCACTGTCTCGCGGAAGGGAAGTGTGACCGAGCCAAGGATAACAATCCATGCTACTCGCACCGGGGAGTTTGCTCTGAGCCAGAGCAACAACACTGTCACCGTAATGTGTCCAAGCGTGGGTGTGAACCACGCCTCGATTATCAACGAGGCGCGCAACAGTCTTGCCGGGGCCCAAGTGTGGGTTTTTGAAGTCAGGAGACAAATTTGTCCGACACGCTAGATCATCGTTTGTGCATGGATTGTAGCCTGCGATCACGCGGTATATCACACCTGGCGAGCGCGGAAGACTGGCCAGTGTCTTTGCGGGCGCACCTTCGATCCGCATCCCTGTAATTGCACCGTCGCTTCTCACGTCTTTGTAGCCGACGCTGGCGAGCCAGCTCAACACTTTGAGCGGAAGCAGTCCCGGATAATCAGCAAGGGCCGCGCCTTGATTGACTGGAGCAATGCCGATCCACTGGCGAACGCGGCTACCGTAACCACTCTGTTGCTCCATAGCTAATCGCGTTACCATCGCGCCCATTGAATGGCACACCACATCCACTTTCCCCGTGTAACCGCTGTGGCGGTAAAAGTCGAAAGCTGCGGCCACCTTTCCAACATAAAGTTCTGGACTCAAACTTCCGTCGGGGTGTTTCCCGTCATCTTCCAAGAAGACCTGGCGATAGGGAATTTGGTGGGAGTTCAGCGAAGCGATCAACTCATCCCAAACCCAAGTCCGTTTGTCTGGACGCCAGCCATGAACGAGTATGACCGGCACTTTGACCGGTTGAAGGGGGATGTTTGTTTGGACGATGCTGAACGCCGGGATTGCAAGAAGGTTGGTGACCGAATCGTAGCCAGGGCTGGCAACGATCAGTTGATAGGTGTTGGCAGGGATATTCTGATACATGAAAGCGCCGTTGTTGTCTGCCGTTTGAGGGACATTGCCGAAGCGGACGGACGCCCCAGCGATGGGTTGTCCCGTGGCGGCATTTGTGACCACACCGTGGAGGCAACTGTTGACGCTTTCCTGACCGGAGACGGAAGCGGTGCCGGTGCAATCATAATACTCATCATTTTGAGAGTACCAGAACGGGTAAGGCAGAGAAATCCACAGACGGAGGAGATGGCTGCCGCCATAATAGTGGAGGCGATAAGGGATGGCTTTATCGTGGTCGCGTGTTGAAGTGATTTGCCAATAGAGGTCCTGAACCCCTCCCGCGCCGGTTTGCCCCTCATAGCTGATGGGCAGCGAAATTGGGACTGAAGTATAGCCGTAGGTGTTGTCAAAGTCGTTAACCAAGGAAGGAAACGGGTCGTAGTAGGTCGCATTGCCCCAAATGTGAACGGTGCCAGTGACCTGACCGCTCGTGCTCGTGAAGTTTGTGGTATTGCAGCTTGGTTGGGACGGCGTGAACACCAAATCTACCGTAGCACTCACGGTGATGTCGTCGTATGTGCCATCCCCGTAATCAATGATGAATCCTTGGTTGGTAAAACCGCCCGTCAAATGCACCGTTAGAGGTGCAGCCAACACGTTGCCGCCGAGAAATGCGGCCGAAAGAATTGCGATTGTGAAACTTGCTGTCTGTCTCAGCAGGGTGGACGATGTTTTCACTGTCCGTGGTCCTTTCCGGAAGTGCTATACGGCGGTGCCTCCTCCTTCAGTTCGACCGGATGTTTCACCGAATCCTGACGTAGCCGGTAATGCTCGACCTTGACGATGGGCTGCCATTCCAGCGTCGAGGGGTCGTTCAGTATATTGAGCGACGGATTCGGCGTGCCACAGTGGAAGACGACGTAGAGCCAGTAGTCTTTGCGCAGGCGGCGGGCGGTGTTGTATTCGTTGGTGGTCAGAGCGATGTCTCCGGTGTCGGCGCGGCCTTTTACTTCGATGAAGCGCACGTCAATCGCAGTCTTCGGGTCTTCAGGATGCGGTTTGCGTGAGACGAGGTCGAAGCCGCGATTGTCCTTCTCAACGCTCTCGACCACGCGACCCTCTGATTCTTCGTGCTTGATGGCAACTTGAACCGCAATGCGCTCAATTTCATCATCGCGCACCATCGGGGCGATTTGCGGAGATGTGCGTTCCGGGTGCGGCAACACCCACGCGCGTCCGAGATGGAGAACATCACCAATCATGCACTCGGCTTCACGTCTCAGTTCGGCGGTGCGCTGCTCCAGCCGGCCATTGAGTTCGTCGAGCTTGTCCTCGACCTTCTTCATGTTGGCGGCCATCAAGGTCTCGTCGCCAAATTGTCCCTGCTCATGGATTTCCGCCATGCGGAGATTCTGGCGGTGAATCAATTCGGTGAGACTGATTCTCAAATGCTTTTCGATGGTCGCCGTTTCGCGCGTCCGCTGTGCAGCGACTTCGGCGAGAAACGGATTGAGGGCCGTGGCAACGAGGAATCGCTCTGCGGCGGCGCGGTCGGGCAAGCCGTCGCTGTCAGGCACGTTCGTTTCCTTCGATGCGAGCGCCAGATCGAGGAAGATGGTCGGCTGGCGAATGTTCATCGTGCCGCTGTGGTCTGCTTGCACAACAAAAATGCGACGGTGAAGCTGGTTGTTACGTCCGTCCTTGATGGACGCGGCGAACACGTCGAGCCGGTAGGGATAGGCGTGATGCAGGTCGTAAAAAACCGCGCCGCGCAGCAAATCTTCGCGGACATGCTCGGTTACGTCTTCGCGGACGGCCTCGAAGAGCGGATGGCCGGGCGTGACCCATTCCAACGTGGGATCGCGCTTCAGATATTCCTTGTCGAAAACGATGGTTTTGTATTCGCGCCCCAATTTGCCGAAGCGAGGTTCGAGGCGTTCGCCGACGGGCCAGAGTGAGCGAGGCACTTTGCCGAGTCTGTAAATGTGACCGCCTTCGCGGATTTCGTTGGGTTGCACGCCGACGATGGGCGCAGCCTGGGTGAAGAAATCTTCGATGACTTCGGGCACAAGGCGGCGTTCCTTGGCCTCGGCGGACTTGCCGATGATGGAGGAAAGGTTTAGTTCACGTTTGGCAAGTCCTTCCAAAGTTGAATTGGTGATCTGTTCCAATCGCTTTGTGTCCACCTGCTCGACGATGCGCTGCTTGATGAGTTCCTCGTCCATCTGGTTGTGCGCATACATATCGCGAATCATTTTCTCCAACTGGTTCGCGGGGAAAACATCGCCCAGGACGTTGAACACTTTGCCAGTGCGTTTCGGGTCGAGGTCGTCCTCGATGGCCTGGATGCGCTCAAACAATTTGTGAAGCACGCGGCCTTCCCGCGTGCTCGTGGAGACGAAATTGAAGATGAGACAATCCTTCTCCTGCCCGTAACGGTGGATGCGACCCATGCGCTGTTCAAGCCGTACCGGATTCCACGGGATGTCGTAATTGATCATCAGCCAGCAGAATTGCAGATTGATGCCTTCACCGGCGGCTTCGGTAGCGACGAGCACCTGCGCAGACTCGCGGAATTCGCGCTCGGCAAAGATGCGCGTGCCGGGCGTGTCACGGTCGCCAATTTTCATGCCGCCGTGAATCTGCGTCACCGTCAGTCCCCACTCGCGGAGTTTGCCGAGCGGCCGTCCTTCTTTCCCGTCACCACACAGGAAATCAAGCGTGTCCTTGTGCTCGGTGAAGATGAGTAACTTCATCTTCGGGTCTTGGAAGATGCCGTGCTCTTTGATGAGTTCTCGTAACCGGACAAGCTTGGTTTCGACTTCCCGTTTTTCGAGCGACTGCGCGAGTTGAATCAATTTTGTCAGCTCGACGATTTCATCGCGCAACGCTGCCGGGTCGTAGGACGCGACCAAGTCTTCGAGTTCCGCAACAATCTCCTGCTGCTCATCTTCGGGCAGTTCTTCGTAGTCGTCTGGCAGGCGCTTGTTAATCTGCGACTGACGAAAACCCTCGGGGTCGGCGAGAATGTGTTCGCGCTTGTCCTTCATGCGCTGAAGGCTGCGGCGCACCGCATAGATGCTCGACGCAAAACGGCGCTGAAGCATCGCCATCGTGAAACCGAGCGCGCGGCCACGGGCGGAATCTTCCGATGCGGCCTTGATGGACTGGTCTTCGACGAATCGAGTCAGCGCGTCGTAAAAATCAAGTTCGTCGAGATTGATTTTGAACTCAGTGGTGCGGACGTTGCGCTTGGTGAACAGAGCCTTGACCTTTCCGGTGTCGGGGTCGGGGAAGGAAACGAGCGCTTCCTTGACGCGGCGAAGATAAAACGGCGCTTCCTGTTTCTTCATCGCCTCTTCCAAACTTTTCACGTCGCCGTAAACGTCGCGGTCGAGCAATTCCAAAAACAGACAGAAGTTGTCCGGGTCGCCCTTGTGCGGTGTGGCGGTCATCAGAAGATAATGGTCGGTCATCTTCGAGAGTTCCGCTCCCAGGTCGTAGGCGAGCGTCGTTTTGTCGCGGCTCGCCGCGCTCATTTTGTGCGCCTCATCCACGATGATCAAATCCCAATGACTGCGGAGCAGGCTTTCCTTGGCATCTTCAATACGCGACACCCACGAGACTGATGTGATGACCTGGTTTTTATCCTGCCACGGATTCGATCCGTAATTCGCCCGCAGCACGTCGCTGCGGATGATTTCGAAGTTCTCGCGAAACTTGTCCTTCATTTCGCGCTGCCACTGAAACGAGAGATTGGCCGGCGTGATGATGAGCGTTCGCTTCACGAGGCCACGAATTTTCAATTCCTTGAGGAGCAAACCAGCCATGATGGTTTTGCCCGCGCCAGGATCATCCGCGAGAAGAAAACGAATGCGCGGCAGGGCCATGAAATACTGATAGACCGCCTCAAGTTGGTGCGGCAGCGGGTCAACGCGCGCGATGGAGAGCGAAAAATACGGGTCGTATTCAAACGCCAGCGCCAAGCGCATGGCTTCAACGGCAAGTCGGAATCGCAGCGGATCGCCGTCGAATGGCTCGGTGTCAGGCGTGGTTTCGAGCGCGGCGAGCTGATCCGGCGTGAGAATGGGTTCGTAAACTCGCGATGTATTCAAACCCTTGGCGATGAGCTTCACCGCGTCCCCCATTGGAATGCAGACGATGGTTTGAACCGGTTCTGGAAAAATCGGCCCGCGCAAAATCTTGTTCGGCTTGAGGTCTTCGGCTTTCATCGAGAGCGCCCATTCGCGCCGTGTGCGATTTACGCATGATGCAGGAAAGTCGCGAACACTGCACGGAGAAATTCAGGTGGCGGCGCGGCTTTCAGGCGAGCACCCTTCGTGGGAGTGGGCCGAGCTTTCTGGTCTTGTCCCCCCATCACACGATCCGCCACAGTTCTTGTTGCTGGAAGACGATCATGCACCCGTCGAAATCCGACTTCAAAGTTGCGCGCACGTGCGGAACGAAACTTTATTACCGCAGGCTACGCTAAGCGAGTTGGTATTCAAATTCAGGCGTTGATCCAAATGCTCGGTGATCCTTTTTGTTTGTTCAAGCCGCTTCGGTCTGTAATCGGTGAGCGGGAAAGTGGAGCGGAGGGTGGAGAGAAGCGTGTAGCGGAACGCAACCGGAGCGCAACGCCGCCGCCGAGCCGCAGACGGAAGCCCGCCGCGTTTGTGGCAGTTTGCGAATGCCCGCTCGTGACGAGCGCGCGGTTTGCGGAGTGGAAGGGGCGCGGTCGAGAGTGGGACAGGGGCGACCAGCAGCCCGTGGAGCGAAGCAAACCGTGCGTTGGTCACGGCGAAAGACCTCGTGGCGCGGCATTGAAAAAGCAGAGCATTGGTTCGGGTGCGTCTTGATGCCACGTGCCGAGAGTTTTCGGGTAGAACGATGCCAGTACTTGGCTCGAATTGGTTACTCAAATTCACGTTTGAGAAAAAGAAGTGCAATTGGCATACTCACTTCAACCTGTGGATGTTCAGCAGATGTCAAATGCAATTTCATGATTACCGAGAAAAGTGAAGATCGGAGCGGGTTTCCGCGCACTCACTGGAGCCGCTTGGCGGCAGTGAAGGGAGATGTCAGCGCCGAGCGCAGGGAGGCGCTTGATTTTCTCGCACAGCGCTACTGGAAACCCGTGTATCTTTACGTGCGCCAGCGCGGATACGATGAAGAGGAGGCCAAGGACTTGGTCCAGGAGTTCTTCCTGGTTGCCCTGGGCAACGACCTTTTTGCCAAGGCCGACCCGGCCAGGGGACGATTTCGCAACTTTCTACTCAAATCGCTCCAGCATTTTTTGGCTAATGCCCACCGGGATGCTCACGCCAAGAAACGACACCCCAACGAGGGATTCGTGCCAATACATGAAATGGCCTCGGAATCCGGCCCTGTTGTAGTTCCGAAAGATACCAAGACTCCTGATGAAGCGTTTCATCGGAACTGGCTTCGCGAATTGGTTCTGAGGGTGCTGCGGGCGTTGGAGCAAGAATGTGAAATCTCTGGCAAGCAGGCTCATTTTGAGATGTTCTGCCAGCGCTTGGTCGCGCCGGTTCTGGAGGGCAGCCCGGTGCCATCTCTTCAGGACTTGGCGGAAAAGTACGAACTGAACATCAAAGCTGTGGACGGTCGTTTGGTCCGAATTCGGCGTGACTACCAACGCTTGCTGCGCCAGGAGATTCGGCAATATGCGAGTTCCGACGAGGAAGTAGCGGCTGAAATCCAAGATTTATGGCGTTTTATGGCCGAGTAAGGAGTTTGAGGACGAACGCTGTTGTTGCAGTCGATTTTCGCAGCATCCAGAACCTTGATGCTGTCGCGCAGAATCGCGGATTGTTCAGTTTAGTATACGAGTGCGTACAATTCGACGGTTCTGGTTCGGAGATTGAAGCAATTAGCTGAGCAGGCTGCGGGTGTGAATTGACGAAAGGTGAATCATTATGAGTATTGGCTGCAAGATAGGGATACATCATTGGACTGGCTGCAAATGCACGACGTGCGGGAAGGTTAGAGACCAACAGCACGAATGGCAAGCCGACTGTGAGAGGTGTAGCCGGTGCGCTACTGAGCGGAAGGGTGCTCACCAATGGGACGGGTGCAGGTGCACAACTTGTGGGAAGACCCGGGACCAGAACCATGACTGGGCGAAAGACTGCGAGCGATGTAGCAGGTGCGGCGCTGCGCGGAAAGATGCTCACCAATGGGATGGGTGCAGGTGCAGAACTTGTGGGAAGACTCGGGACCATGACTGGGCGAAAGACTGTGAACGGTGTAGCCGATGTGGTGCTGAACGGAAGGACGCTCACCAATGGGACGGGTGCAGGTGCAAGAGCTGTGGGAAAACCCGAGATCAGGACCACGACTGGGTGAGAGACTGCGAACGGTGCAGCAGGTGCAGCGCTACGCGAATGGATGTTCACCAATGGGATGGTTGCAGGTGCAAAAGTTGTGGGAAGACCCGGGATCAGGACCACGACTGGGCGAGAGACTGCGAACGGTGCAGCAGGTGCAGCGCTACGCGAAAGGATGGTCACCAATGGAATGGTTGCAGGTGCATGGTTTGTGGCAAAAACAGAGAACGCGGACACGACTGGGAAAACGGTAAGTGTAGTCGTTGTGGTAAGGTGAGGTCAGGTAAGGTCGTGACAAACATTGACATCATTTTCGGAGAAGGTGGCGTCTCCTATCGAATTGATACCGATGGCGAGTTAATTGCAGAAAAGTTTACAATGATCGCGGCAAGACGCGAACTTATTGGCTGTGGAATTCGGTTCGTGTTTGAGAATATTTGGCTTAATAAAGGAGCAGATTATGATACGACACTGGTCGCGGTTGCTGGAGACCTGTCGGCAAGGTTGTCTCCGCGTTTCTTGATGATTAGCGACATGAACGAGATCGCTGAGGCTCAAAAACGCGATCAATGTACTAACGATGCGGTCAAGAAGATTGCAGCAGGTGGATTTTTGTGTGTTGGCGAAAATCCGATGGCACGTTCAGAGCGTCTAAAAGCGACGCACCTATGAATTCGGTTTGCCTGTCGCTGATCGTTTGGCCGCATGTCGAATGCATAACCTAGATTGCAAAGTAAACCACAATAATTATTGAAGAAGATGAGAGTCGGTTGCACCACAGCCACGCCACCTTTGTCTTGGGAAAAGACAACCTGGAAATGAAGGAACACTATGCCCGTGAGAATTACCTTGAAAGTCTCCCAAGGCGCGTTGAGCGGGCGGGAGTTTGTTTTTGAGGAAACCACCTCCTGCATTGTCGGCCGGGCAAACGATTGCTCGCCACAGTTGCCGACCGACGAGGCACATAAGACAGTTTCACGACATCATTGCCTGCTGGACATCAACCCGCCTGACATTCGTGTTCGCGACTTCGGGAGCTTGAACGGCACCTATGTTAACGGGAAGAAGATCGGCCAGCGCGAAAAGGGCATGTCGCCGGAGCAAGGGGCGAAGATGGCCTTCTGCGATCATGATTTGAGGAACGACGACCAACTTCAGGTTGGCGACACCGTTTTTCGCATTGCGGTGTTGGTGCCGGCACGGTGCACCGATTGTTCAACGGAGATTTCTGAGGAGAAGAAGTTGCAGGCGGAACGGTTACCGGGGGTGTTCCAATGTGAGAGTTGCCGGAAGAAGGCCGATTTAGCCCAGCGCAAAGAACCACCCAAAAAGAACGCCAAAGTTTGCGCCAAGTGCGGACGGGATGTCGCTGCCGAGATAGGTGAGAACCGTCAGGGCGAATACGTCTGCGCTCGCTGCCAGCAGGATCCGCTGAAAATCCTCAAAGGGATGCTCGACAAGGCCAAAGCAGGGGGGGGGGATGCGGAGAGTATTCGCGGTTACAGCATCGAACGGGAATTGGGCCGGGGCGGTATGGGAGCAGTGTATTTGGCGAAACACCAAAGCTCGGGCGAGTTGGTCGCGCTAAAGGTCATGCTGCCCAAAGTAGCGGCTGACCAGCGATCAAAAGAGTCGTTTTTGCGCGAGGTAAGCAACACCAAGGCGCTAAAGCATCGCAACATCGTCGAATTCCGGGAGTCGGGTTGTTCGGGCGGCACGTTCTTTTTCACCCTGGAGTATTGCGCCCAAGGCAGCGTAGACAAGTTGATGCAGAAACGTGGCGGTAAACTCCCGGTCAAAGAAGCGATGGCTATCATCTGCGATGTCCTAGACGGGTTGGAGTATGCACATCATGCGAAAATACCGAATGTGAAGCTCAAGGACGGCAGCTACGCCGAAGGCCACGGATTCGTCCACCGTGACCTCAGCCCGCACAACATCTTGCTAACGGAACTTCGTGGCGCGACGGTAGCGAAGGCGTCGGACTACGGCTTGGGCAAGGCGTTCGACACGGCCGGACTGAGTGGGCACACGCGTACTGGCTCCACCGCAGGCAAGCCCTGGTACATGCCGCGACAGCAGGTCGTGAACTTCAAGTATGCCGGCCCGGAAGTGGATGTCTGGGCGGCCGCCGCGTGCCTCTACAATATGCTAACCGGCGAAACCCCGCGTGACTTCCCCAGAGGCAAGGATGTCTGGCAAGCGGTGCTTGAAAATGAGCCCGTGCCGATCCGCCGCCGTGACCCAAGCATCCCGTCCCGCCTAGCCGAGGTGATTGATAAAGCATTAATTGATCGTCCGGCTATTTCCTTCAAGAGCGCCGCTGAATTGAAGAAAGCGTTACTGGCAGCACTATGAACCTGACTATCAAATATGCTGGTTTGACTGATCAGGGGCGTGTTCGCACGGCAAACGAAGATAACTGGGCTGTCGATTCTGAGCAGGGTTTATTCATCGTTGCAGACGGGATGGGCGGCGAATTCGCCGGGGCGCTGGCCTCAAAAGTGGTGGTGGCAACATTGCCCGGGTTGGTGCGACGATATTTTGGCACAATGGAGGGATTGCCAAAGAACAAGGCCAGGCGGCGAATGGCAAAAGCGTTTGCCACATTGAGCACGCAACTTCGGCAGCAGACAGATAATGAACCTGGGTTAGAGGGGATGGGTTCCACGGCCGTGTGTGCTCTTGTTCGGGATAACCAAGTCTTGGTCGCATATATGGGTGACAGCCGAGCGTATCGGCTGCGAGCAGGCTGGTTGAAACAACTCACCAAGGATCATTCCCTAATCCAATTGCTGCTCGACTCCGGTGAAATCACCTCTGAAGTCGCCGCCACGCACCCGGCCTGCGGACGCCTGACACGCAACGTGGGGATGGAAGGTGAACCGCTGCCACAAGTACGCTTACTGAAGCTTAAGCCCGGGGATCTGCTGCTGCTCTGCACAGATGGTTTGACGGGAATGCTGGATGACCGGCAGATCCAATCAATTTTAAACACCCCCGCGCCCTTGGAAACGCAGTGCCAGCGTCTGATTGACGCTGCCAATCAGTCCGGTGGCAAGGACAATATCACTGTTTTGCTGCTCACTATTGAGGGCCGAGAAAGGAGAGAACATTCGGTTGGCTGCCAAGCAGAATCCGGAGGGATTCAGGGTAGTAAACAGAAGAGCATCGGCCACCGCGCCTCCAGTGATTGCGAGAGTCGCAGCGCCCGACAGTCAACAACAACAAAGAAAACAAGAAAGGTGATAGCAATATGTCAGACATAAAATTAGAGCCTGTAGCAGAGTCACAAGGGCCGAACTGCACTATTAAATTGCTTGGCGTCAAATGGGGACAACTCAAGCTTTTTTTCAACATTGAGAAGGTCGAGGAGGACGCGGATAGCTTGGTTGTGTTTGACGTGCCACCGACCAACTCAGCGTCATCGCCGTCTGGCTGTCTATCGACCACACTCAAGAATAGCTGCGGTTGGAAGGGTGTGAAATTGGTCTGCAATGAACCCGTAAGAATAGTCGGAAATGACGAAGTGTTGTCCATCTTGGCTGGAAAAAGCTCCAACCCCGTCGCCCAAGTTATCCGCGCATCTTCAGAGAAGGTTTCAATGAAGGGGGCTGTTCGAATTGAACAGTAGGTCACTCGTGGGAACACAGAAAACAAAGGAAAGCCCCTGTCCAAAAATTCGCAAAGCCATAAACATCCAACGCTGTCAATTGTATGAAAGTCCAATTATTGAAACAGTGGAATGTGGAACAAGTGGAGCCTGTGGTGGCTATCTCGCCGGATGGTCGGTCGGCAATTGCCAGTTCAGGAATCGGCAAGACCGTCGATCTGATTGAGGTTCCTTCTGGAACCGTAAAGAAACAGTTAAATGGTCACAAAGGTGATGTTAGCTGTCTGGCGATTTCACCTGACGGTCTTATGGCTTTATCAGGCTCGGTGGAGGGAGAAGTTCGTCTCTGGAATCTCGTCGACGGAACTGTTAAGACAAGTTTGACAGGGCATTCTGGTCGGATCACTTCGGTTGAGTTCTGTTCTGATGGGAAAACCATGCTTACCGGAAGTTGGGACAAGACCTGCCGATTGTGGAGTCTGAGTTCCGGGGAATGCATTCACACTTTGCAGGGTCATTCGGCTGAAATATCAGGAGCGTGTGCTGCCCCCAACAAAAACTGGGCCATGACGGTCAGTTTTGATGGCACTGCCCGGCTCTGGGATCTGACCCGGGGTCAATGTGCAGGCCAGTTGAAGCACAACCACAAATTGACCTGCATTTCGGTGAATGCCGAAGGTAGGTGCCTTGTCGGCGACACTGAAGGATGCGTTGGTCTGTCGGAAGCTTCGCCAACAGAGTGGGACATAAAAGGTCCTTTCCAGCGCCCAGTATCGAATGTTGTTTTGTCCGCAGACGGGACAACGGGTTTTGTTGGCCTGGCTGGTGGGCAGCTCTATGCGTTCAATTTCCAGGAAAAGAGAGCCAGTCAACTATTCAAGTTTAGTGGCCGACTCCCTGAGCAACTGCCCTTTGGTTTGAATTTTTCCATGTCACAAGATGAGCGCTATGTAATTGCCGCAAGGGCGTGCTGTGCCGTGCTGGTTGAGTTGTCCAAAAATTGACAATGACCGAGGTGGTGTTTCGAATCTCTTGTATGACGTTAATCCAATATTTCCTTGACGGACATAATGTTAGCTGAACTTAATTTTTCATATGAAAACGAGCTTCACCATCAATCCTCCTCCTGGATCGTCGCTTTTTAAGCTGCTTGGGTGGCAAGGTCGCCCCATCTCTTACAACGGCGAGGTCGTGGGCAGGGCCGACATAGTAGATGTCAAGACAGACGGCAGAGTGGTCATCACAGCCGACCTTGATGCCGCCTATGCAAACAAGCAGTTGGGATATGATTTCGTATTACGTGACTAAGTCGCGGGTTTGAGCAGGCACCGAAGCGACGGCGCGGCGAGTCACGTTGCGAACGTCTCGCGTGAAGATGCCAGAAGCCGGAGCAGCAGTCTCTCTTTGTTGCCCCGCGTACAGCCACCTCCAGGCGCTCGCATTTGAGCCGGAATCTTCTCGGTAATCCCTGTTGACTCCTGGCCGCCCTGTCTCGAAAATATGCGCATGTTTACCCAACATCATTCGGCAACGGTAGAACGTCACGCCTCCGGGGAGTGGTTCAGAGCAGATTCTTATCTGGGTTCGCTAACAAGTGAGTCGACTGTGCTTTGTGTGCTCACGTCATTCATCGGAACGGAGTGGAGGTAGCAAATGTCCAACAACAAACAGTCACTGGTCAAAGGCAGTAAGTGGCGGGATACCGAAACACAGCGGGTTTATACGGTACTATCTTCTGCTAGTGTCGTTGCCACGGGCGCGCAAATGGTTATGTACGCTGACGGTGCGGCAACAATGATGATGCCGGAAGAAAGGTTCCTGAAAATCTGTCAACCTATCTCTCCTCAGTGAGGGCTGGTGCAGGCAGAACATTCGGCGGATGGCGAATGCCCTTGCTTGCGACTCTCGGCACGCAACTGCGCCAGCAGACGCAAAGCGAACCGGGCATGGAGGGGAATGGGCTCAACGGTTGTGTGTGCTTTGGTGCGGGGCGACCAAGTGCTTCTGGCGCACATGGGCGACAGCCGGGCTTGCCGGCTGCGAGCGGGCCGGTTGATGCAACTCAGCAATCTGCACGCGATCAATAGTGGACGATACTGTGGAAGGAAAGCCAAGCTGGCTTGCAGAAGACAAAGGGGGAGAAGCCGGGCAGTGTCTGGATATTTGGCCGCCGCAAATCAGCGTTTAGGTACTATTTTTAGCCCTACTCTGCGGGCAGCCAGGAGTACATTAGTTTCCTCGGTCAGCTCGGCCAAGATCGGCAAGAGGCCAGTGGTCGGCATCAGATTAAGCTGCCGGTCGGTGAATTTCGTAGCACTGGGGCGTCTTGCAACTGAATTTGAACTTCCGGAAGATACGCTTGATCCAGCCCTGTTTTGGTAAGCCAGTCTTAGCCAATTAGTTGGAAATGCTGGTGTGGTTCGCCTTCCCTCAGCGTGAGGCGCTTTAATTTTACTAACAACGTGCGCTTTCGCCGACCACTGTCATCTATGGTTTTCCACGCAGAACTCGTGCCCTAGTCGTGTAGTAAGGGGTATGTGGAATTGGTATCGCACGATCTGGCCGGTTGTTGGGCTGTGGAGGTGTCCTCCGCAGGGGAGGTGGGTGCTGCCGCTGCTGCTGGGCCTCCTGGCTATCGGATTGTTCATGGATAGTTTTCGCGGCGCAGCGCGAATCTGCGGCGAATTCTCCCGTCCAAAGGAGCCATGGAAGGAAGCCGTCGAACACGGGTTGGCCGTCTCGATGAATGCCTTGGAGCGTGAAAATGGAGAGGTCGGCAACTTGCCATTAATGGACATTCGCGGCGCGGTGTTCGATTGGCGAAACCGCGACTGGATTATCTGGGGGGACAAATCGACCAACATTTCAAAAGGGCTTCCCCTGGACGCCTTGCGCCTTTCGATTCGCGCGGCCACTCAGGAATTGGAACCTCCAGGTGTGGACATTCGGCCCAGCAAAGGATCGGCAAGCGAAACGTCAGAACAGAGAGTGACGTATTTCGGAGGTGTGGAATCCACCGTGGTGGGACAGTGGTTCTTCGATTTTGATTATTGGATGAAATCCGCCGCGCTTGGGCAAAGCGCGATTCCCGCGCAGGGAATACTGTCCTATTCGGAAAGATTGGAGCGTGAGACGGATGTGGTGTTCTCGGAATACTTGGGCCAGAGTGAACCCTTGAGTCGCTGTCGTTTCTGGCTAAAGAACGGAACGTTTGTGGCAGTCGAAGACGACTCCGCCCTTGTTTTCAAAAGCACACCGATGCTCGTCTGCGCGGAGCGGATGGACAATCCAGGCCCGGCCCAAGTTAAAGGTGGCGTGGCGGAGATTCGGTTTGCGGAAGATTTGACTACAAACCTGCACAGGTTGCAGGCCGTTGCGCCTGTGCTCGAGATCGAGGAGTTCGCCAAGCTGTTGAGTGCCGTTTCCTGGTTGGTCAAGATTGACCCCTATCGTGATCTCTCCGCATGGCGCAATTCTGCGACGAAACCTGTTGACACCAAGAGTCACGTCGCGACGTTGCGCAAGAACCTCCGCATTCCGTTGCCGGACCAGGCTGATGGGGTTCGCAAGGTTTGTGCGGTAGAGCTGTCTGGGGGGGTCGAGATCGGGTCCAGAACGGATTTTCGCAAGGCGGCAGACACGACTCTTCGAGAGCTCGGCGACGCGATTCTTCTGGCGCGGCCCAGCCAAAAAGAGCCGGTCTGGAGCTTCTCGTTCTTTCCAAGCATAAAACATCAACAAACAAACTGAATTATGAACCCTAAAACATGCACTAAAACGTTTGTCACTTGCAGCGCCGTGATCGTCTTCATGGCCTGCGCTTGTTGCCCATCGCAACTTCTCGCATCTCCGCCGATCCGGCGGGATGTCGAGTTGCATATTCGGCATGCTGTCCAGACGGGGGACTGGAAAGGTCTTGAGTCAGCGGCAACCGAATGGATGCACATTTCTCCCGATCGAGTTGAAGTTGCGCGGTTGCTGGGCTATGTGCTGCTTGCGCAAGGTCGCTCGGCTGAAGCTGAAAAGTATTTTCTCCAATCGGAAGGCCTTGAAACTGTGCGTTCCGCCAAGTCGTTCCCGTTGCATCCAGATGCTGCGGCCATGCAATCTCCAGTGGGCTTGCTGTGGAGTGCTGATTTCGCGGCTCGTAACGGCGACACTCATGCGGCCAGGGAACGCGCTTCCGATGCTCTGGCGCTAGCCCCTTCACTTTCGGTGGCTCGATTGTTTCGCGCCAGTCTTGATGTCCGCGACAATCGCCTCGATTTTGCCCTCGACGACCTAGCCAAGATCAGAGAAGACGACCCGGTTTGGAAAGAGGCTAGGTTGCTTCAAGCCCTTGTCCATCTCTCGCAAGGAAACACAAAAATGGCCGAAGCCGAGTTGCAGCCTCTGATTGAGTCCAATCCTCCCCAGCCTTTGGCACTCAATGCGATGGGAGTAGTCAAGGCGTTGGCGGGAAGGTGGCCCGAGGCAACCGAAGCCTTTGCGCAAGCATTTTCCGCGTCACCACAGTTCGCGGATGCTAAACGCAACTGGCGTCTCGCTCGTGGGGCGGCCGATGCGCCCGGCAGCGTCCTTGCCCTGCGCACGGATGTAATGGAAGCAAATAGACAGGCATTGGACGCTATTCGCCAAGGCAATAGCCATTCGCTGGCGGCAGCCTGGGACACAGCGGCCAGCGACACCATGCGCGATTTGTCACCCTATGCTAAAGGCGCGGGTGCAATCGGAGCCTTGACTAAGAACCCGGCGCTGGCGATTGGAGGAACGTTTTCAGGTGACTTTCTGAACCGGGCAGGTGAGAGGAGCTTACAGAATGCCTCAAGGAATGCTGTGTTGGTCAACCGGGCAGATCAAGACTGGGACCGCAGTATCGGTGAGATTATGCACATCGGTGCGACATTATATCCCGGAAGTCCTCAAGCGCGGGCTTACGAGCAACGGCTGGCTCGCGTGCAGATCAGTCCCGTGGCCTGCAATGACACCACGATCGGAAGATATTCAGAGTTGGAATCTCGTGGCGGCGTCAAGGCTGAACTCACCGAACCGACGCGTGCCAAAGACGGCAGTATCGTGTTTTCCAGTGCAGATTCCTCGCTTGAGGCTTTGGTTGTCGCATACCCGATCTTCATCGCCAGATAGCGAACAAAAGAGGCTGGCAAATTAGTCCGGCTTTCGTAGTCTTTGCTGCAATAATCTCAAACATGAATCAGAGGGCAGATTCGATTAGAAGCTCTTGGCGGCAGGAAATCCGCCCCTGTTCGAACGTCCTTGTGCTCGTAAATGTCGTTGCGTTTCTCGGGTTTGCATTTTTGAACTTATCGGAACTGTTTGCCTGGCAGCGGACGTGGGAGCTGTTCGGTTTGTCCAGAACAGGGGTTGTGGATCACTGGCGCTTCTGGCAATTCATCAGCAGCCCTTTCGTCCACGGGGGGCTCACGCATCTTGCCTTCAACATGCTGGCGCTGTGGATGCTGGGTCCGGATGTGGAAAATGCGCTTGGGCGCGTTCGCTTTCTGCTCTTTTGCCTCTCCTGCGCGCTCGTTTCCGAGTTTGGTTTTCTGCTGCTGGCCGGGAACCGGGGCGCAATCCTTATTGGATGGTCGGGTGTCATTTTCGGCATCCTGGCCGCCCAAGCCGTGCTCCGACCAGACAGCCGCCTGCTGCTGTTCGGTGTGTTTCCGTTGAAAATGAGGCACGCGGTATTTCTGCTCGGAGCGATGGAGTTGTATTTCACCTTGGATGCGACTCGTAGGAGCGGCACTGCTCATTTGGCCCATGTGTTCGGTGCATTAGGGGGCTGTGCCTGGATGTTTATTCTTCGTCGCCTCGCGGACCAAAGAGCGAAACGACCGCCTGTTGCCAAGCGAGTGCCCCTGCCACGCCCCCGTTTTCGCCCGGATCGCTCGGACATTCCGCACGAATTGTGAAGAGAATAATTGACGCTTATGAATGATTCCACCAACCACACTCAGTCAGCGGTGACGAACGCTGACATTGAGGATACACAGGCAGCGCAGGGCTCGGCAAAAGGGAATATGTCAGACGCTCAAAGCGCAGATGTTCTGCGCAGCATTTCTGCTCCGACCGGTCAGTAAACGGCTGTTGAGCGCAACGTGAACAACAAAATAGTCACATAAGACCGAGAGCCGACTATGAATATCGGATGCATGATTGGGCTACATACCTGGAACGGCTGCAAGTGTGGCAACTGCGGTAAGACCAGAGATCGGGAACATGACTGGAGCAAGGACTGCGAGCGATGCAGCCGATGCGGTGCCACCAGATCAAATACGCATAGATGGGTGGGCTGTTCCTGTGCGACATGCGGAAAGACACGGGACCAAGATCACAACTGGAAAACAAATTGCGAGCGCTGTGCCACCTGCGGTCGCACACGTTCTGAATCGCATGACTGGAAGACCAACTGCGAACTCTGCGCGAACTGTGGATCAACTCGCCAAGATGCTCACAATTGGACTGAAGACTGCGAACGTTGCAGCACCTGCGGAGCAACCCGCAAGGATGCCCATGACTGGACGAAGGACTGCGATCGTTGCAGTCGATGCGGTTCTACCCGTTCTAGCGAACACCAGTGGGGCGGATGCAAGTGCAGTCTCTGCGGTAGGACGCGGGACCCGGAACACCCAGACCACGACTGGAATGCCAATTGCGAGGGCTGTAGCCTGTGTGGCGCGATACGAACCGGGCGGCATCAGTGGGATGGCTGCAAATGCAGCATTTGCGGGACAATCAGAAATCGCGAGCATGTCTGGAAGGATCATGTATGCACACGCTGTGGCACGACCTTGAATCGGAGCGAGATTTTGGCACTTGAGGAGGAAGAACAGTTCAAGCAACTACGCCTTGCGTCAGGGCAGGATTCCAATACGGGCTTTGCGAATACTCTGGTGTGCTTCAGGAGGCTCTTTGATATCTACACTGGAATGCTCAAGCTGAATGCAAAAGACAAGTATGCACTGAAACAAGTTTATCGTCTGTGTTGTCAGTGGGAGCCTGTATTTAGCAGTAAACAGGAAAAGGAGAATCTCCATAAGTTCTACGGTAACGTGTCCTGTGAAATGAAATTCAAGGATCCTGACTGGTTCAGAGCGCTAAGGGTCATGGCAGTAATCTACCCAGACTACACCAGCGAGCATATACGACGACCAGCTGCTGAGAACACATATTCAATAATCTACAGTGAATGCAAGCAAATGGCGGCCTATGCGCTAGAATATTATCGAGAAACGGAAAGGGGTCTGGAAGCGGCATGCCTCTTCGCGGACAACGCGCTCTGGAAGCTAGGAAAGAGTAGCGAAGCTAGCAGCCAACAAATATACGCACGCGAAGCTATTCAAGGCTTTAACACCGCGTTGAAAATAATATGTGGCAACGAGGACAAAAAACTCGATGCACTCGTTGGCTTGTGGGCTCTCACGGGAGAAAAAGAGCATATCGACCGCGCCATACTCATCAACGCGGAAGAGGTTTATCGAGCAACTTTTGGCCGGGTCGGCAAGGCCCCGCCTGGAGGTGCCGTGAGAGAAGGCAAATTGAAGCTGCAATGAAACTCTCACCCTCCATTGATTTGATTTGGCGACTGGCTGCCGATGAGATGGCCGCCGGCGAATTTAGCGAAATTCAACCTGAACACTTCGCAATGGCCATGCTGAAATTCGCTGAGGTGTCAGTCAAGACGCCTGAAGAGTCCGGTGAACAAGCTGAGATCGCCAAGGTACTCTCTGAAGAAACGCAGTTGATTCGAGAGGCGCTGCAGAAGTGTGGCATCGAGGGCACGAGTGCCCGCCGCAAGTTGCGAAAGCAACTCGGAAAAGGTGACGCGCCCCACAAGGGCGCAAAGATCCACCGTTCCGCAGCGAGCCGGACGCTGTTCGAGTCAGCAGCCGCACTGGCATCAGAATCCGGCAGCGCGACGCTTACTCCGCTGCACCTTCTCACGGCGCTGGTGCAGTCGCCAACGCCAGCCATCGCCCAGGCTGTTTTGGGCAAGGCTCAAACACCACCGCCTCTCGCAGCTTTGCCACTTCTCGAAAAGCACGGTCGGGATTTGGTGAGACAGGCTGCGGACGGCAAGATCCGGGTACAAAGGGGAAGAGAAGCCCAATGCAAGGCGGTGACTCAGGTGCTTCAACTCAAAGAGCGGAAGAGTGTGTTGTTGGTAAGTAACAGTGACGAACTCGTCGTTGACCTTGCCAATACGCTTGCCGGTGTGATTGCGGCAACGAACGCTCCGGCAGAACTGAAGAATAGACGATTCATAGACATCGCTGAAAAGAGTCGCCTTGATGAGTTGAAGGGAATGCGCCCTTCACGAGAGGAAGAGGCGGAGGAACTGGAAAGGATGCGGCAATTGCTGGCCGAAGCGGCGGCTCATCCTGAAGTCATCCTATTGGTCCCGGCGGTGCGGACTGGACCGAAAGAAGTGAGTGGAGCGAGATGGTCCAATTTGCTTCAGGAAGCGCTGGCGAAGGGAAAGGTGCAGTTCATTTGCCGAGTCGCACCAAAGGTGTTCACGGAATGTCTCCGCAAAGACCCGATTTGGAAGAAGCACACTCGGGCCGTCTGGCTTGAACAATTAAAGCAAGGCAGCGTGCCAAGAGAATTGTGAGGAAGCATGTTTACCGACAAAGCACAAACCATCATTGATCTGGCTAAGGATTTCGCCCACACCACGGGAGCAAAGGAGTTGAACCTCACGGCGCTCGCGCTGGCCATGAGCCGCCACATCGAAGGGAGTATTCTTCTGGCGGAGTGTGTGGGCATGACCCCGGAAAAACTGCGGGCCGTACTGCCTGCCACTGGTGAACCGGCTCGGTGCCCGACCAAGTTGCCTGTGGTAGAGCCAGTCCGCGCTCTCCTTCAGGCTGCAAAGGAACTCGCCCAGGAGGTGCCGGATCGCTCGCACCCTGGGCTGGTCGATCTGCACCATCTGGCGTGCGCGCTCGCAATGTCACGCGAGGTGTGCGCCATGTTGAACACAACACCGCTTGCGAAGGAAGACGCGATCGCCCGCCTCAATAGCTGGTGCATCGAGGAGGCACTGAATCCCAGGCTGGAGGAGTTGACCGCACGGCTGCGAATTTTGCGGGCGGATTTGTCCGCGAAAGTTTTCGGCCAAGACCATGCGGTGCAGGCTTTCGTTGAAGGTCTTTTCAACGCAGAAGTCGTGGCTGCTTCTGACCAGCAGCGAAAAGCCCCGCGGGCAGTGTTTGTATTCGCCGGGCCGCCGGGCGTGGGTAAAACATTCTTGGCTGAATTGGGCGCTTCGCACTTGAACCGTCCGTTCAAGCGGTTCGACATGAGCGCATACTCCGACCATCAACAGCACAACGGCTTGGTCGGTTTTGAGGAGAGTTACAAGGGTGCGCAGCCAGGTGCGCTCACCGGGTTCGTGGAGAAGAATCCAAACGCCGTGTTGCTCTTCGACGAGATTGAGAAGGCCCACCTGAACACAATCCAGCTCTTCCTCCAGATTCTCGACGCCGGCCGGTTGGAGGACAAATTCCTCAAGCGCGACATCAGCTTCTCGGACACGACGATCATCTTCACCACTAACGCCGGGAGGAAGCTCTACGACCACTCCAGCGACAATGGCGTGCGTAGCGCCAATGCGGCGTTCCATCGCAAGACCATCTTGGACGCGCTGGAAAACGAGACGGACCCGCGGACGAGCAAGCCGTTCTTCCCGCAAGCCATCTGCTCCCGCATGGCCACGGGCTACCCGGTGCTGTTCAATCATCTACGGGTGAATGAGCTGGAGCGTGTGGTGCAGGCGGAATTGGGCCGTGTAACAGGTTTGCTGGAGCGCCAATACCGCAAGCAGGTGAAGTTACATGAACTGCTGCCCATGTGCCTGGTCCTGCGTGAAGGGGCGCGAGCCGATGCCCGCATGTTGCGATCCCAGGCGGAGACGTTCCTCAAGACGGAGCTGTTCAAGTTCTGCCAGTTGTTCAACACAGACCGACTGGAAGAGGTTTGGGAAAAGGTGGACGGCTTACAGGTGGAACTGGGTGAGCGCATCGAGAGCTTTCAGCCAGAGATCCGCTCGTTGTTTGAAGCGGGCGAACGGCCGCGGGTCTTGTTGGTAGCGGGCGAGGACGTAGCAGAACTTTACCGGGAATCGGTGAAAGATGTGGTTTGGCGTGTTGCCAAGAGCGCCCCGGATGTGATGCAAGTGTTGGCGGACGAGGAAGTGGACATGGTGTTATTAGACTTGTCTCTGGGCAGCGATCTTGGGCAGCAATCCCAAACGATGCAACAGTTCGATCATATTCCGGCTGGCGCTCGCGGGTTGGATCAGGGACAGGAAATTTTGCGCCAGATTCGTGAGCGGCTCCCAGCCATGCCGGTTTACCTTCTTGCGTTGGCGGAAACTGAAGAATCCGGTACTGGCACAGTGGACGACGAAGTGTTCCTGGCTTGCGCCCAATCCGGTGGTGCCAGAGGGGTGATCACAAGTCGTTTCATTGATGGCATGGTCAAAGGCTGGTCAAAGCAGAGGGATGAGTTTGTGTCGCGTTTGATGGAGATCGCCCGCCGTTTGCACCGGGAGAAAGCCGCCGCGCGCCTCGCGCAGGAACGCAGGGTGCTCGGTTTCGATACCGTGCCGCATGTGGATGCTGCCCAACGGAAAATCAGCATCCGCCTGCGGAACCTCCGCCTCACTCGCGCCATTGCGGCTGCCGATGCCGGCGAGATTCTGGAAGAGGTTGAGCGGCCTCGCACACGCTTCGATGAGGTCATCGGCGCCGACGCGGCCAAAGAGGAACTGAAGTTTTTCATTGATTTCCTAAAGAACCCACGCCGGTTTGCGGCGCTGGGGCTCAAGCCGCCCAAAGGCGTGTTGCTCCACGGCCCGCCGGGCACTGGCAAGACCATGCTGGCACGGGCAATGGCTGCCGAATCCAATGTGGCCTTCCTCCCGGTTTCGGCCACCAACTTTGTAACCATCTGGCAAGGCAGCGGCCCTCAAAATATACGGGACCTCTTTGCCCGCGCGCGCCGCTACGCGCCGGCGATCATCTTCATGGATGAAATAGACGCTATTGGCAAAGTGCGCACGGGTGGCGTTAGTGGTCAAGCCGAGGAAAACACCCTCAACGCGCTCCTCACAGAGATGGACGGTTTCAGCGGACCGTCTCCGGATCGGCCCGTCTTCGTGCTGGCGGCGACTAACTTTAGTGTCCAGACCGAAGACCAGGAGACGCCCGACCGGCGTTCACGGGCGCTTGATCCAGCTTTGGTCCGCCGCTTCTCGCGAACGATCCTGGTAGACCTGCCGGACAAGACGGCCCGCCAGAAATATTTCGCCCTGCGGTTGGCTACTGTGAAAGGGCCGGCTATAGCCGAATCCGTGATCGAACTCTTGGCAGAAAAATCCACTGGCATGAGCATCGCCAATTTGGAGCAGGTCATTGAGACGGCTGGACGCAATGCCCTTCAAAAGAACCAGGAATTGAGCGGGGACCTGTTGGTTGAAGCGCTCGATACCGCCCGCGAAGGCGAAGCCAAGGAATGGTCGCCAGAATTTCTGGAAAGCACGGCGCGGCACGAAGCCGGGCACACAATCATGTATTGGCTTTCCGGGTGGTATTCGCCCGAAGTCTCCATCGTCGCCCGAGCCGATCATGGTGGCGGCATGAGACACAGCGAAGAGGAATGTCGGCGGGAGTGCAGAACGCGCGAAGAGATGCTTGCTGGTATCCGTACCAGTTTGGCAGGCCGAGCGGCCGAGATTCTTTACTATGGCAAAGAACAAGGCTTGAACACTGGAGCGTCCTCCGATTTAGATAAGGCCACTCGAACCGCTCGCGCCATGATTTGCCTTTACGGCATGGAAGAAGACTTCGGCCTGGTCGCAACACCGGAGCTTTTCAAATATGCCGAAGCCGTGAGCAGCCCCCTTTATCAGCATGTCAGTGAAGCCGCGAACAAAATACTGAAGGAGCAAATGGACAAGACGTTGCAGTTGCTTAAGGAAAACCGACCCCATCTCGACGCGGTGTCCAAAGCCCTGCTGAAGAAGAACCGGCTTTACCGGAAAGACCTGGAGGAGTTGCTCCCAGCCTATGGGACGCTGCCGGATCGAGAGAAATAACAATTGCCACGCAGAATTCACCATAAAACCGGTAAGTAATCAGCAGCACCTAACCATTAATTGCGTCAACAAACAAATAAGCACTATGAAAACAATGATCGTAAGAGGCAGCAAGGTAAGAATCACAAACCATGAATCGTTGAATGGCAAAACAGCGGAAGTTCACGATTTTGTGGAGAAGGGCAAGGATCTATTTATCGCTGTACGAATTGAGGGAAGTGACACTGACATCTATCTAAGCATGGATCAAATAGAAGTCTGACATTTTCCGTCAAACATACGCAACGGGGCAGAAAGTCTGGCACGCGATGAAAAGTTGAAAACAAACAACAATAACAGAAAGGAAAAACACAAGTTATGTCATGGATGAGGCTCGACAGAATAGCAGCGCCGGAAGGTGATCGTTGCACTGTTACTCTAGCTAACGTGGAGTGGGACCTTATTAAACTGTATGCTCCTATCGACAAACTCGCTGAAGACTCGGGTGGAGTGCTTGTAATTGACGTGCCTCTGACCAACTCGACGAAGCCCCCTGGCTTGCTCGGAGTGGAACTCAAGAATGAACGCGGATGGAAAGGACTGAAATTGCTTTGCCGTGAGCGCGTCCTGTTATTTGGGAATGACCAAAGCCTGTTGATCACCGCCGGGCCGCAATCGACTCAGGTTGTTCAAGTGTTCCGCGCCTCCTCAGCAACAACATCAATGAAGGACTCAGTTCGCATCGAAGAACAAATGTGAGAATCGTAACAAGATAGAAATCACAGAGGATAAATATGAGTATTAGCAATTTGTCCGCCCTAGCAGCCTGTTGAAATATTCGCTTCGTAAGGTTGAATAAAATGTTGGCACAGAGTGTCTGACAAGCAATGTTTTGCGAGAAACAAAAGGCAGCGCAGGCTGAGTTCTGGGTCCCCACGCACCAATTGTCCAAGTCTCCGAAGGCGACTTTCTATTCCAAGCTGGATGAGACCTTGGAGAGCTTTGGTTTTGCAGAGAAGGTGCGCCAACTGTGTGCCCCCGCCTACAAGCAGACCAACGTTGGCCGTCCGGGAATCGATCCGGTGGTGTATTTAAAGATGACCATGGTTGGGTTCTTCGAAGACCTTCCCAGCGAGCGGGCCATTGCAGCGCGGTGTGCCGATTCCATCGCCATTCGCCGGTTCCTGAACTACGAACTGGATGAGAACACTCCCGATCACTCCAGTTTGACCATCATCCGACAACGCCTGGGTTTGGAGGTTTACCAAAAGGTTTTCACGCTCTGCCTACAGGCGTTGCAGGAGCATGGGTTGCTGCGGGGCAAGCATCTGGGGATCGACTCTTCGGTGATGGAGGCCAACGCGTCGTTGCGGGCTTTGGTGAACCGAAACACCGCCGAGCAGTATTGGGATTATGTGAAGCGCCTGGCCGCGGCGCAGGGCATTGAGCCGGAAGATGCGGCGGCAGTGCGGAAGTTTGATCGTCAGCGCCCGGGTAAAGGCAGCAACCAGGAGTGGGAGAACCCGCACGACCCGGATGCCAAGATTGGGCCGAAGAAGCACGGTGGAACAGACATGATCTACAAACCCGAGACGGTGGTGGATTTGGATACGGGAGCCGTCGTGCAAGCGGAAGTGCAGTCGGGCGATCACGCGGACCACCAGGGGCTGGCGACCACGATTTTGACGGCACAGCAGAGCATGAACGAAGCTCGCGGCGAGCCGACCGATATTCTGACCGTTGAGACCGTCACTGCGGACAAGGGCTACTACGCCGTGGAAGAGTTACAAGCCCTACAGCAGGAAGAGATCAGGACCGTGATCGCGGACCCGGTCGCAAAGCGTCGGTTCGACAAGCTTCAGCCCGAGCAGCGGCAGGCCGTGCAGGCGGCCGTGCGGAGCACCCGCAGCAAGTATGGCAAAGCTTTGCTGCGTCGGCGCGGCATGCACATCGAACGGAGCTTTGCCCATATTTTGGATTGCGGTGGGATGAGACGGGCGACGCTGCGCGGGTGGGAGAACTTGAACAAGCGCTTCAAACTCGCGGCGGCGTTCTACAACCTATCCCAGCTGATGCGGAAGCTCTTCGGATTTGGGACACCAAAGCAGTTGGCGGCCCTGGCGAGGGCCGTTTTATCCCTTTTCAGCCACTTACTCTCTTGGGCTGCCACCGTAACAAGCGACCTCGTCGCTCAATTGCTGATTGGAAGTTCAAAAACATCCAACGACATCCTTGGGCCGCTCACGGTATGGCGTGTGAAATTTCGGGGTTCTTCAACAGGCTGCTAGAAGCAAAGGTAGAGAGAGGCTCTGCGGATCTCGCATGCTTCGCGCGCCGTGAGATAATGCTCCTTCGCATGGGTGACGATCCGAGACAATCACGCTGGTCCGCACCGCCGGGCTTCCAGTTCCTGTTGATCCAAGTCCGACTCGACAAAACTGAGTTTATTTTTGATGCAGCCTCCTCCACTGTCATTATGGCGTCCGGTGTCGAGGTAAACCCTTTTGGTGCAGTTTTCATGGGTGGTGAGGTAAATGGCGAACCGGTCGTCGCAGCCACCTTCAATGCAGGTGCCCGTTTTGAACCCCCAAGGATTCCTAACCAGTTTGGATCGGTTGCGGTTGTGCCCACAGGTGATGTTCCTCGCTTCTTGTGCACAAACGAAAAGGTCTATCGACTGGCTCCGCTTGGGCAGCCGGTGCCACTATTGCCGCAATACGAAAATATGTCATTTCTCACCGATATCAGCTTCCATTCCGATCTTGTGGATGCTGATCGGGTAGGCGCTCTCGACGGTTGGGATGTATACGATGTCCCAATTGGGAAGCCAGGACTCCTCGCAAAGCGAAAAATGGAAGATCAATTTTACGCCGTCTTTCGAATTAGTCACGCGCTTTTCCGTGAAAGCGCCACTCTCGAAACTACATCCATCGTCGGAAAGGGCAGAAGTGGTCGAACACACGCTGTAAAGGGACTTCTTGTGTGGGTGGGTAGCAATGGTCTCCCGCCCCACATGCAAGGAAACCAGTCGCTGGCAGGACGATTCGGCATGGGGCCGGCTGGGCTGCGAACGCTCTTCGGCGGTCTTAACTTTGCGCCTAGAAATTCTTATGTTGGGCCGTATACTACAGCCGGACTTAAGTCATCGAAACTCGTTCTGGAGCTCGATTCTTCGGCCTTTGAAGACATTATTGACGTTGATGTCACCACGGGATTTGTGCTCAAACCGCTTTCTTGATGGCTGAAGAAGACCACAATTGGAAACAAGCAAGAAAGGAAAAATGACCGAGACAGAGACATTGCGTGATCTATTCAATAGATGCGATGTGGCGCTCGCAAAGTATCCTATTAAGCCCTACTCTTTCGCAACCGCATGTCTCCAGCTTGCTGAACTCGGCGACTATGAGACGTGCGAGGATGTTATTGGCCAATGTGAAACTAGTGCCAAAGCTTTAGACGAGCTGGCCCACCTCATTGAATGCGAACAGTTTATGCAGGTGGTCATTCTTCTTCTGTTGAGTAAGAGATGTCGAGATAGGAATGGCCTGGTTAAGCGCGTACTGATGGTGTGCGAGCATTTCACACACCTTGTCTGGCAGCATGGGGTTTTCGAGCCGCGATGCGCAGAAGACTTCACGAACATACGCTCTGTACAAAAGACGGTCGAAAGAATGCTTCCCGCCGAACACATATCTCAGGAGATAGCCGAATGGTATGCTCTGCGGAAGAATCAACCCAAGCACGGCCCGTTTACTCTGAACGCACTAGCCGAGTTTCTGAAGCTGTCGGACAACAAAAACGCGTACAAAGTCAAGTATGGTGCGAAAGGACAGTGGGTGCCTTATGCGACCGCTCAACTGTTTTACCAGGAGCTGCGGCCATTAAATAGTTAGCAACAAATGACCTTGACTCAGCAATACTTTCGTCAGCAACGGAAAAGGGGTGTGTTGCTGTTGAACGGAGCAAACCAATACCCCGTGGAAACATAAAAGCATGAACAACTGCGAAAACGAAACAGCAGTCATCAACACAAAGAAGTTAGACGAAAGCACTTTGGTAGACAAAGATGGTAGAATTATAGGACTCTGGTTCAAGACTCGGGAAGAGGCGACCAACGCCGATTTGATGGCGGGGATAATGGTCCTACATCAAATGATGGGGAGAACAATCGAGCAGTCCGACTTCGATGCATGTCGCAAGGGCGTATGTATGATCACGCCCAAGGATGGTGGCTACGGAGTCTTTTTTCCGTCCGCCAAGTAACAGATGGCGCAACTGATGTGGAACAAAGATCAGATGTGACTGTAGGCCAAATGAATGCCGAGCTAATTCGTGCGAGCTGGGGGCAGCTCATACATTGCCGAGGGGCAAATGTCGGAGGGGAATGTGATGTTCCAGCGCAGAATTCATCGGCGGACAGGTAAGTAACGACTGTAGTGAGAAACCGAAAGGTGAAGCAAAACACAAATGAACAAACAGAGAATTACAAAATAGGAAAGGAAATAGTAATGAGTGCGGAGCAAATAAAGGACATGGACGCAATCTCGGACGCTGAGATACAGTCGATTCTCGAATCGGCAAACCTGGGAATCCCTGAAAAGCGAGTGGTTTTCGACTATGGCGGCAAGAGTGACCGGCTACTGGAGGTGGTTAGAAAAGAGACGTCATGCGCACTCTGTGGGAAACTGCCCTGCGGGGACGACATATCAATGGTATTGGCGACCGGTCGCAACAATGGCAAAACAATGATGGTTCAAGGCGTATGCAAAGAGTGCCAGCCCTCAACCAACGGGCAAAGCGAGCTTAAACTCCATTATCGAAGCTATTTGGCGATGCACAAATTGCAACCGCGGATTTTGGTGGTTGAAGACGGCGTGGCAACGCCGCATGGCGCACCTTTGCCGGTGAATACGCAAAATCCTTAGAGCGTGTCTGAAAAGTAAGTGAACCCATACAACTCAAGCGAGGCGACGGAGTTGAATGCGAATCATCGCCAGATGAATCCACGATTCAGCACTGGCTTCCGTGCGTTCGTAATCCCGCACCAGTCGGCGATGGCGCATCAGCCAGCCGAACGTGCGCTCGACGATCCACCGGCGCGGCAACACCTCGAAGCCGGTGCTGGCAGCCGGGCGCTTGACGACCTCGACTTCCAGCTTGGGCCAATGGGCGCGCACCCATCCGGCAAAGTTTTCGCCACTGTAGCCGCCGTCGACCCAGAGCTTGCGCAGCCGTTTGAACCAACCGCCGACTTGGCGGAGCACCTGTTGCGCCCCATCCCGCTCCGGACAGTCCGCCGGGGTCACAATCACCCCAAGCACCAGACCCAAAGTGTCCACCAAGAGATGGCGCTTTCGCCCCTTGATCTGCTTGCCGGCGTCGTAGCCGACCGCGCCGCCGTGCCCGTCGGACTTGACGCTTTGGCTGTCCAAGATGGCGGCGCTCGGCTGCCGGTCGCGCCCTTCGTCCACGCGCACGCAGATGCGCAAGGCGTCGTTGAGGACCGCCCAAGTATCATCCCGGCTCCAGGCGCGGAAGACGTGATAAACGGTTTTCCAAGGCGGGAAGTTTTTCGGCAGCAGGCGCCACGGGTTGCCGCCTTTGAGCACATAGAGGATGGCGTTGAGCACGACGCGGCGGTCGGTTGGCGGGCGACCGAATTGCTTGGCTTTAGGGAGCATGGGTTTCAGATAGTCCCATTGGGCATCGGTCAGATCGGTTTCGAAGGAGGCGTTTTGCATCGCCCCGACGCCGGCTGCGCCGAAAATGGGGTCGAACCCAAGCACACCCCATGTCAAACTGATTCATCACTTTCCCAAAGTTTTTCTGCGCCTCCCCACTCGCTGGGTGAGGTGTCGTTCTCAGTCGAACTCACTTTTCAGACACGGTCTTAGTAGGCGCAGATGAAGATTATTCACCAAGAGTAAGTCAACAATAACGACAATCACATGCAACAGCGCGATCAAAAGGACTGAACAATGCACCTTGACACAATTCCATTTGAACCGAACAGCTCATATATTGCCGAGGGACAAATGTCGATGGGCGGCGCGATGGGCGCGACGATTACAAACTACAAGATATCGATCGAGACGGACGAAGTTGGCCGAGTCCGCACGTTCAAAGATGGCGGCCCGGCATCTAATCCAAGCCTTGCCGATATCTGGAACTATCTCAAGATCAAGAACGTGCAGACAGGAAAGACTTGGGACCTGCGATTGCACACGTCTGTGTTGAAAGCTTCAGTTGACATGGCCAAGCAAGCGCTGGCTGAAGGGGCAGATGTCAATCTTCGCATCAAGCAAGGGTCAACCGCTCTGCATTGGGCGGCGGCCAAAGGGCGGGAGGAAATCGTTCAGTTGCTGATTGATCACGGCGCGGATGTGAATGCCGTGGATGAACTGGGCTGGACACCGGCCTTCCTGGCGTCCAATTCAGGGTTTGGCGCAATAGCCCAATTACTGGTTAAATGCGGAGCCAAAACCCGAGCGATGGTGAACGGCCGGGAAGCTGAGCTTTTCACACCAGGGCAAGAACCGAATGACCAACTGATTGAAGCTGTGGAGGCTGGTGATCTCGAAGCGGCAAGAACCGCGATTGGAGTTGGGGCCGACGTAAACTGTGTGTCAGGTGACGGCTGGGCACCGTTGCTTTCCGCTGTAAAGCAAGATCCTCGTCTGACCGAATTGCTCTTGGCCAACGGGGCAGACCCGAACGTGGCATCGGATCGTGGGTATACGCCGCTCATGCGGGCTGCCGGTCTCGGCAAGCTGGAAGTCGTGCGTCTTCTCCTCGCGGCGGGAGCGGACAAACAAATGCGCGATTGCGACGGCAAGACAGCGAGCCAGCTTGCATTGGAGATGCGTCAGTTCCAGTGCGCGGAAATGCTAAAGGCAACAAGTGTGCAAGAACAGCAGGACACCGTGGCGGTGGCATTTGATGACGGAGAGCGCAAACTGCTTGGGGAGTGTGGAGAGGCGTTAGGAACTGCCATTAAAGAGGTGGATGTCACGTTTACAGATGGATCTCTTCTCAATAACGTGCCGGTTGGAAATGGCTCGATGCTTATCCCAAAGGGTTACGCTGAGAAGTCCATTAAATGGATTAGTATCCCGATCGAGCAAGGCGTTCAGGTGCGTAATAAGGGTTACGCCGCGCGATCCGACCGTTCGAAGAACAGCATAGAGTTGGGGACTACGATGATGAATTGGATGATGCAGCAGTTGAAGGACAGTCAAGAATAGCGAGCGACTTGGAGGACTAAAAAAGGGTAACCAACATGAACGAACATCAAGATACTGTTGAGCGTAGCCGTCCAAACGACGCGGAAATGTTATTTCAAAAGGGGGAAACCATCTTCAAAGGACGGGGAGATGCAATAAACGTCGGGGAAGCGATTGACTGGTGGCGGCAGGCCGCCGAGCTGAATCACGCAGGCGCCCAACACCGGATTGGCAGTCTCTATATCGAGGGGATAACGGTGCGGAAAGACGCTCAAGAAGCGGCGAAGTGGTTTCGAAAGGCAGCCGAGCAAAGCCATGCACAGGCTCAACACGATTTGGGTGAGTGTTACCGCACAGGTTCTGGGGTTCCGCAGGACTACAACGAAATGCTCAAGTGGTTTCGAATGGCCGCGGAGCAAAACCATGGTGGTTCTCAGTATGATTTGGCACTGTGCTATGATCGGGGGCTAGGTGTGCCGAAGGAAATGGCGGAGGCTGTGAAGTGGTTTCGAAGAGCAGCCGAGCAAGGCCATGCACGGGCTCAACACTCTCTGGGGGACTGTTACCGCACAGGCTCTGGGGTTCGGCAGGACCACAACGAAATGATCAAGTGGTTACGAATGGCTGCCGAGCAGAATGACAGCACTTCACAATATGATTTGGGCCTCTCGTATGTTCTTGGATTAGGTGTGTCGAAGGATGGGGCGCAAGCGCGCGTCTGGTGGCTTAAGGCCGCCGAACAAAATCATGCACCCGCCGAAAACGGCATCGGCAATCTCTATGCAACCGGCGACGGGGTTCCCCAAGACTACGTGGAAGCAGCCAAGTGGTTTCGCAGGGCTGCTGAACGAAATAACGCGCGGGCGCAATGCTCTCTGGCTGTGCTCTACTACAATGGCCAGGGAGTTGGGAAGGACGAGACTGAAGCTTATAAGTGGGCGCATCTGGCGGCGACGCAGGGGGACGAGGAAGGGAAGAACCTCAAAGGGCAACTCGATTCGATAATGACTGCCGAGCGGATTGCGGAGGGACAGAGGCGTGCGCGGGTGTTCGTCCCTAGCCAACGATAGCCTGTGTTTGCCCACTGCGCGAAAGTGGGAGGATTAGAGATGAGGAGCATGTTTAGAAGGACGATCGCGAGTGTTGCGGTCGGTGTGGTGTGGCGTCGTGCGGAACGATGGGTAGCAGTGGGCAAGAGAAGATGATGACAACATACAGTTTATGAAATGAAAGAGTCCATATGAGTAGAATAAATGATCCCGGCACCATGTCAGATGCAGAGTGTCGGTGGTTCTTTGATAGCGAAGTGGGTCCGCAGTACACCGGGCTCCGCGAGATCGTCGAAAAGGACCCACTGACTCTTGCAGTCTCATCTACCGTAGGAGGACAAGATCCGAGGTGGTACGATCAATGTCTAAGACTAGCGGGACAAGGCGATTGCTGTCTGTGCGGAAAGCATCCATGTGGTGACACCGCCACAAAGGCGTTGATCAGCTTCGAACCCTCGGTAGGTGAGATGATTTGGGGAATCTGTGCGGAGTGCAAGGCTTCAACCGTTGGGCAGAGCAAGGAAAGGGTATTGTATCGTGCTTGGTATGCCCAGTTCGAAAAGAAAATACGCCCTGAACATCGCGGGGTTATGCATGGTAACTTCGTTGTTGGCAAGGAGGGTCTGCCATAGGCCAGCGAGTATAGGGTCTAGGGCGCGGGTTTGCTACCCAGGTGGGCGAACGCACTGTTGCGCGCCGGACTCAGCGAGGCCGTTGAATCAAAGGCAGGAATGCGCGGTTGTGTCAGAAGGCCACCGAGGGTGTATGCGACGGGAATGCCTTAGTTGGACCGCGCTATCGTTTTTGGAATGAGCGAGCCCGAGAGCAAATCTGAAGCGTCGGATCCCACTTGGCAGGTTGGCGACGTGATTCTTGGCACTTATGTTTTGAGGTCGATTCGTGAAGGTGCCGAGCCTCACTACGCCGAAGGGGGCATGGGGCGTGTGTATCGAGTGTTGCACAGCGGCTGGGCTATGGATTTGGCAGCCAAGGTGCCGCACGGGGAATCGGTCCGCGATACGCGAGCACGGCAGGTGTTCATTGACGAATGCCAAACGTGGGTCACGCTTGCCCTCCATCCCCACGTTGTGACGTGCTACTACGTCCGGCGTGTGGACGATATTCCCGTCATATTCGCCGAGTTTGTTGAGGGGGGTAGCCTGAAGGAGTGGATTGACAGCCGGAAGTTGTACAAGAGTGGATCCCAAGAGGCACTCAAGCGGATTCTCGATATTGCAATCCAAGCCGCGTGGGGGCTTCACCATGCGCACCAGCAGGGCCTGGTCCACCAAGATGTAAAGCCCGCCAACATCATGATGATGTTGGATGGGACCGCTAAGATAACGGACTTTGGGCTAGCCAAGGCACGTGCTTCTGCAGGTGAACGGTCGTCAACACAGAGTGACCGGGGGAGTATTCTCGTTAGTTCGGGGGGGATGACGCCAGCGTATTGTTCACCTGAACAGGCCAACAAACAATTGCTGTCTCGCAAGACGGATATGTGGAGTTGGGCGGTGAGTGTGCTGGAAATGTTCGTAGGTGAAGTGACATGGCCTTCTGGGCTTGCGGCTCCGGAGGTGCTGGCGCAGCATCGTGAAAGTGCATCCGAGCATCCGGATGTGCCTCCGATGCCATCGGCTGTAGCTAATGTGCTGGCGACGTGCCTGCGACAGAATCCCGAGGATCGATTCGCGGACATGGCCGCGATTGCTGTCACCCTGCGCGAGCTATTTCCTCATGTGGTTGGGCAAGAGCAGAAGCGCGCGATCCCGAAGATGGTTGAAATTCGCGCAAGTGGTCTGAATAACAAGGCGATCTCTCTTTTGGACCTGGGTGACGAGGTGAAGGCGCGCCGGTTGCTCGATCAGGCCGTTCGCGCAGATCCTTTACATCCAGAGGCAGCGTATAATCTCGGGCTGCTGAATTGGCGCTCGGGCGCGTTGACTGACGATTCTCTGTTGATGCAGCTGAGCACCATTCAAACAGCTCATCGGAATGATTGGCGTCCACATCTGCTTGCCAGCCTTGTGCATCTCGAAAGAGGCGACGTGGCATCCGCAACCGAGATACTTTCACGGCCCCCGCTAAGCGAGCGGTCGGACTTGGATGTGCGGGACGCGCTAAAACGGGCTCACGCTCTGTCTCCAATCGCTGGGCGAGGTGACCGGACGATTTCCGATCATGAGGGGAATTTAACCGATCTTACGGTAACGCCCGACGGTCGTTTGTTGTTGTCGTCAGCATGGGACCACAGCCTTCGAATTTGGAGACTGCCTGACCTGCAGTGCGAGCGAGTTCTGACTGGCCACACCGGAGCCGTCGTTGGCGTGACTGTTTCCGCGGACGGACGATTGGCGCTCTCCGGCGGTCTCGATGGGAGTGTGCGGTTATGGGACATTGCAACCGGGAAATGCCTGCGTGTAATCGAAGGAAAACACGGCAAAATATGGGCTGTAGCGATGTCCCCTGACGGTGGTTCTGGTCTGGTGGCCACTGACGATCACAATGTCTGGCATTACGACTTGAGCACAGGTTGTTGCGTGCGCTCGTTCATCGGCCATAAAGGACTGGTCGCCGGAATGCAGATTACATCTGACAGCAAGTCTCTGGTCACAGTGAGCTGGGATGGCACTTTGGTCAGATGGGATTTCACCTCTGGCAAGGCAATCATGCTTGTGGATCTGTATGCGGATAAGTTGTGTGCTGTTTCCGCTTCACCTGATGGCCGTGCTGCCTTGGTTGGATGTGAAGACATGAGCCTTCGCCTTATCGACTTGGACACAGGTGAGAAGACGGGTTGTTTCATGGGGCATGGCGGCGAGGTAAGTGCCGTTGCATACTCCCCGAATGGCTTGCGGGGTCTTTCAGCATCTTCTGACAAGACAATACGGCTTTGGGAGATTGCCTCTGGCCGATGCATCAGAACATTCACTGGGCATGAGAATTCAGTAAACGCCCTGGCGTTTTCCCCAGATGGTCGCACGGCCTACTCCGGCAGTTCGGATAACACAATAAGGGCGTGGGACTTGACAATCGGGCGTGCCAGCCCGTTTGCCATGAGCCGGCCCCAGCAGACACCAAGGCTCGTCACGTTTGGTGATGAATATAAGACAAAACTAATTCAAGCACGTAGGGCGATCGAGAAGGGCGACATCGGCTCGTCTCTACGACTCATCAACGAGGCCCGCGCTATTCCGGAATTTGCCCGGTCCGGCAAGGCCCTCGATTTGTTGGCGACCGCGGGACGATGGGCGCGTCGGACGCGATTGAACTCGTTCTTTCCTCATCTGTTACAGGCACAAGGCCGCGCCAAGGCAACGTGCCTTGCCATTGAGCTGAATGATCGACACGCCGGTATAATCTGTGGGGGTGGCTTCCACGAGAAGTTATGGGCGAGCGGCGGGCATCACATTGATCGGCTCGCTTTAGTTGGGTTTGGTAATGGGGAGGTACTTCTGCTGAACCTCGACCAGCATCAATCAGTTGGCGCATTGGAAAATCAGTCGCTTTGCGTCTGGGCGGTAAACTTCCTGCCTGGCGGTCGGCGTTGTCTGGTTGTGCCACGCCTGAAACCTGCTCGTGTTTATGACGTTTCCAGTCGCCAAAGGCTGGACGCGGACGATATTCCACCCGGCTGGGTTGAGAACCGCGCGCTCGAACAGGATGCTGAAGAAGACAAGCTCGATTGGTCACCGGCTTCGTCTGGTGTGATCGCGACGTCTTGGGACGGTCGGTGGCGACTATCCTCCGATAAGGACGACTCACTGGTGCTGCTTGATCAAAAGACAAACGGCGAAGTGCCGTTGGCAAAAGGCAGCGCCAACCGTGTTTCGTGCGTTGCAATGCTGCCGGACGGGCGTTACGGATTCTCTGGCGGTTATGACGGGGTAGTCCGCATGTGGGATTTACCAAATCAGAAATGTGTGCATCTCTTTGAAGGACATCGGTCGCATGTTACCTGCGTGGCTTGTTCTTCGGATGGGCGCTGGCTCGTGGCCGGTGGCGAGGATGGTTCCGTGAGGTTGTGGGAACTCGTTTGGGATTACGAGTTCCCTGGATGGTCCGAATGGTGCGCGGAGGCACAGCCGCAAGTCGATGCGTTTGTGACCAGAGCTGGGATCACGGGGTTATCTGATTGGACCGAAGAACTTCAATGTCGGTGGCTTCTGGATCTGCAATGTGTCGGCTACGGTTGGCTGAGGTCGGAGGTCGCACTTCAGGTCATTCGGCACATTCTTCCGAAAGCGGCGGTTTAGAAAAAGTGGACAAGGACGGTGAGAAAAAACGAACTTGTCTTTGTCTGTTGCGCCTGCCGGGGAGAAGGGGTAATAAATGTTCCGGTCGTTGGCAGCCCTATGGTGGGGCTACCCTCAGAATTACAATACAACGGTTTTAGAGAGAGATATTTATATGGAGTACCGGAATTTACCGCAGCAGTTGTTCGTACCAGCAATCATCACTCCCGATGGAGGTTTTGTCTACGCGCCAATAAGCTGTCCGGATGGGACTCAGGCGGTTCCGGCTTTCGATAGCTTCGATGCAGCCGCTAACTGGCTCGGAGGTGGCGGGGAAAAGCAGCTTTGGCCTGCCGAGAACCGAGGACTAGTGCCGGCCGGCAAAATTGGAATTATCGACACCACACCGGATAGACTTAGGGATGGGCTCAGGAAGGTCATTCCGTCGTTTAGCAGTCGCAGGTGGTTTGTCCACTTAAATCCAGTTCTTCAGGGTTTGTCTCCTGTCGCCAGTCAAGCTGAGATGTAGTTGAGTGCCTTGTGGGTAACGAAAACTTCATTGCGATTCGAAATAATTGAAGCGCTGGCACGCAAGAAGCAATTTCTACCAATAGCACAACAATCACGCCTGCCAGTTGCCCCTGAAACTGGACGAACTGCGTGCCGTGGACGTGGACAGCGGTGGTTGCGCTTCCGCGGAACTAGAAATAGTGCATACAGATTTCGCCAACAGAGACCCAACCGTGAAACGACCAAACAACTCTCCACGCAGAATTCACCATAGAACCGGTAAGTAAATGAGTAGATAATTTGGCACGCGGCCAAAAGTTGACGGCAAACAACAACAATAGAAAGGAAACATAGTTATGAGCGGAAAAGAAATCCCCGACAAACAACTGGTCGTTAATTTCTTAAGGGCTGTTCTGACGGGCGATGCTGAGACAGTCAAAACACTTTTAGCTGCTGGTGCGCCAGTAGACATCATATTAGAAATCGAAGGCTCTCGGAAAAGGCCGATCCATATGGCTGCGGTGGGGGGACATGATTGCGTGGTCACAGCCCTTCTCGCAGGAGGCGCAGATAAAGAAGGCCGCGATGAAAATGGGATGACTCCTCTGCACGTAGCCGCGAACCTAGGCCGCGACGTGGTGGTCAAAACATTACTCACCGCAGGTGTGGACAAGGAAGCGCGAGAAACTAAAGACGGGCTCAAGGCGGTTCACTTCGCGGCAATCGGTGGCCACCAGACAGTAATCACTATTTTATTGCATGGAGGGGCTGACAAGGATGCTTTGGACACCAATGGATTAACCGCTCTGCATTATGCAGCGCTTGGAGGTTACACCGGTGTCGCTAAAGTGTTGCTCGCTGCGGGTGCCAATAGCAGGATTCACTCAAAAGATGGAACGCCGCTTGAAATTGCCGAACAAGCCGGTCATCAAGCAATCGCCGATCTATTGAGGGCGTAGGGCGCAAAACAGACGTTTGGAAAACATCTGACTGGGCTTGTAAGCAGCACACAACGCAATGATTACCAGCCATAATGAATCTTGGCCTAACGGGAAAGTGCTGCTGAACGAATTTGTCGTCGAGGAGGAAATCGGCGAGGGCGGCATGGGAAAGGTGTATTTGGCCAAGAGCCGTTCTGGTGACCACTTCTACGCAGTTAAGCGGGCAAAACTGCTGGACGAAAATAGTCGGCGCACATTTCATACTGAGCTTCAGGTTTGGATCGAGTTGCCGGAGCATCCACAGCTGGTTGCGTGCCGGTTCTTTCGCACGATCGGTGACGAGACAGTAGTCTTCGCCCAATACATTGAGGGGGGAACATTGCACGATTGGATCCGTTCTAGGCGTCTTATGACTGTTCCGCAAATCCTGGATGTGGCGATTCAAATGGCGTGGGGCCTTCATGTATTGCATGAGCTAGGACTGGTTCATCATGACATGAAGTCCAGCAACGTACTCATGACCAGTGATGGCATTGCAAAAATAACCGATTTTGGCCTCGCCAAAGCTCGCGCCTCAGCAGGTGAACAACCGTCAACACAACATAGTCGCAACAGCATTATGGTTAGTTCGGGTGGCTTTACCCTGGCCTTTCGTTCACCTGAGCAAGCCGCTGGTCGGCAGCCTGCCTGCTCAACCGATATTTGGTCCTGGGCGGTCACCGTGCTGGAAATGTTCGCCGGGGAGGTCACTTGGTGGGACGGACAAGCGGCGGACGAGGCGTTTGAGGAGTATTGCGCCAGCCTGCCCAGTCGTGAAAAGAATGGCGGTATTGCGGCTATGCCGCGCGCGATTGCGATGATTGTCAAAAAGTGCCTTCGTAGAAACCCCAAAGAGCGCTGGCCCAACCTCTTGATCGTTGCTGAGGAGCTGCGGAAGGTGTACAAGGAAACCGCTGGCCGCCCGTACACTCGCCCAACGCCGCCTTTCCCAAAGCGGTCTAAGCCGGTCAAAAGTCAGGAACTCAGGGAACCTTCCTCGACCGCTTATGAATGGTTATGCCTTGCTTACTCGGCGGCTGGACGTGGCCGGCCGAACAGACATAGCTCGGTCTCAATTTGCGAAGACTCAGTCAAAGTTCAGGCAATTGCAGATCTGGCTCAGTTTGACGAAGCGCAACGGATGATCCAAAGTCTGATCGAGGCGGGAAGGCGAGATTTGCAGGAGACCTTGGCCGCCTTGTGTTTTGAAAAGGCACGAGCCCATTCGGAAATCGATGATTCCTCTGGTGAGTTGGTCTGTTATGATCGCGCGATAGATTTGTACCGAGGCATGGTGAATGCCCAAGTCAAAGCTCCGGAATTCGTCGTCAACTTGGGGACTGCTTTGTCGGTCAAGGCGCAAGCGCTCTATTCGCTGTGTGAGTTGCGAGCCGCCGACACGACCGTTTCCGAGGCAATCGATATTTTTGAGCTCCTTCTTCAAGATGGGAATGACTCACTTCTGCTTCAAAGATTGGCCTCCGCGTATCAATGCAAGGGGAATACCGCATATGACATGGCGGACTATGCTACGGCTTTGCACGCTTGTGATCGAGTCATCGATATCTACGGTCGCTTAAGGGACCGAATTGGCGAACCACAGATCTCCGTCATTATGGCTGGCGCCTATATGCACAAGGGGAACGTGATTTGGTCCAGCGGCGATCCGAGAGGAGCGCTGGTGTGGCACGACAAAACAATTGAGATTTGGGATCGCTTGTTGAAATCGGGACGAACACAGTGCGCCAGGGACCTAGCCAAGGCTTATTACAACAAAGCGATTACGCTGCGTACTATTGGTGATTTGCAACAAGCGCGAGATTGTCACGACCGAGCGATAGAACATTACGAACGGCTCGTCCATGAGGAGAAACGCCAGGACATCGCCAATGAACTGGCGAACGTTTACAACGGACGAGCCAATGCCATGCGTGATTTGGGGCAGAGTCGGGAATCATTGTCATGGTATGAAAAAGCTATTGAGATATACGATGCTCTCGTGAATCAACAGGGGCGGCAGGATGTTGCTGGAGACCTCGCGGCAATAAGAGGGAACTTCGCTGTAACGTTGCTCAACTTGAACGAATGTGACAAGGGCATGCTGGAGGCTGAAAGGGCGATTCCGGCACTGGAGCGAGAAATCGCGCGTACCGGCCGCTCTTTTCTTGAAAGTGTGCTGGCAGACGTGCGTGCTCACATGCGCCAGAATGCTATTGGCGCTCTTGAGAAACAGGATGTTTATGCGCCAGATCGAGAAGAGGTCGTCAAACAAATGCCAGAGGTTGATTCCGGTGGGGAGAGTGATAGGTTCTCTTTCGGAAAGGTGATCTCTGTTAAGGACGGAACGATCACCCTCGTTGAGTACGATTTCGGTAAGGACGCCGATGTTCATGTAGTCTATCGAGTGACGCCAGCAACTGAGTATGGAAATATTGAATCACTCAGCGAATTAAATCCTGGCGATGACGTTGTTCTAGACTTCGTACTAAAGGGTAGCAAACGCTTGGTGACAACTCTTGTTAAGGAGATGAATGACAACTAATAATCTTGAGGGCGTGAAGGGTGATCTACCCAGTTATAAGCTTTGGGGAGCACCTTGACGCTGTCCTTAAGATGTTGGCAGTTACAGTTCTTCGGCCGGCAAAACACAAACCCAAGCCCGCTAGTTCACGCCGGCCCATAGTCCGTGCCGGTCGCGGAGCGATACATCATTTTCGCCAAGAAGTGATTTGGATCGCGGCGCAGACAGGCCGAAAGCGCCGCAACTTTTTCGGAATTGGGAGCATTCCGCTTGGCCAGGAAGGTCCAATGAGAGAAGTGCGCCTCAGCGTTTTCAGGGTTGATGGAAAGCGCCCTTTGCACAGCTCTCTCCCCCTCCTCTATGCGATGACGATTGAACAGAGACTGAGAAAGCCACACCCAGATATCGGCGTTTTCCGGGGCTAGCTCTGAGGCCCGAGTGAGATAGCGCACACTTGCTTCCACGGGCTTGCCGGATTCGTCGACCATGCTGTTGAAATGTCTTCCCAGCCAACACAGAGCAGTCAAGTTGTCAGGGTCAAGGCGAAGTACATTTTCGTAGCACCAAGATTGCTTCGAAGAATTCTGTGGTTGATTGTTGAGTTCTTGGGCCAAACGGATCCACTCGCTGGCGGTCCGTGGCACGTCGGAATTGTGGGTTTCTTCTTGGGACATCTTCTATTTCCCAATCTTAGGTTTGAAACTGCGAGCCTGCCAAGCGCGGGCGTTGTACGGAGGGGACCCCGCCTCGGCCGTGATCAGCCGTTGGTGCAGCGGTCGCTGTTACGCTTCCTCGGAATCGGTCTGCACGCCGCATTGCATTACTCATTTCGATCGTCATTCTGCATCGGTATTTCGGAAACGTCAAGACAGGCCGTGAGCAGATAGGCCGTGAGCGCCGCAATTTTCTCGAAGTTGGGAGCATTCCGCTTGGCTAGCAGCGCCAATTGGGAAAATGCATGCGGTCGCTGACGATGCGGCCCAAATGCGGAAGCGTGATTTGGAAAATTTACCGCCCCATCTCCAAACCGAACCACTCTGAGCAAAATTACCACCACAGTCTTTTCCGGCGAAAACTCCAACTCTGTCCATCGAACTGCAACAGCAATCGGGGGTCTCTTGGGGGTCTCTTTTTATGCACATGATGCGGGATGGAACATCCATGAAGATCCATGAAAAGATGTTGACGGTTCACGCAGAATTGACGACCAAACGGGTAAGTAACCGGCAGCGAAACGATCGCCTACGAGAACCACAATGAAATTCCTGTGAAACATATGATTAACACGAAAGAACCAAGCGTTGATTCGAAGCGCATTATTGCTGACTTGTTTGTGCTTCTTGGCAACCGACCAATAGCCGCAAACGTAAAGGGCATTTTTGAGATTACCAAACCGACCGTGGGGGGGCGCATTGTCATGATTGACATAATATACGAAAACGGGATTGAGCTAATGGGTGTGCCCATTCGAAATGAGCGAGAGGTTGAAATTCCTTGTGATTTTGAACAACTGCCCATCAAATCGGTGGCCGTTCCAAACTTGAAAAGACAACTGGAAGGCAAACCCATGTGGATGCGGAGGAAATGACGCGCCTAATTTCCTTTTTGGGCAGTAAACACCCGGCTTTTTGATCTATCTGGTTGCTCCTGTCAGCTCATCTTGCTTCCGTCTGTGGTCGGCGAGCGGGCAAAGTGGAGCGGAGGGCGGAGAGGAGAGCATAACGAATCGAGGCCGGAGCGAAACGTCTCGCCGCCGACCACAGACGGAAGCCCGCCGCTCATGCGGCACTCTGCCAATGCTCGCTCGTGACGAGCGCGCGGTTTGCGTAGTGGAACGGGCGGGGTCGAGAGGGGAAAGGGCCGACCGGCAGCCCGTGGAGCGGAGCAAACCGCGCGTTGGTCACGGCGGACCTGTAGTTGCGTGTTTGATCTGATTCAGAGCCTGTCCTTCGCATTGCCCCTGTCTGGCAAAGCTGCCAATCTTTGGGGTATGCGGAATCCGCCAGATGCGGAGTGGTATGACGAGGCTTTGGTCACTCGATTTGCCGGCCATTCGCTCGGCAGTCTTGTAACACTGCACCGCCAATGCTTTCTCAGGGATGCCATGCGAGGCGCTTCCCTTTGCAGGAATGGGAACACATCATAATCGTTGCCACTGTATCCAACGACAACCACGTGATGTTCGCGGACGAGTGAGGCCAACCGCCTTGAAATGGCGTCTGGAAATTGATGCCCGACCTGTTCAAGTGTGGCCTGAATGGTTTCGGTCTGTGTCAATGTGCCATGGACTTTGACTAGCCGAAAAAGTCGCGCGCGATCAGCCGCCAGCGCAAGTGTGGTAAGCGGCAACGTGTCTCCAGTCACTGCTTCGCCGGCGAACACCCTGAAGTTCACCCGCACTGCGGCAAGCGCGTTCTCCAAATACAGATCAAAGTTTGTCGTCAACAGGCTGGATATGAATCCGCCTTTTGTCAGCGCGGCGAGAATCTGGTGATTCGAATTGGGCGAGCCTTGCTGAAGAACGGAAAAGGCCCCAAACAACTCATCGCGGAACGTGCGATGAAACCAGTGCATGGCGACCTCTGGCTTGATCCACAGTTTGTTGTTTGTCGCCAGGTCCGCAACAGATGCAAGTGTCTTCTTAACCTCCTGCCCGGTGAGATGTCCGGTTGCTGCCAGGCGTTTCAAAAAGGCGGCAAGCAGGCCGTCCCGCAGCGCCGGCCACAGCGGGGCGGAGGCGGGCGGCGCATAGGAAATGCCGGCGCCGCAGAGGAACAGAACCGGCTGCCGCCTTTGCAGGAGGGCAGCAACGGCTTCTGCCGCTTCAACCGCCGGGATCAAAACTCCCGTTCCTCTGGTATTGCCGTTCCGCTTCATCGTCAAAGCACCCCTGTGGACAAAAGATCGCTACCGCATGAAACAGATCGCGGAGATCAGAGCACTCTTCCGCTTCAGGAATTGATGCTCGTTTATGGAAATCGCCTCCATCTCGAAAACCATTGTGAAACACGGCCGTCCGCCTCCAACGGGGGTAACATGACGCGCCGGAAGCCGTGTTCACAGTGGACAAGGACGCATTCGTGGTCGCGGAGATTGCGGAGCTTGTGCGGTTTGATTTTGTGCTCCTCGGTTTCGGAATAGTTGGTGTTCTGCTTGCCTGCGCTGTAGCCCCATGAACGTTTCACGACGCGCTTCTTGCCCAAAAAATCCGCGGCTTGGACTGCGTCGGCTTCGTCGGCGGCGCGGAAGATGAGGCGGTTGCGAAGATTCAGCGTCAGCACCTTCGCCTTGTCATTGCCCAAGGGCGGCACAAGCGAGGTCGTGCTTTGGGCTGCAGCGACCACCGTTGCGCCAGCCTCGCGGATCACGTCAACGCAGTTGTAGTCGCTCGTGCCATCCTCGCTGGCTGTCATGAACCGCTGGGCCTCGTCGGCCCAGAGAATTAACAGGTTATCCTTTGCACGCTCGGATTTTGGTTTGTCGAAGCGGCGCAAGGCGTGGTTGTAGTAAAGCAGCTTGAGGAAGGTGTTCACATAACGCCGCTCGGTCTGGAACTTTTGCGGCATGGTCGTGAGGATGATCTTGCCCTGGTCAATCGCGGCGTAGTCGAACGTGCTTTCCGCGGCGCAGAACACCTCCGCTACTTCGGGCGTGAGGAAGTATTGCAGGTAGTTGGCGATGGTTTCTCGGACGCCGCCAAGCTGCTCGTCGGGTTGGGTCAGGAAGCGGTTGGCAAAGTGGGCGTAAACGGCTTCGCGCCGGGGCGTTTCCAGTAGCGATTCCAAGTTTTCCATTTCCTCTTCCAGCAATTCCCGGTCGGACAGCAACTCGAACGCTCCCTGGAGCGTCACCGGACGATTCAACTCAAACAACATTTCCAGCGCGTGGGCGATGTGGGTTTGCGCCTGGCTTTTGAAGAAACCCTTGTCTCCGCCCTGGCCGAGACTCGTGGCGGTATCAACCACAAACTTGGCGTAGGTCGTGAAGGGGATGCTACGGTCGCCGGTCAGGTTGTAACGGTTTGGTGGTGTCCATTGCGTGTCCGTGTCGTTGGAGCGGATCTGTAAGTGAATCAGGTCGTGCTTGCGGCCGTAGTGCCGGGCCATCGCCGCGAGTGTTTCCCAATACACCCCCTTTTCATCAATGCACAGTCCGCCCCATGTCGGCTCATTCTTGAAAACTTGGTGGGCAAGTTGGTTGATGCCGGAACTCGTCTTGCCAGAACCGGTATCGCCAGTGATGAGCCAGCCGCGACAGAACTGATTCCGCTTCCACATCAGCCCGCCAAGGCGCGCGGCAAAGCTTCCTTTCCGTGGCCCGAACAGAAGCCACATGGCAAGCAGTGCCAACCCAATTCCGCCCGCAATCAGCAAGTATCGGGGATTCCGCAAAAGCAATTCTAAGTCTGGCGGAAATGCGATCGGACTGAACGGCATGAAATCGAGCTTCACGGCCACGCTCTCCCAATCAGGTATCCAGCCAGCAGACTGGCGAGCGCGGCGAAGAATGCGGCGGTGCGTGTGACCCGTGCTGCAAGGTGCGTCGAGGGTAGCTTCCTCAGCACATCCAGCAGGGTCGCAGACTGTCCCTGAAATTTCCGCATCGTCTCTGCGAGCTTACCGATGTCCGCTCGGAACTGCTCAAACGAAGGGATTTCCCGGCGGCGAAGTTCATCCCAATGCCGCTGATGGATTCGGAACAACTCGACGAGGAGCATCACCGCGTCGTCTTCTCGCAGCCGATGTTTATCGCGCCACTCGGCGACGGCCTCGTCGAACTCTTCGTCGAAGTTGGGTTGTTCGGTGTTCGGCATGGGGATTACTTCGCGGGCAGCAGCAAACCAGCGACGGATTCGATCTCGGTGTAAAGCTTACGCTGCCACGTTTGCAGCCGTTGGCGGTCCAGCAGGCTGAAGGTGGGATGCTTGGTCGCCGCCGTGATGGTCAGGTTTTCCGCGTTGAGCGCTTCGACCAGCCAATCCTGCAATCGGGACATGGCGATTTCGCGTCCGCCGAGCTTATCCTTGAGCTGGGCGCGCACTTCGGACGACTCGAACAATGCGAAGCTGTCGCTATGCGCCGCGTTGCGGACCACGACGTAGTTGCACTTCTTGCCGAATTGATCGGCCAGGCGTTGCACCTGATCAACGCTGTCCGATTCGTGATTCACCGGCATGATGAGTGTGAGCGTCGCGCCCATCGCAGACAGGACGGCGGGCAGGTCAATCTCGGCGAAGTAATCAATGAACAGGTCGGTGGACGCGGCGCGGCAATCCATGACAACGAGGCTGGCGTTCTCCAGCGCGGCGAAGATGCCATCGAGTTCCCGGCGGTTGTCCAAATCCAGAAACCGGGTGTCAGGATGAAACCGTTTCAACGTCGAGTTCTCGTTGTCGGAATCAATTGCGACGTGAGCAATGCCCTTGTCTTTGAGGAACTGGACGAAGTTGAAGGCGAAGAAGCTTTTGCCGACACCGCCTTTGCCGTTGAGAATTAGATCGAGTCGTTTCATGTGGTTTGGGGTTTGAGAATCCGAACTTGGGCAATGCGCGGTCCGCGACTGCGGGTTTGCGGGGCTTCGCCGCCGTCGGAATTCGCGGACGATTCAGCCGGTGCGCCGAATTCGCTGGCCGGCGCTGATTCAAGGGTTGTCCCGTCACCATTCGCGGACGCGGAAGCAGGCGGACGCTTCCGCCCTGGGCGTTTGCGTGGACGGACGTTTTCACCGAGCACTTGATGACAGAACATCGCGATGGCCGTCTTGCTCGTCGGCAGGCAATGCTGCGTGAGGAGATCGGCGATGGACCGATACGACGCGCGCTTATGTCGCAATTCCGTAATGACGTCCTTTGCTGGGAGCAAATCCTGGAATTTCTGCGGACGGCGCGGAGTGAATTCTTCGACCGCCTTGCGGACTGTGGCTGGGTCAAATGAGGTCATAGACTGGAATGATTCGGATGCGAACCGGGAAATTGACGAGCGGGACAATGGACACGACGATGCGGCGGCTCGGAAAGTGTTCTGCCAATCGAGGTTCACGGCCAAAGATGGTCAGCGGCGAGATTATGGTCGTGGACAGTGCGAGGCTGCGGACTGTCTGCGGACAGTTTGTGTCCGCTGCCGATTCCCGGTCGTGGCCAGTTAAAGCTGTTGCTTGGGCACGGATGCGGACTGTTTGCTGCCGTGTCTTTGCGCGCGGAATGGCCGAGTTCGCGGACTGTTCGCGGACATGGATAGATCGCGTTTGCGACCTGTTTCTGGCCTGCTCGCGTTCGCGGAATGGCCGCGTTTGTGGTCGTGATCGATTCATATCGCGTGGTTGTCCGCCGTATTCACCGCGACTGATTCGCGGACCTGGAAACCTTCGGCACGAAGGGGTAACGCGTGCCTTGTATTAAACATGATGAGAAACACACTGCCTCCTCTGTTGCAGCAGATCGTCGCGCCACTTTTCCAACTGCGCTGCCACGGTCTGAATTCGGGTGACTTGTTCGATGCTCACCACCTTGGCGCGTGCTGCAACGTGATCGCCGAGCCGGGTTTCCGGCAGGTCAATGATGACATTGGCGGTGTTGTGATTGATGTGTTCGCCGAACCGTTTCAACACCTGGATGGCGGTTCGAATGTCGGCGGATGTGGGTGTTTGCATAATCAGATGTGGATGCCGTGTGAGTGCATGCGGTTGGATTGCTGGCGGCGGTTCTTGTGGCGGGCAGGCAGCATTCCGGCACGTTGTGCTTCCTCGGGAGTCACGGGATGCGCCCAAGGTTCACTGAAACCGAGTCGCGTGGCGGCTTGCTCGGCGGCGGGTTTGTTGGGGGCTTCGACGACGGTGCGGAGTGGATCGCCCATCTCCCTGGCATATTCACGGTCGGTGTAGTAAATGCCCCAGAGTTGGTTGCCCGGTCTCAGAGTCGCGGTCGTGCTCATGCTTGTAATTGAGCACAACCCGTCTTTGCGATGGTGTATCAGTTACACAACATGCGCGCACAGTCCGTGTAGTGTCCGATGCGTGGTTACGGCAAAGACGCAATACAACCTCAAGAACGCGCGGGAATACTTCGAGGAACACCTCTGCGTCGGCGATTACTACAACGAAGGGCAGCGTGTGGCCGGGGAGTGGATTGGACTGGGGGCGGAACAACTCGGATTGTCCGGGAGAGTCCGCGCCGATGACTTCCTGCGGTTGTGCGAAAACCAGCATCCGTCCACTGGCGAAACGCTGACACAGCGGTTGAACACCACGCGGACCGAGGACGGCGAGAATGCGGCTAATCGGAGGATATTCTACGACTTCACGTTCTCACCGCCGAAGTCGGTGTCCATCGCCGCGTTCGTCGGCAAAGACGAACGGATTCTTGAGGCGCATTCGCGGGCCGTCAAAACCGCAGTCCGGGAATTTGAGGCTTTCGCAGCGACTCGGGTTCGGACCGATGGCGCACAAAACGATCGTCTCACGGGTAACTTTGCTGCGGCGCTGTTCACTCACGATACGTCACGCGCCCTCGACCCGCACCTGCACACGCATTGCATTGTTTTCAATGCGACCTTCGATCCAGTGGAGAATCGCTGGAAGGCGCTCCAAAACTACGAACTCTTGCGCGCCCGGAAGTTTGTCGAGAACGCCTACTATCACGAACTCGCCCGCGAATTGCGGAGTTTCGGCTACCAGATTCGCAACCGGGCACGCGGAGACTTCCAGGTTGAGGGAGTGTCGGACGAACTCTGTGAGCGGTTTTCAAAACGACGCGCGGAGATTGACAAGGCGCTGGCGAAGTTACTGGCAGACAAACCAGAGCTTGCCGGTGGAGATGTGATGGCCACACGGCGGCTGCTGGCAACGGCGGAGCGGGCACGCAAGCAGCGGGATTTGAGCCGGGACGAATTGCTGACCTTGTGGGAATCGCAGTTGACGCGAGATGAGCGACAAGCAATCAGCCGTCTTCGCAATCAGTCCACGCAAAGTCCATCGGACGAAAAACGGGTGTCTTTGGCCGATGCCGTGCAATGGGCAGAGGAGCACCTATTCGACCGCAACTCTGTCATGCTCGAATGTCAGGTGTGGCAGGAGGCCCTGGGCCGGGCGCGAGGCGAGACTTTCTCGGTTTCTGAATTGACGGATTTCACCCGGCAGCGCGGCTACATCCGGGATGAAGCGCGTCCGGGCGAAGTGACGTTGCGCGATGTGCTGCTGCGCGAATGGGAGATTGTACATACCGCGAAAGAAGGCGTCGGCGATTCCTGGCCGCTGGTCACGAATCCGCGTCCGGTGAATGCACAACTCGACGACGAACAACGTCAGGCACTCGATGCTTTGCTTTCCTCGACCAATGCCGTGTCCATTTTCAGAGGCGGCGCGGGCACGGGCAAAAGTTTCGTTCTGCGCGAACTCACCGAGCAACTTCAACATGCAGGCCGTCGAGTCGTCGCCCTTGCCCCGCAACGTCAGCAAGTCGTGGATATGGAGAAGGCTGGGCTTCCGTCACCCTCGACGGTCGCGAGTTTCCTCCTCAAACGTGAGATTGTCACCGCTGCGGTCGTGATTGTGGACGAAGCGGGGCAGATTGGCGGACGGCAGATGCTCGAACTCATTCGACTGGTCCGCGAAGGAAATGCACGGCTGATACTTTCTGGCGACACGCGGCAACATGGGGCGGTCGAGGCTTCGGATGCTCTGCTCGCAATTGAGCGGCACTCTGGCGTCCGTCCGGTCGAACTGCACAAGATTCGCCGGCAAGACCCGGCACTTGGCAAGGACTCGGATGAACGCACTCGGATCAGGCAGTATCGGAAAGCTGTCGAATCAGCAGCGGCTGGCAAAATGGGCGAATCGTTTGAACGGCTCGACAAGATGGGTGCGGTCGTAGCCTGCGGCCTGGGCACTCAAGCCGATAAACTCGCTGAGGAATATATTCACCTCGCAGAGCAGAGCATTTCGGCGGTCATTGTTTCGCAGACCTGGGCGGAAGTTCATCACGTCAATTCGCGCGTGCGCGATGCGCTGAAAGCAAAGGGATTGCTCGGCCCAAACGACACAACGGTTCAGGTGCTGGACAGGCTCGACCTGACGAGTGCGCAGAAACGCGATGAGCGATTTTACCCCGAAGATGCCGTCGTGATTTTCAATCAGAAGATCCGCGAAGCCGAGCCGGGTGCAAGGGGAAAGCTGGCCGGCATTGTGAAATCGGGAGTGTTGGTCGAGGTCGGCGGGCGATTCGTCACTGTGTCGAACAAGATGCTCGACCGCATTTCAGTTTGCCAGCTTCGCGAACTGGCACTTGCCTCTGGCGACCGCCTGCACCTGAAAGCGAATCGCAAACTGGCTTCCGGCGGTCGCGTCACCAATGGCGAGTTGGTTGCGGTGAAAGCGGTTCGTTCTGATGGCGCAATTGAACTCACCGATGGCCGCGTCCTGGATTCGAGCTTTCGCGAATTCCTCCCCGGCTACGCCGTCACTTCATACGGTTCGCAAGGCAAGACCGTGGATTACGTCCTGTTCTCCGATTCGACCATCAAGGCGGCAACGAACGCTCAGCAATGGTATGTGACGATTTCGCGCGGACGCCGCGGCATTCGCATCTTCACACCGGACAAGGAACAACTCCGCGAGAATGTGACTCGCTCCGGCCACAGGCCATTGGCGTTGGAACTCGCGCCCAGGGTCGCGCACCGGCGCGGTGCTCGCCTTTGGGATCGCCTGCACGGCTACATGCTTCGCTTCGGTCGTCGTGCGGCGGACAATTTCTGCCGCCTCAAGCTTTCTCGTCGTCATCACCATCAACCCACGCAAACACATGAGCACAAAATCACCCGAATGTTGGGCGAGCGACCCGAACGCTCGCGCAGTCAAAATCGAAGTGTCGGCTGAACAAAGCCTGCTACTGCCGTTCGATCAATTCGCCTTCGCTGAACTCAAAAGCGACGGCAAGACGCAATCGCTGCGCTTGGTTTTCGCGACTCATGAAGTCACACTGCGCGGCCACTCGTTGCGGCGTATCGAAACTGCAATGCAGCGAATGGAACTGGCTTCCCTTTCGGCACTGGCCGGCAACCAGCGGTCACTCGTTCCTGACGGACAACCCGTGGTCACGGAGATTGGAGTGACGGAGGTCGCCGCGTCCGACAAGCAATCGCCTGCCGACAAGGAGTGAACGCTTCACGCCGGCAGGAGATTCAGCAAGTGGGCCTTGACATATTTCCCGGCTGCTTGCGGATCGTAGGCGATGTCGGTGCGAAGCAGCGGTTGCATGTCGGAACAAAATCCGCGGTCCTTGAGATGGTTGTCGAGGATCCCAATGAACTCTGCCCGGCCCGCCTTCGTGCCTTCCTGTTTTAGGTAATGCTCGAACGATGCGATGATCGCCGCCGGGTCAACAGGCGTTGGCGATTTGGTTAGCGCCCAATACAAGTCAAACAGGTCGCGACCGCGCTTCCGCTGGAACATCGCCCGCATTTTCGTGCCCAACATTTCGTGAATGTCGAAGCCTTTGATGTGGGTTTGGACGGCCTTGTCGCGGAACGGGAAACTGAACGGCATTTCGACGACTGCGCGATGCGGCTTTCGCTCGGTCACATTCGCTTCAACTACGATTTCGAGCGTCCGGTTCGGTTCAATGATCGAGCGCGCCGAGTAAGTCATTCGCAACACGCGCGACGGCTTGACGGTGTTGCGGATCGCCAATGCGAGTGTGTCCCAAACGGATGCTTTTGGAGTTCCCAAAACATCGGTAAGCACGCGGCGGATGGCCCGGCGCATGTGGTCTGCCGGGCGAGTGCCAACCACGACCAAATCAATGTCCTCACTGTAACGCGCGGGCGGGGCGAGATGAACCTTGTGCAGGAGTGTGCCACCGCGCATGGCGATTTGGGAACTCAGAAACTTGTCGTCGAACAGCGCGACCATCGCGCGGCATAGCAGGAGGTCTTGTTCCACCTGATACTGCGCCGCCCACGGCACAACGGCTTGGTGGGCCAGAATATCCTGGCGGGTGATTGGCGTCATACTTTCAGCTCACTGGAATTGTTGAGCACCTGCCAGCGTTTGACGAGCGGGAGGTTGCCGCGCTTGCCTTTGCCCGGAACGAGTGCAACGGGTGTCAGTTCATCGGGCAGCCAGTCGCGGACAACTTTCGCCAAAGACTTGTTGCCGCACGCTTCAATGACAAACCCCAAACGCTGTGCGACGCCGGGCTCGTTCTCGCCATCCAGCACGCGCTTGAGTTCCCGGGCGCGAAGGAGCGGCAGCAGTGGGCGAATGGTCTCTGAAGCGCGCTCGATACCGCCGATGCTGGTCGCATAGCGGATCAAGTCATACGCAGTAGCCTCGGGTGTGCTAATCAAGAGTGGTGCAACCGCTCCGTCGGGTTGTTGCGTGGGCGTCCGGTCAATCCCGCGCTTTACGAAGAATTGGACTTGAATCCTTCCAACCCTGATTGCCCGGCAAGGCCGATCAGTCATCACTTGTGTGACTTGGAGCGCCTGCGGATTTGAACCGAACACACTGGCAGCGGATTGCAGCGCGAGATAATACGGGCGTCCCAGCCAGTTGAAATAGTCTTGAAGCCACCAGTTCGCAGGCGGCGCTCCCATGTTGCGATGTTCGGGGCGGACGATTAGGAAAAACGGCTGCCGGGGCGAGACACGGGCGACTTTGCCTCGAAGCCGCAACAACTGAAATTTCGCGGCGATTGCTGACAACCCGGATTCCTTGGCCAATTCCTCAAGCGAAAAGGCGACGCGCCCTAAAGCCATGCGCGCTTCGATGAAGGCTTCCGCCGCACCGATCAGGCGGCTGTCTTGAGAGCGTTGTGACTTTTTCATCGTTTCCGTATCGTAGCGTCTGACGCTACGTTGTGCAAACGCTATTATGAGCCACTTGCGCGCCAGTCCTCCCTCCACGGCAAGACATGCGCCTCCAATCGAAGGCGCAGCCGCTGTCGGCTAGGAGTAGAAATAACCCAGGGATCGCAACGATGAAATGGTTGGGTTGCCAATCACGATATGGTCAAGAACCTCGATCTTAAGAAGTTGCCCGGCTCGAATGAGGTCACGGGTAATTTTGATGTCGGCTTCGGATGGTGTCGGTTCACCGCTCGGATGATTGTGCGCGAGTGCGACATGAAGTCGTTGAAATGATTGTTCGATATGAAAGGAAAACCTACGTAAGACGAACCTGCGGTTCCGTCCGCAGTAGCCTATTGGCATCGGTTCGACTGGAAACGGTCGGGTCGAAAGCTG